>Ga0210059_1000825_pt1 | contig 43217 bp, 28 predicted proteins | sample Ectturendosymbi2_FD_188042 | JGI IMG/M metagenome (GOLD analysis project Ga0210059, IMG submission 188042) | Ecteinascidia turbinata endosymbiont from Florida, USA - Sample 2 (SPAdes) (version 2) | ecosystem: Host-associated > Tunicates > Ascidians > Unclassified | place: Key West, Florida... | reverse complement strand
CATCTGAAAAGAATTATCACTTTAAGTAACTAATACAGCTGAAGGTCGGAGTCGGTCCGGAGTCGGAGTCGGAGTTGGAGTCGGAGTCGGATAATCAAACTTACCAGGAGTCGGAGTCGGATGACGGAACTTCCGACTCCACAGCCCTGCTATTAAGTCCATGCGAGAATGGAGCAACATGCACTGATCTGCCGAACGGCTTTTCCTGTGCTTGTCTTGCAGGTTACACGGGGAAAAAATGCAGTATAAGTAAAGGCATTTTCTCTTTCATTCATGAACAGAACGCTCAATACTGTAATTGCTGCATTTTGATATTATAAGAAAAAATGCTCGCAGAAAACTCCTTTGCATTGATTTCCATCTAGACAAATGATGGATAAACCTATAGGTCTGAGAGCTATTTTAGGCGGCGACGGCAAACTTATGATTCTAGAAAGTTCGTGGAACTGGTCGTCACAAACGGTTTTCCATAAATATATAAGAAGTTGGTGTCACAGAAATTATTCATAATTTTGTAAAAAACAAAAATAAAAAATGTAGAAATGGGTTCTCGGTATACAACCCGTAAACCATTTTCATAGCGCATGCGAGAGGTAAGTTTGCTCATTGCTAATGTAGGGTCAAACTCACAGCTAGCATTTATTTATGATGAGTGCTCAAGTTTGTTTGATCATGAGGGTGTCGACTCATGATGACTGGAACATGATAGCTCATGAAGGATATACTACATTCACGACTGGAACGTGTTTTGAAGAATACTTCTCTCCTGACTGAACGTATTAAACGCTGTTTTTAGTCATTTATAAGTTCGCTTTTGCAGGATTATTTGCTTACTTAATCTTTCGCAATCTATGTACCCACACAACCATAAACGCCTAGTGTCTGTGGTAGACCTTTTCAAAAGCATCACCAACGCTTTGTTTGTTGTGATACTCTCCTCAATCCTCAACATATTTTCTAATGTGTCTTTGATCTCAAAACGATGTGGTGAAAGGGCAACCTCCTTACATTTTTCTGCAGATATTGACGAATGCTTGTCAGATCCATGTCAAAATGATGGAACTTGTGAAGACCTTGTGAATGGATATTCGTGTCTCTGTGCTACCGGATTCACAGGCTCCAATTGTGTGACAGGTACGTGCGATTGTGATATGATTGATATGATTGTTCTGAATTCTGATTTACGAAAAATTAACTCATCACGCGTTTGACAGACGAAGCAGTACTTTTCATATATTTATTTTTGTTGATTTTTTCGCAGGTTTTGTGGCAACCTAATGTAATTTGCTATTTTGCTTGCTGTCCTGGAAATTTGCTGACCTTCAGTGCTACTAATAAAACTCTGAAGCGTAAGCCAAGAAATAGCTGAAGATGAATGCAAATCATCTACTAACAGAAAATGATCAAAAGTTCGTTGTATTTTAGATTTTCTAACTTACACATATTGCATATCAAGTACGCAAGGGAATCGCCACCCTCCAACTCTTTGGCAAAGGGATGTTGCTACGTACGCTGTTGTGGGCATTAAAAAATGTTCAGCGCACTCATGTCGTTCAACGCAACAACTAAACAAATAATCATCTGCCCCTAACAGCTTGCATAAAAACATCAGTCTACTGAAGAATTAGAGTATGGCGATTTCCCTGCGTACTTGGATGTTCTGCTAGAAATAAGTCAGAATGGAATACAAATAGCAACATACTGCACATGCATCAATGCGACTAATGAGAGTTGGCAAAAGAAAGCAATCTACAGAAACCCACTATTAGCCCAAGCAAAGTCAAGTTCTCTTCTAAGACTTTGACGATTGTGATTCATCACTGTGCGGGGAAAATGGAGTTTACTTTGATCGCAGAAATGATTTCTCTTGTTTGTGTTTTGAAGGATGATTATTTTACTAACTTTATAAACACTATTCGCATCGTTTTGTTTCCCGAAGTCACTGAGCGTTTTTCATTGCAGAATCACTCCAATTATTAATGCCTCATTCACGATTGCAACATAATATTTTTGTGAATTTTTAAAGATTAAGTAATATTTGCTATTACATCAAATCTAAAATAATAAACCAACTTTGCGTAAAACAGATCGCAAAACGGAAGATCTGGATTCGTGCAAAGTATCTACTGTAATATTCTTTATGTCTAAGCTTATTGTATACTCTAAGCAGCTAACTTTATAACATCTGTAGTTTTAACTGCATCTGAAACCATATATTTAGTTGAAATGCATTGCAAGAACAGAGTGAGCAAGATTCTTACCATTTAATGCGTTTGTCTTATCTATTCAGCCCTCAATCCAACTTCAGGATGTTACACTAACCCAACGAGGACATAAAGACAATTGAAATTTTTATTTTATTGAAATTATCACCATTTGAAATGCATCACTTCCAGCTGCTGATCAGCATCAGAAGCAGAATATGATGCGTTGTATGAACCATGTTTTCAAGCAATAACATGCACATGAGACGCCTAAGTCCTTCCCTCGTTTTGGGATCGACCCATACAAACACGTCATAAAGAGAGACGTGTAGAGAAAGAAAATGTTGCAAGAAAGTTGTTTTTTTCATTTCGTGATAGATAGAAACCTCAGTAGACGCAGTGTTGAATTTCATCATGTGGCTTGGACAATTGTCTGCATGGCTGGTTTACACTTTTAGTGACCTTCTGGGAAATTGTTTTTTACTTGTGATTTGGATCACTACCGTCACTTTGTTATTTCATGTTGGTTGATTTCAAAGGTCGACAGGGGTGTTTATAGTTTAGCAAGTGTTTAATTCCGGGTGCTTTTGCATTTCTTTGAATGAGGGCTGTGCTTAGTGTGGGTGGGATCTCACTTTCGAAGTGGGAAGCAGAGCATTCACACTATACCCACATGCCTAGTGCACGACATTATTATGCTTTTATCAAGCAGTATCTGTCCGATTTTTGCAGCATGCAACAACATGCTGTAGCACTTTAGATTATTTTAGGCCTGTTTGGAGAATTATCTGGTGTAAAACGGTCCATTTTTCTATTTGACTTGTCTCTAAAATGTCACGCAAACTACGAAGAGAATTTATTCTGAGTTCAGAAGAAGTATTACAGTATTAGATTTTGATGACAGTGATAAGGAGGGATTGTTTAAAATCGATGAAGAAGACGAAGTAGTGTTAGCTGAATCCATTCCTGATAGAGGAGATGATCCAAGGACTATTGGAATTGTTGATCACCACGTACCAGCGACAGAAGCCCCTGGCAACCCTAATCGTGTAAGTCAATAATTGGTGCGAGTTTTCGCTGGACGAAGAGATTTCCAAAACTCATACGGCCTGAAGAGAATCCACCATATAACGATACTAGCGAATAGAAAAAAGTATTGATTCATTATGAGTCTTTGCCGTCCCCATCTACTGTTTTTGTTGATTTTGCAAGTTCGATGACTTGAGCCTCGACAGCTGGACACCACACTCCACACTCTACATGCATCAAAAAGGGAAATCGTTTGAAGTAGAAGACAAAGAAACGAAAAAGTTTCTTGGAATGAATATTTTACAATGTCCTACCAGAAATTCATGACTGTTTTTCAAATGGACCAGACTTGCGCGTTCAACCGATTGCTGAAACCATTCCGAGAGATAGATTCTATTCAATACGAAGAGCACTGCATTTTGCAAATAATGATGAAGCTCATGACAAAAAGGATCCAGCACACGACAGAGCTTGGAAACTTCATCCACTGATCAAATATCCAACACTTCCGAAATGCCATGACTCCAACTTTTGAAGCAGCAATTGACAAACGAATGACAAAATTCAAAGGTGATCACCTAATGAAACAGTATATGAAGCAAAAACAATCCAACGAGCTTTCAAGCATTGGTGGTGCAACGATTCAAAAACAGGAAACCTCTATCAAATCGACATTTATGTTGGAAAGAAGACAACATCGCCAAAGTTGGGGATATCAGAAAGTGCTGTAATGGAACTTACAGAGTTCTCAAGGATTCATACTGCAGAATACTTTGTGACAATTTTTACACTTCTTCCCAACTCGTTCACAGGTTGATGAAGAAAGAAAAACTTCTTCCTGCGGAACTGTCAGAGAACACAGACGTGGGCTCCTGAAAGACAGTAAAATTAACAAAAAGATCTGAAAAAAGGGGAAATGGGCTCAAGATATTAGAATGGCATGTCGGTTTTGAAATTGTTAGATACCGAATCAGTGGTGATGATATCAACAATTGGTAATGGATATCCCACAAATACAATCAATCTCAAGAGACGGAAGAACGGCCATGAAGGTACTACAGTGGAAACATTAGTGCTTTAATGTTTTGTGCATTCTTACTGCGTAATTCCCAGTAATATTCCATTGGTGATTCAACGCGATGTACTTGTTTGCGAACAGTCCAACAGACGACCCGTTAGCCTGCAAATCCACATAACTGCAGTCGGTCGCTGTTGCCTGTGGCGCATACGAACGCCCAAAGCTTTGTTCGTCGTCATTCTAATTCTACATCGAACCGTCTAACGTTACGTTCAGTGCCGTGGCAAGGCAGCCCTGTACCCCCCGGTCAGGGGGGCCCCGACCATTCGTAGGGGCCCCACAATATACATTGTATTAGTAAGTTAGAGCCGTCTCTCTAACCTTGACTTTTACTCTTCTGGTTTTTGCCCTCAATGCAGAGCCGCTAGATTAAAGGATGTAATATCACGATTTGCTATTTCGAAAAAGAATTGCGGACGATCGGACACTATAGCAGTTTTTGCAAAGTTGTGGTTATTTACGTCAGAACAAGACCAATTGTTAATTGTTAATAAAGTCTTGACCGTCCCTACTTAACGTCGTTGGCTTCGCCCTTGTGCGTTGAAATTCTCGGGGAAATTTACGTCATAACGAATGTGCTGTGGAGTGTTGTTCAATCGCTTTGTAGTTGCGTACAGATAGAGAGACTAGGTTTCTAGTTCAACGTTAAAAACTTTTTCGTGAAAGCTGCTTAAGTCAGGTTATGTAAAGTTGAAAGTAAGGAAGGCTATTGTGTCACTTTATTATATATATGTCTGTGCAGACTGTGTTAAGACAGTCTAATTTAAAGTTTCGACCAAAAAAAAACGGGATAATCTCGATAAGTTCAACGCTCGCTTGCTCGATCTTAAAGGCTCTTCAGATTTAATCTCACTTGCTATATGTCATGATGAAGATGGATGGTGTCAGATTCCAATAAATTCGTTCTTATTAGACGTGAAGGCAGAGTGAGTGTTGGGAAGCAGTTAGTTCCACGCACTGCTTCCACCTATCAGCTTTTGGTGAAAGCACCAAGTTGATTACATTGAGACTGGCTATTGAAATGATGTGGCTGTACAGCGACCACCACGTGCTCTGTGATCGTCGGGATGCAAATCTCAAGCATTAATAAGACTGCCCTGCTTCAGCTAAGGTTTAGGTCAGGGATGTGCAACCTTTATTAATGAAGGGCCAAACGCAATTAAACAGATTAGACCGCGGGCCGCGCCTTCGTTTCACACAGGCTGTCTGGTACTAGCGACCGGCATAAAATTCCACTTTGTTGTATTGCATTTGGCCCGCGGGCCGCAGGTTGCACACCCCTGTCGTATACTATAGTTGATGCAAGTACGGCAACTACATCAAACAGGTAAATTACATCATAAATAATTTCCCATCACATCACAAGAAGAGATATTTGTTTCGCTTTATTGATGATAACAACTAACAAGTGATCAAGATAGTTTTCACTTGTTTTGCATTGGCAGTTCATTAAAGTTATTTTCTCCTTAGTTGTACATTACTAGTTCAGCTTGGTTAGGTTTTAAAATAGCGCTGCTCAAGGGGCTAGTTTGCAACTGGCTCGATAAAGCACGCATCTGCCTAAATGCTTGCTGATATTAAAGGGCCCCATCTGGATTTTTTGGGGGGGGACCAACAGCCTTTCACACGGCTCTGGCAACGTTGTTCTGACTTCGCGGTCAAGTGTATTGGAGCTTTTGTTGTTTATCTGAATATAACCGAAAGAAGCAACCAACTTGTGTTGCTGGCGAGAAATTAACGGACAAAGTGGTGAGAGCCTTTTATTTAGGGTCCTTTTGGCTTGACAACTTCAAGACGTCAGGATGCTTAGTTGGGAGCAGTGCCGTAGCAGCCCAACTCTGCCCCCAAAAATATTTACAGGAGCCCCTGGTACTGGTGATTTATAAAAAAGTTTTGACGATATGCAACATCTCGCGGACGAATGGCGTTCAAAACAAAATATCCTAATTGCAGACACAATTTTGGCAGAACTAGGCCCGTAGTCAGGTTTTAAGGTTGGGGGGGAAAAATACATTTTTAGGGGGAAAATATTTTTGTTTTTTATCATATGTTTAAAACAAATTTTCTGAGGACAACTAAATTTGGGGGGCACAAAAAAGATTTGGGAATAACTGCTCCCGAATGCCCTACCATGTCTGCGGGCCTGGACAGAACCGTCGCCAGAAAGTCGTTCCTTGGGGGCCATCATGTTTGTGCAGGGGACTAGACATTCTAAAATTTTATGTTTAATTCAAAACATGAAAAACATTTTCAGATTGTGCAAATTAATTATAAATATTTCCTCGCAACTACACATAAATAGGCTCGTAGTTTCCAACTAAAAATTTTTGAGCGAGCTTAACAAAAGGAATTAGTTTGTAAATCATTGTCATTTAATTGACGGCGATTATTTAGAGATGTCTTGATGAAATGCAAATGTAAAAAAGGTTTGGAGGAAATCAGAATCAAACCTATCGTTGAGTTATGAAAACATTATTACCGAAGGAGCAAACATGAGACCGGTCAAAGCATGTGCGCCGCGTTGAACGTTTAGTTTCATTAGCTCAAATTGATAAACTTTGCCACAAGCTTGTGAAATATGCTTATAAAGCTTGCGCATTACGCTTTTTACTGGCCCAAATACGCATCCATAAACCTTGCTCATGTCTGGATTTGTAAATCTCCTGGTGCATGGCACATGTTTAGTTTAATAACATGTTGTGTCTCAAATTGGCTATGAATGTTAACAGATACAGACTAAGGCCTATGTGGACGCAACGGTTATGATCCATAATCCACTAACTGCACTACTCTGTTTTGGGACAACTCAGCAATGGTTGTTAAATAGACTCTTCTAGCTACACAATTAACTCCATCTGGCTGTCTGAACAGCAGGCTGTGCAAATGTGTAATTTTGGTCGTGAGCACTAAAGGTGTCTTGCTGCTATGCAGTACAAAATAAGAGAAGACTACCTGGACTAGACATAGCACATTATTTTGCAACAATCACCACACAAAGCACGTTGATCAAGTGGAAGTCTGACTTCTGGACGTATACAACTAGGCATGTAGGCATGCAGGGCCGGATATATGAACGCGAGGCCCATCATGGCAAAGTCGTGACCGCGAGGCCCCCGAAACGTTTAGCAAGGAATGTATAGCTAACAAAAGAGGTGTGGGAACGCACACAAAAAACAAAAAAAACTAGCCATATTAAAACACCTTCGAACTCGTATTAAAGCAAAACATGAAAAAGGTGTGGGAACGACGTTCCCAAGCATTTCCGCCCCACTACACCCCTACGTTTAGCGCAACTGCCCACTTCGCTCATGTCCGATCCTTTGCCTGCAGATGCAGGTTGCGAAAATTGCTAGCGAATTGTTGTATTCTTGGTTTTTATTGTGTAACAATAACACGGCAATAAATCTTCAAATGTTCACTTCAAGTTACGATAGTACGCTTTTTGCTGCATGCGACCAGGGCTACCACTAAGGGTTTTTTCCACCTAGATCTGTTTTTTATTCGACCTGGTTGTCTAGGTTTAATTATAAAAAATCGCGTTAAATCTGTGTTTTTTGAAGTGATTAATCCATCAGCAACTTCAATGCGTTCAATAATACAAAGGTAACTTTACACTACAGTGTTTACATGCGCATATCATGTGAGAAACTACGCATATCGGATGAAGCAGAACGTGTTCAATCGGTTTCATGTTCTCATATAAGATCATTGTCAGGGCTACACACAGTGGTGTCTTTAAGGGAAGGCAAACGAGGCACTTGCCTCGGGCTCCCCTCAAGGTATTTCGCGCGTAAATATTCCTCATTTTTGGTGAAAAAGTTATGATCCGCTCATATGATATTTTCCCAACCACATCATAATTCAGTACTCTGCCTGCAAAGGGGCCCCCAAGAGCAACTGCAATGTGTAAGTAGGCTGCTCTGCTTTCCAAGGGGCCAACAACAATTGCAACATTCACGTACTCTACTTTACAAGGGCGCCCAACAGCAACTGCATTGTGTAAGTACTTTGGTTTCAAAGGGACCACAATAGCAACTGTAATGTGTAAGTTCTACGCTTTCAAAGATGCCCACAATAGGTAATCTCATGTGTAAGTAGGCTCACTACGCTTTCCAAGGGCCCCCAATAGCAACTGTAATGTGTAAAGTACCTTGCTTTCAAAGGGGCTCAACGTAACTGTAATGTATAAGCACTTCTCCTTCGAAGACCCCCCAACTTCACTGATTTCTAGTGCTTCATAAGTCAATTTGGGGATTGAAGCTTTCTTTGGGGGCTAAGACTGAAATTTGGGCCCTGTGACAGTGTCCCCCACATGGGGGGTATGGATTGCGGCTTATGTGGCTCTGGTTGAGAGACTGACCTGTTCTCTTGCAACAACTAGGTTGACCCTTCAGCTAGTAGAGTCCCTCTGTGGAATCGTGATTGATCGACTAAGCGGCACCGCAACCACCTAAGAATCCTACATTGGTTCCTACACCTGTCCCTACAAAGGAAAGGTGGGTGTAAGAGTTCCTGCAATGGTTCAAAGGTACAACAAATACATAAAAAGAACCTACCTTTTCGATCAGAAGTTAACGGTGTACCCTTTAGATAGGAAGAGCCCTGGAAAGTATTATTGCAGGCCTTTTTGGGATTATAGTCACATGGAACAGGCAAACTCGCTCATAGTCTGTGAAAAGGTCGTTTCAAAATTTCCTGATGGAAGCAAATAATATATTGAAAAGACACAGAAAGATTTAAAAAGAATGGTTGTGATTGAGCTGAATGGTGACATTTCCTTGAGAAAAAAGCACCTTTAAACACCAGACAATGCCGCAGCCATAGCCTCGACACCGAATGGAATATGTTGAAAAGCACGGAAGATTGAAAAGATGCCTTTGGGAAGAGAAGAAAGACAGAAAAGTCTTCAGAAAATTCAGTGACCTCAATGTTTATCTATGCCTAAACAAAAACAGGAACTGGAAGCAATTTCGTCAGGAATAATGAGTGAAATCATTTTCGTTCTTTTTTTATGGAGGAAATGGACACTTTTTATGTCCGTTATTTTGAGAAATTTTGTAGTGATTCAGTTTTTCTTTTGCTTTCTTGAATTCGTTTCTTTAGTTTTGTTTTTTGCTTGTTGTCAACCTAAATTGCCAGAAAGACAAAGCAAATGTGCATGGATCATCACCTGAAAGCATTCAATTCTCTGCGACGAACTTAGCAGTTCCCTCCCGTGTGGGTGGGATCCCAAAAGTACTTCGCCACAGTATGCACGCAACAAAAATTTCCAAGACATACGAAATGATTCTAAGCCTCATTCTGCTATGTGAACTAACATGCCACTACAAAGTTCTGTGAAATTTCGAGAAAAAAATTTTCGAGAGGGCAGGACTTATAACACTACTAAGCTAAAATAGATTTGGCATAAGTTCTTCCGGTTCCAAACACTTACAAGTTTGGATGGGCTAAGGTGAAGTGAAACGCTTCTTTTGTTCTTTGCTTTTAAGAATGCAAGCTTTTTTCTTGTACCGCTTAGTTAGACCCATTAAACTATTTTGCTTTTTTTCGCCATTGAGCAATGTCAGTTGTCAATGTCTGGAAAAACACAAAGGAATTTTGAGAGTCAATAGACTACGCACGACTGCTTTGTGTTGCATCCGTCTTTTGAAGATTTTTACACACTAATGTATTCGTACTATTCATTCCCAACGTATTTTTCGTGTGTAATTAAAGCAATTTATAACTTCTGCAGTTACAAGTATGTGCGTATTGTCCCCGTGCGAGAACAATGGAACATGCGAGGATTTGCCCAACGATTATCGATGCGGGTGCCCTCCGCTATTCACAAGCAAGAACTGTTCTTTGAGTAAGGTTCCAAACTTGTTGCAAATTCTGTGAAACGCTTTGCTTTTCAACTTAAATTTTTATCAATGTTAACATTTTTGCTGGCATAGGCTTGGAACACACTTATGAAGGCACAACTGTCATGCCTCCATTCAATGGCACGTCAACGCAGAGACCACGGCTCAGCATCCCTGTGATCATTGCTATTGCAATTAGCTTGTCACTCATTCTGATCGTCATCATTATTATCCTGGCCTTGTGGTAAGTTAATATATTAAAGAAAACATCTTTCTGCGAAGTTCATCCGAAGGCGATATTAGCAAGGGTTTTCCAACAAAGAATGCATCAGAGATGAGGGGTTATGTTCAGAACACATCAGCGTTTTCAGAGCCGAGACGTATAATTACTATGCACGCTAGGCAGAACATTGGGATACAAACAAGTTTGATTGGAAATGTAACATTGGATTTTTTGCAGCAAGTTCACTAATACATTAAAGCAGTATAATAAACTGATGAAACGTCTTTGCCTGTATGAAACAAAATCAAAGCATGATTCTTTTTGAGACAACTGCGACTGCTCGTAACTCCAAAATGTTATCAAAATTAGGCAGGAACCTGTCAATGGAGTGTAATGCAGAACCAGGATAAAATGTATATATTTTTGACTTGCACACACACCTCGTTCTTGTTATAACAGTTTATCTATCCCTGAAATAAAGTTTGTGCTGCTGAAATGGTTAAAACGCAATTGCAGGAAGAAGATTTGTTAAGACCCAAAGATTATTCAATTTTGTCAACTTTTTGGAAACGTTAACGATCTAAGTTGATTTAGTCTCACGTAGTTTCCCACTCAGACGCGTAATTTCATTGAAAGTTTAGCATAAGGTTGTCATAAGAAACCTTGCTAATCATTGGCAAAATAGAACAAATACTTCAAGAAATTTTCTACATCATCACTTGAACCAGCTCCTCCCCAAAAAAAGATTGAAATGCTTTTTATTTGACGTAATCAATGTTGTTGATTGTTGTAAATTTTCATTTTTGTTAAGAATGCATTTTGGACATTAGCTGCTTCGATTTTAAAGGGATGTTAACAGTGATGGGATTAGACCGGTTCGCAAGAACCTGTTCTTGGAATTTCCTTAATCACGAGAACCGGTTGCTGGCTCAGGTCAGGGGCTCTCAATTTTTCCCCACAAACACCTTTTACTTATAACTGATTTTGGCAAACCTCTCATAGACCTGTTACTAACTTTTAATAATGAAGGACAAGACTAAAATTTGGGAAAATAACTAAAATCAATAATTTCCCTTGCTAGACTGTACCTGTTGGTAGCACAGAGATCAACCTTTACACTTATATCGGGCCAACCAGCATGGTTTGCCTCAGGAGACTGTGATAATGATAGAACCTGTTATTAGTGAGTCCTGGAGTGATAGAACCTGTTATTAAAATAATTGAACCCGACCACTGGTTAATATATATCATCTTATATTTATCGATTAGCGATTCTACTACTTGGGAGCCAAAACTCACATAAGTTGCTCAAAGTGCGTTTACTTAAATTTTAAGTGGGGCGGTTAATTTTTGGAAAAGGCCTTTGCCAATAACATTGGCCACTACTTTTTGCTGGTGACGGGGAAAACTTTAACAAAGTTTAGAAAAACTTCCACAGCCTGTTACTGTAAAAAGTCAGCAGAAGATGATTATACAGTTACTTTGCCAGTTTGTTCGAAGGCAAAGGAGTTTTGGAACAAGAGATAAGGTCTATTTCAGATATTTTGTGTGACTACTGCTAGCTTGTGCGTTTAGCTTTGTACACTTAATGTGAACAACCTCTCCAGGAACATTGCGACCATTTAATGCATTTTCATTCTTTTGAATCTCGGAAAAAGCCTTTCTCCTGAGTAATTAATGACCATCAAGCTAAGAAATAAAGGTCCGCGTGATTTAACAAATTAAGAACCATTAATCTAAGGCATTAGACCCAAACGCGCTTTTGTCATGTTCTTGGTGTTTCCCTTTTCTTTGCCTGTTTGGGGTAGACTTATATGGTTGCCAGTTGGCAAATAGATTTTTGCTTGCTATTCAAGCTCATCAAGATCATCTCCGATTTGCTTAGCGTGGGAGCAGTACAAACAGGCGCAAGTACTCAGTAGCAATATGATTTCAGAATAACAACCACAAGTTCATTCGCTTGATTCACACGTAACAATGAACACGATTCATCAAACGCACCCAACGTGCTTTGAGTCTGACGACACAATAGTTGGCATGCAGCTTGACCAATGGTCATATTGAGATTTATAGAAATTCGCTGGAAGACCCTGGCGTTATCAACAGGAAATCTGATTAGATGAATAAAACTCAATTACATGAATAATGAAGACAGAATTATAACGAATGTTTATCGAACTGATCATATACCTGCAAATACCGGCAATTGACTATGCGTACCGCATTTTGCTGGAGCTCCCCTTGGATCTCGAGGCCCTGGACATAAATCTACATAGCCTATTTGTAAATACGACCCTGGTTGCAATGCTAAGTTGAGTTGAGTTTATTTGGCGAAAATTATGAATTTCAAAGACAAGAAAGAAGTCATAAGTGGGCTACAACACAAGCTTTGCGCAATTGAAGAACAAAGTATTCGCAACATGTACCAAACGCTTTGGGAAAATTTATAAGCCTGCAGTATTCGACGTGTGTTCGTATTTTTTTATTTTACTTAAACTCTTTTTCAGTTACAGACACATTTTTCAACTGTATTTACGCAGGTTAGCTGCAAGAAACAGAAAAATGTTCAACGTTCAAGCTTCATCTGACGTAGGTGAAGGAAAAAGGAAAGCAGCAGCTGCCGGTAAAAACACAGGCTTTGTTAACGCAGGCTTTGTTTGTTAAGCATAATCTCATGCTCACACTGGATAAAGTTATGACTTTTGATCTTTTGATGTGTTTTGGTTAAAACGTTTCCATAGGCATTAATTTGTCGTTGCGACTCATAATGTTCGTGACAGACTAAGACGTATTTTTAGTTTGAGCTGAATACCGTATGTGTAAAATTTTGACATGAAACCTATTAGTCCAAGCAGTATGGTTGCAAAGTTTTGATAAAAATGCACATAAAAATTAAACGACAAGATATGACAAATTTTCGATAATACAATTAATGGGAATATTTTGATGGGGGCAATTCATGAAACCCTAGGCAATTTTCCTTTAAAAAACCTATTGCAAGAAGTAAATCATTTCTGAGCACTCTCTGCAGGCACACCGCAATCAAATAGTGTATCACAAGAAGGAGATACTGACTTCCTGTTTGCTGATCACAAGCGCAATGGCAAGGTTCTGAAAAAGGGTTTCACATTTACAGTAGAAAGTCAACAAAAAACTGTTATTTTTGTCCACAAACCCTACATATTTCTGAAAACTTAAAATTGCCTGCCATGCAAAAACTTTGTCATATATTTGCGACCAAGATTCTTGCCAGATGTTTCATTTTACCGATGATTGCTTACTGTACTTGCCGGCATTCAAGCCATGAAAATAAACCTTCGTTTCGTGCGACTCATAGGTAGCTTACGCTCAACACAGCAGGTTAAAAATAGAAATCCTGGGAAAATAATGCAAATACTTTCTTGAGAAAAGTTCAGGTACACAAAAATTGTTTGCATTCACTTACATCTTGCTTTCATTAGTGGTAATCTGGATGTGGTTTTCCGCTTCAACAGGTGCCAGTAAATCGACGTATAGAGCTGCTTAGTAAAGTCCACATCAAGAAGACAACAATTCGGAAATGATTAGCGGATTCAAATGGAAGATGTATTTTTCTCTGAACGTTTATAATGTGCACTTCTCAAAAGGCATTTTTGCTTTGTGTGCAGCGTTTTCGTTTTTTGTTTTTTTGGTTTTCTTATCCTCTCTTTTTACAATTTCTCCAGTCTTTCTTTTTCATTATACTCGTATATATTACAGGTACACTCAAATGTTTCACGCAACGATTACTGTTTTCCAGATTTTATCGTCCAAAAGAATTTATGTGAAAACACAGATTTGCTTCGCTATCACATTTTATAATTTCTTCTTGTCATTGCTATGAGGGATACTTTCAATTTTGTTGCGTATGAACGTGTACATTGTATGGAGAATTAACTTAATTTTGCGTTAAATGTCTCTTAGAATATATGGAATAACTATTTCATGGCAACCTTTTACTGTAAACGTTCGCTTAATACATGCAAACAAAACAAAAGCTTAAAAAGGTGCATCTTCCACGTTTCAACTTTAAGGCATCTCAATGCTCACAACGGGGTCGTTGTTTGTATTTGGGGTTTCTGGTATTATCTCTAAGCGCTTCGTTTTCGCAGATCATTGGTTCTCAGTTGGGGGTTCTCGCACACCCAGAAGGCGCAAACTTGCTTCGCGAAATTGCAGCTTGATTAGATTACATTATCAAACCATACAAAAGTTTACACGTTAGTTGTAGCATGTGGTTTCTGCATGCTAACGGTATACATTTTTATGTCCAACAAAAACCAAAGTTTAGCCAACGAGTAGTTCAACTCTAGCAGCAACCACTTCATAGTGATTTTTGAACGATTCATTGTGGTGTAATAAAAGATATGAAATTTCTCACTCCGTAAAAACTCTTTGTCTCCCTGTGCCACGTCCATGCGGACCGTTTAGTCTTCTCTGTTCCTTCCCAGACATCGCGCTCCAAGCTGGAATTCGCCAACCACCGGGATTTGGGGCACTTTATGGCCGTTTGACAATTTCTTACAAAACATTTTAGTTTACAAAAATGTGCTGGGAAGTGTTACTAAATGTAAAAGAACTCACGACATTGTGAAGGTTTATCGTTTGAACCGGGGTTGTAGAGTCGGGACTCAAATTTCAGAATCCAACTCCAGGCATCTTATTTTGTTGGCTCCGGCTCCAACATCTAGAAGTTTGTGGCTCCGGCTCCAGAACGATTTGGTCCATTGAAAACTAAAAATCATTGTATTGTTTGTTACAAATTCCCTTTTCCCATAAATTGTGTCTGTGCAACCGGAACCCAGGTTTAAGGCTCAGGCTCCATCATCTAAAGTTTTTGGATCCGGCTCCAGCCATTCAAAATCGCTTGGGCTCCAGATCCACATTTTTGGATTGACCTGTTTCCAATAATTTCAGTCATTAGTTGCAGCTTTACTAGCTGCACTGAAAGAGTGAGACGAGGAAATGATACGATGAATGTAGTAAGTCTGGCTTTACAGTTACTGCAGTTGACGAAGTCAAAACACCCCAGTGCATTCTCTGTGATGTCGTTTTTTCTAATTATAATCTAAAAATAACATCAAAGCTCAGTGAACAATTTAATAACAAACATGGTTCTGGTCTTGACGCCGAACCTCAGGGTCGTACCGAGGTTAGATGGCGCGCGGGACAAGAAACAATTTGGGCGACCCATGTTTGAACCTAAGGTCTTTCGGAAGCAAATGCCTTGTATTGAAGAAAGTAGGCTACTTGCGACATTTTTGGGACTTTTCGGCGCTCGGAGAATTGTGCCCCCCTTGACTTTTCGTTACGCCCCTGCCGAATCTTTCGAAATAGAACGAGCTCCGCACAATCGAAATGAAACGCTTTCAAAACGGGATTTACTTCGTTTTAAAAACTTAATCTCGTTTCATGCATATGCCTGACGAAGATATGGTAAACCCTGCGTCGTTTGACATGGCACATATGAATTTTGGCGGTAGGGTATTAGAAAGTTGCAAGAGGCTGCGGTGTCAAATGATAAATTTGGAAGAAGAATCGACGATCCCAGTGTTGACATTCGCGATCAACTAATCGCGAATCTCAAGGCTACTCCCGACAAAATCTCTTCATCTTGATAAATGTATAGGTGTATCGAATTTCAGTCAATTAACCGTTTTTTTGTTAAATAAAGGGAAACCTTGTTAAAAAGGAATTTTTGGTTTGTGAACTTCAGCGAAGGATGTATTTAAACTAGTCAAAGGTTTTTTTTCACAAACACAATCATGGTTATGGTTGCCTTTGTTCTGATTGTTTCCCTGTCACATTAGGGAATCATTCTGTTTTGCAGCTAGCTGAAAAAGGAGATACCTAACCTAAATAAGACTCATTGTCTACTTCACACGCAGGCTCTCGCCTCCACAGCACTACATCCAAGTCTTAAGGATACACTTAAACTCTGTGCGAAATCGTTAATTACAGTGCAATTGAGGTCGTGTTTTCAATCACCGATAGACCCTCTGCCAAGGCGTCAATCACAACGACAACAGCTATATTCTTCTCTACGACACTGAGGTTAGGTGTTTGTCAAGCGGTCGGATGCTAAGGCGATTTCTACAACTCCGTGAAGAAACTGAAGGCTGTTTGGAAGATCGCAACAGTGGCTTTTGCGTGTGCTTCGAATCTGCTGAATTAATACAAATGGCAGTATTTTTCGCTGATATGCTTCACTACCTCATTGCGCTGAACTATAGGGAAAAGGAATGAATTTGATGAAAACGTCCCCAAAACTGAAATTTTTTATAGGCAAACTTCCTCATTGGAGTCGCCGGCTTCAAGATGACAGCCTTGCGAACTTCTCTTTTCTTGATGGAACAGATGTCGAAAGTGGTGCTAGTGTGAAAGAAAAAGTTGAATTAGAAATTGTTGTACATTTTGATCCGATCAGGGCATCCTCTGCTACAGTGGCGGATCCAGACCAGGCCTTTGGGGGGTCAGTCAAACAGGGGAGAGCTAAAACGTCTTCATTTGTTAAATACCCCTGGTTCTTTGTGACAATTGGTTGGTATCACATAAACCTGTTTATTGTCGGCTAAAAACGTGACAGTCTTGTTGGTCGAACTTTGCAATCTTTCATGGAATCAAAATAGTTTAAAATCGCTTTATATCATAATTCATCGAAGTTTGAAGCGAGTCCAAGAAGATGGGCTCTGTTTTTCAAAGGCTACACGCAACTGAGAACATTGTTGGTGTCCCAAAAATGTTTTATCTAAAAATAAATGTTTGAAAGATATACCATAAGGCAGTGGTCCCCAAACCTTTTTGTAACCGTGGACCGGTCAATGTATGACAATTTTACCGAGGTCCGGGAGTACTCTATGATGGTTGCTGTTTTTCAACAGTCGAAATGAAGTTACCACTATGAGTATGAACCATCAGATAAGGCTGCTACAGTACAGTCTGCAGCTTTGCTCCATCTCCAACACTCTCACTTTATACTCCAATGCTCTCACTCTATGCACCCAACAGTGCTTCCACGGGAAAAATCGACAAATCACATGCCCAGATACCTGCTCTTTCGAAAGGGGAGCAATGGCTACACCCGTCCCATATTTAAGACTGGGACTTATGAATTTTGTCTTCACTTTTGTCTTTAGTGATGATATCTGGTCACTTTTTTCAGTCGATTGTCACTTTTTTCCAACTATTGTCACTTACGCAAAATTTGGGGACGGATGTGCCTTTTCATAAAAATATCATAGGTAATTTTATTGTCTATCAAAGTCGAATTGAAAAAAATTTATTGAAGTTATGCGCCCACCTAGAAAATTCGGAATAATTTTCTGTAATTTCCGCTATCATTTTTGTGGTCAACATTGTTGCTGAACAGAAACAAACATAAACTGGCAATGATTATTTTGTTTTTTATAAGTTTCCACTGCGCTTAACTATTTTATTGGCCCCTCCCTACCGCTGCTCCAGAGTCCCTGATTTCATATATTTGAACATTGGACTGCTGATGTCAAGAAACAAATATCAATCCTATAAGTCCAGATTATAAAAAAGATGTGACACTGCTCAAAAAAAGTAGAACAGACAGGATGAGACCCTAAATTCACAGGAAATATCTGCAAACTCAAGCTCTAGTCTCCACGGTCAGTGTTCCCTCCAAGGTGCGCAATTGCACAGTACCACCAAACCATTTGCGCAATGGAATCCCATTCTCGCGCACTTGCAACATTCCAAATATAATAATATCGCATAACCATTTTCAACGCTTGGAACGTTTCACTGGTTGCGTGTCAGCATGACCTGCGCAATAACATGCGCTTCGCGCGCAGAAAAACAAACAGTTGCTCAGTGCAGAATTTTCGTGGAGGCAACACTTTCCACGATAAAGACATTTTCCAATTTGTTGTATACTACTATAAACCCTCCCCAAACAAGCTTAAAGCCACCCCCAATGCTGCTGATCAGGTGATGGATCTGCTTCTATCCAGGCCAACAAACACAGGTGAGAATCAGCCTGGAATCCATTTAAAACTACGAATATCCGTCAACACCACATTTACCACTAAAAATCTAAAATTTGCACCAGAACATCGTTTTTCTGCTCAAATGTTTCTGATTTGCACCGAATGATTTAACCAATAAGCTACGCATCTTGTTGTCGGTTTAAAGATTTTGCTAATCATGCCAACTTTGTTTTTTTTGTGGCCAACGTGAGTTGTCTACGGGTTTGCAGTTGCAACAAAACGATCAAAACCATATGGCAGGGAACCTATTTACTATCACGGGCCGCAAATATTGCGAAATGTTGTTGGCGGGTCGCAAAAATAATTAATTTTATCTTAAACTTTTCCCTTGTCTTCCTAAGGAAAATATGGAGAGAAAACTAGGAGAATGAGCGAGAGATACGTTTCTTGACCAAGCATCTGTTTATCACGGAGTTTCGTTTTGATGCGATTTGAGTTCTACCTTGGCTGACAAAAATTCTGATACACGGGCCATGTTTATACGGTCAGTATTTGTTCCCGGGTCGCAGGTTCCCCACCCCTGTCATATGGCGATCAGTCACTATTGCTAGGCACGTAACCAGGGGGTGGAGAAAGGCGCCGTACTCCCTCTCAAATGTGACTGCAAATATTGAACTATAGAGCTGAAATCGTCATGACCGCGTGAAGCCTATTTATTCCACCAAGCTGATAGCTAGTATTTTGCCAATATTTTAGCGTAAAAGCTGACTGCTGAGTAGTATGTTTTGTTGAGGAACGTCGTGCTAACACGTAGTAATTCAATGCTACGCGGCGTCTTCCGCGTTGGTCTGAGGTGTTGCACAATTGTATTGTTAGGTTACAATGTTCGGCCGTGAAACGCGCACAATAAATTTTGTCAGATAGCGGTAAGGTGCTTGCTAACATATATATGTTGCCCTAGGTTTTTTCATCTTGCATTATGGTAAAAGCAGTGGCATTATTTCCGACAATAAACTAATCCACTTTTCTTTATGTTACAAATACTATCATACCATGCAGGAGCACAAATACTATGCCATGCAGGGACGTAACGAGCGGGTGCAAGGGGGGAGCAATTCCCCGGGGGCCGAAATCACTATGGGGGGCGAATGACTGCGGGGGCGCCGAAAATTATTTACAACAATGTTACAAATACTTCCTTCAATACAGCAAATTTGCTTCCATAAGACATCAGATACAAATATGGGGGCACCAAATTTGCTTCTTGCCCCAGGCGCCATCTAACCTCGTTACGCCCCTGGTATAATGCAGATCTACTCCGGGACCACGGATTGCACAGCAGGAGCATAACGAGGGGGGGCATAATTCCCCGGACGCCAAATCACTATGGGGGCGCGGAATCACTGTGGGGGGCGCCGAAAATTCCAACATTATCGCAAGTGCTTTCTTCAATACAGTACATTTGCTTCCGAAAGACGTCAGGTTCAAACACGGGGGCGCCAAAACTGCTTCTTGCCCCGAGCACCAACTAGGTACGCGAGCAGCTATCCTGTCATATTGGAAAAGCTTTGTTAATTCGTTTCTGTGTAATAATTCGTTCGTGTGTTATGCTAATGTTGCTAATTCGTTTATTGGCTATATTGATCTTAAGTACATTTGAGCAAATTACGTTCTTCTGAAACCATGGGTGTTCACTCCAACATTAAAAAAACATCAGGTGGTACGCGATCTTAAAAAGTTTGAGAACCACTGCTGTAGGCCGACTGCCCTAAGTGGAATGCTGCTAAACAACTTTAGTACATCCACGTGTTTTGCTATTTTGAGCTGATTAAGTTCAAGTGCTTTGGCTCAACATTCAGTGATCCACACAAAAATTTCTCATCCCGTGCCCACCCCGCACCAAGTACAACCCGCACCCGCCGCGCACCAAGTGCGACTCGCGCCTCCCGCACTCACAGCAGTGCGAGTTAACCCGCCCCGCGCAGGGCTCTAAAATAATCAGGCCGACTGAAACTGCATAGAAGAAATCAAATAGGAATTATAATGAAGATAATGTGAACTTCAAAGATCTGTCCGTGTTTCGGTTTTGCTAATGTAACAAAATGTTGATATACGAAGTTCGAAAAACTCGACTTCAGCAAACTATTGAGGCTGCTGTTCGCGTCCCCACAGCCACTCCTCCGCGACTCACTTTGGGGTCGCGACCCACCGGTTGGGAGCCACTGGGTTAAACAGTTCACTTCAGCTTCATCAATAGAAACAGTTCTATCAAGCAGATAGGCCTACCATAGGCGGATCCAGGAGGGGGCTTAGGAAGCTGAAGACCCCCCTAAATTTTTTCAGATACGTTTTTTGATCGATGGTTACCGACACAGAAACGTTCATTGAAGTAATTTTTTGTATCGCCTTTAAATAAACCATTTCTTGCACAGGAATAGGGACGAAAATATTAAATGCAAGGCTTATTTGCTGAATTTGGGCAGTCTGAATGTGCATAATTCACTATAAATGAAACTTGGAATAAACACGTTTTCATATAAAAATACGGTCCCAATGTTATGTAAGTACGTAAGTGTTTACATAAAGTATTTACATTATATATACGTTATATAAACCGCACATACATAGGCATAGCCAGGGAGGGGCCAAGGTGCCATGAACCCTCCAAATTTTTAGAATATCTAGTCATTTTGTGCTTTAAGAGGCAGTATCTCAAATAAAATACTGTTGCTCGCCTAAAATCAAGCATTTTGGCCCACCCACAAATTTGGGTTTGCCATGCCACTGCGCACGTAAGTATTTAAAACTCTTGTTTCATTTGGGTAAGATTGGGCTTCTTGTGGACAAAAGATGAATAAGCAACAGACTCAGAACCGTAGCTAGAAAGTTTTAATTGGGGGGCTTTGCGTTTGTGCGGGGGTGCTTGACATTCTAAAAATTGTGAAAAACTCCACTGATTTATAGTGTTTCATGTTTCAATTTGAGGGGCTTGGAGTTTTGTTTGGGAGACTAAGCTCACCAAAGTCCCCCCACGGCGAATGGACTGAGCAGAGTCTGGACAAAAGTTGAATGAGCTGCAGATCATACTATTTTTTCCTACAAGCTTTTATGAATGAGTGTAGTTCATGTTATTACTGTAGCTCAGTGAAGGCATTAAAACTACGCTACAACGAACTTACAATGCAGTTAACTACAGGCTTGTTTAGAACGCTCAGTGACAGCGTAAATTCCAAAACAGCAAACCTAACCCTAAAACGTCGCCTACATGTCAGGTAGGCTTAAAATAAACTGGGGTAGATTAGCTGTAGGCTATGCTAAAGATGACTACTGGTTAGCATCAGACCTACCAGCAGGGGTGTAGTGGGGTGGGAACGCGTGAGAACGGCGTTTCCACAGCTTTTTGCACATTACTTGAAGCAGGTTTTTTAAGGTGTTTTAGGGACCCGATTCGGGTCAATATCGGGTACCTAACATTTTCCTTAAAAAAAAAACTCCTTGAAGATTTAGGTTTTTCATTCCAATCTCTACGTGTAGCGCCTGGAGCAGCATAAATGAATAAATGACAAGTTGTCTCGTGTATAGCACCGTAGCACGAAAGTGAAACAGGAAGATCCAATGTAAAGATTCTTGTAGGTGAATCAGTTTTCCTTTATATTTGTGGTGGGAACGGCATTCCACACCTCTTTTTTAGCAACACCCCTGCATGCCAGCAACAATTTTTGGACAAACGTTCAGCTCAACACGAGATCAGATGCTTTTTTATCGACCATTATTCTGCTGTCTCTAACAACTTTTTTCAACATACTGTACGGTAGGCTATTTCTAAAATTGCATTACCGCGATATAGTCGCGTTTCGTACAAAAAATGGAATACGTGAAAATTTGGTCAATGACTAACTGCAAGTTTCACGTCTCCGGCTGTGACATGGAAAAATATTGTCTGGTAATTTTCTATGCGCTTGTGATGCAATAAACATCTGCCAGGGCAAAGTGCCAGCATAATTATTGCTTTCGCGTTTTTTGGCATGTATTTCTCTACGCGTACCCCATACGTTTTTTGGGGGGAGGGAAAGTTGTGCTTCTTTTCGAAATAATATGTCTTTTTTTCGACCTTCAAGATATTTTCTATGGTCTAATGTCTTCGATAATAAAGAGCATTTTGTTTTAAATAGTTTGTGATTGATAGTTTGCCACTGATGGGCAGGTATTTTTGTAAACAAATTTCGCCATTTTGGCTAGACAATCGTGATGTGCAGGGGCTAAAGGAGGTTAGATGGCGCCTGGGGCAAGAAACAAGTTTGGCGCCCCTTTGTTGGAACCTGAGGTCTTTCGGAAGCAAATGCACTGTTTTAAAAAAATTGCTTATGACATTGTTGTGACTTTTTGGTCTCCAGCAGTGACTCGGCGCTCGGGGGATTGTGCCCCCTACTTCCCTTCGTTACGTCTCTGATGTTATTCAATAAAAATCGGAAAATTTTCCGAAAATAAACAAATTTTCTTGTTCGAACGTCATGAACTTCTATTCCATGAAGATCTGCAATTTTCGAACACAATAGCCTACGGCAGGTGTGTGCAAACTGCGGCCCGCCAATAGAATATGAGCGGCCTGCAAAGAGTTGCGGTTTTTGAATAGAGTGCGGCTTGTGAACGTTCAACACGTTGCTACTTTGTGTCGGACTGATTAACACAAATTCTCTGTCCTGTTCCTCACGGCGCGCAGACCTCCCTCTACACGAAGGAGTGCGTAAAATACAAAACGCTGCGCAATCGTCCCAACAAACCCCGCTATGACGTAACATTCGCTCGCAGGTTTTTGCGCAGAAAGCAGATGACTGTATGCGAACAAATCACTGTACGTGCCGTGGTGGTTGGCTGTTTCAGTGATACAGGTTTGCACAGAATCTGATGTTGTGCATTTCTTCCTCGCAGTGATTTTTTACTTGCGAAACTAGAAACTGGTGAGGACTGCAGTGGCCACGAATGGTCATTCGAGCTCTAGTTCGCACATTTTTTAACTTCGTGAATTTTGATTTCAGCATATCTGTTGATTTTGTTTAATTCTAAACAACCTAGCCTAGAGTTTAGCAATTTTTAAAGTTGGCTTGTATTATCTCAGCACTCCGCAATGGCAAGTTTAGCAAATTTGAAAGAGACAAGAAAGAGGAAGGTAGAGGAAGAGATGCGAAAATTTCAGGAAAGATGGACTTTTGAATACTTTTTCATCGAAAATGCAGACTAAAGGCCTTAATGTTTGATTTGTAATCAAACTGTAAATGTTACTGAAGAGTACAACGTTAAACGACACTACGAAACAAAACATTCTGAAGGTGTTTATGGAAAACTAGATGGACGCAACAGAGAGCTGAAAGTTAAGCAATTAAAGGAGCAATTGAAAAGTCAGCGTTGTATGATTCAGAAAATGCTTGCTGATAATGAAAAAGTAGTTCGATGTAGTTTCTTAATTGCACAGAGAATAGCTCAAAATATGAAGTCGTATTCTGATGGTAATTTTGTGAAACAGTGCCTTACTGATGTCGCAGAAGAAATATGCCCTAAAATAGTACAGGAGTATGAGAAAATAAGTGTGTCACGTTGGACGACAGCAAGGCGTATCGATGAACTTGCTGGTGACAGTTGTGACACTCTCAAAGACAAGGTGAGAAACTTTGTATCATGGAGCTTCGCAATCGTCGAAAGCACGAATGAGAAGGACACGGCACAGTTGGCTATATTCATAAAAGGAGTGGACAAGGCGTTGAACGAAACCGAAGAGTTTCTGTCACTACAGTCTATGAAGGATACTACAACTGGTGCTGATATCTTCTGAAATTCTCAATGCTTTTGATAAGTTTGGTTTGGACCTATCCACTTTATGTGGAATCGCAACTGATGGTGATCGATCCATGTCCGGAGCTGGCATTGGATTTGTAGGTCTCTTGAAATCTGCTTTGTGAGAGAAAAATATCAGTGACGTTATAGCAATTTTCCACTGTATCATTCATCATCAAAATCTATGCGCAAATTCCTTGGCATTCAAACACGTCATGGGCCCGGTCATTAAGGCAGTAAATTTTCTTCGAGCACGCAGACTTAACCACCAGCAGTTCCAGAAGTTACTGGATGATCTCGACACAGAACAGCAAGATCTATTGTACTTTTCCGAGGTGCGTTGGTTGGTTAAGCAAGGGTAGGATGTTGCGACGATTTTACGAACTGCGGAAAGAAGTCACACTATTTTTGAAAAATAAAGGGCAACCAGTTGCTGAAATGGAAGACGAAAGTTGGTTATATGATCTAGCTTTCTTGGTCGATGTTACTACGCAGGGCCGGCCTTGGCAAGTGCGGGGCCCGATTCAGTGGCGTGTGCAGAAAGTTTTGAAAGGTGCATCAAGTGATATTGATAGAAATCGTTGATGTGAAAAAGTTAGGCCTGAAAGGGTGACGCCAAGCTAGGGAGGTCTGGGGCATGACCCCAGTTTCACCTCTCCAGCAGAGACATCCATGGACAACGCAGTAACACCCAATACAATCATGAGTTACTGCACTCAATGCCCCCAGAGATGCGGTATTGAGTGCAGTAAGCCCTGCATTTAAATGTTATTTCCGTTGCAACGGGCCCAACGCTTAAAAAATAATGTGGGCCCCGCGACTGCACTGCACAAGCAGTCTCGATAGAAAGTGTAATTTTGCGCAAGTTAGCAAGCGTAGCGCGGGGCCCGATAGAAAGCAATCGGCTAAAGGCCGGGCCTGTTACTACGCACATGAATGACCCAATACAAGGCTGCAGCGACAAGCCCAGTGTGCCAATGAAATGTATGGTCACATAAAAGGTTTCATGAAAATGTTAAGACTTTGGCAAGTTCACATACAAAATGGGAATCTTTGTTACTTTCCAACTCTGAAGGAAACGGGAATGCGTCCCGAGAAGAAGACTGAATTTGCAGACCAACTTGAAAAATTATTGAATGAATTTTTGGATAGATTTAAAGACTTCAAATCCCATGAAGATTTGTTTGAAGTATTCTCTTCGCCATTTCACACAGACATTGACAAAGCCACAACTGATATTGAAATGGGGCTGATTGATCTTCAAGAGAGGACTGACCTTGAGGTCAAGTATGTGGAAATGAATCTTGGTGATTTTTACAGGAAATAGCTTGGCCAGGATAAGTTCCTAAATTTCAGAAAATTCATGGCGTCTAAAATGGCTCTTTTTGGCTCAACGTATTTGTGTGAACAATTTTTTTCCAAAATGGGCTTCATGAAATCTCCCTAACGATCAGTTCTGACAGATGAACACTTGGAAAATGCACTTAGGGTTGCCAGCACTTCAATTAAAGTAAATTTGGATAAAGTGATTCAGAGAAAAAGCCAACTGCCTATTTCTCACCGAATAGTTTCCACGAATATTGAATCCCTTGTTCTGCTATGCTCTGATATACGTCTTTCTTTTCTGAACGGAATGTTCTTTGGAATAATACAGGTATTACCGTTTTTGATATTTTTGCAAAGTTGTTTTTATCGCAGTCACTATTACTGGAGTGATCAGCTATGTTAAATAAAGGTGCGGCCCGTGGGATAATGTGGTTAATGGTATTTGTCCCTCCAGTATGAATGTTTGCACACCCTGGGCCTACGGCATGGACCTTGCCCAGACTGCCAACAAAGGTTACTGGCGGCATTTCACTTTTCTTCGTGTAGTTTTTGTGTCACTTCTATGACTTCCCCACGCGTTTTTGGCGTGGACCTGTGCTTGTTTTCCTAAGAATAAAACTTTTCCGAAATTCAACAAGTTACCTTTCCAAGGTTAGATAAGTTTGAGAAAAAGTTCTGAATTGTTTTGAAGGCCGCTTCTGCTCCGGAAACGTTGTAGTAAGCCTGGGTAATGGTGAGAATGCAATTTAGCCAAATTGTGTATGGTTCTTAACCGTGTTTGTTAAAAAAAGTTACCTGAGCAGCTGGGTCTTCACTACTATGCACTCAGTACACATCCGGATGAACTCGTATTCGAGCCCCCCCTAAAAAAATCCTGGATCCGCCTGTGCCTACTATGCTCACATGGTTCATCATTTTCACATTCAGTTTGCAAACGGAGAAATCTAGTCAAAGCATTTAAATTCAGCAAATGAAGTGATCCATTTAGCCAGATGTGCAACACAAGACTTGCACAATACAGATACATCTGACATGAATAAGTCACAGTCATGATCCTTGCCTTCTCTGAGTTTTCTTACTGCTGATTTAACTTGGCTTGATATGTAGCCTACATCTCATTGTCTCTCTTGAATCCTTGGCTTCACAGTGGCGAAACACGATACAACCTCAACAATTGATGCTTTTAACTTCTCAATATACTGAACTTGCTCATTAAAAGCAACCACAAATGGTTACAAGTGTCTTAATGTGTCAAACAGAGTTCGCTTAGAGCAGTGGTTCTTAACCTTTTCTCTACCAAGCCCCAGTGGCGTAGTCAGCCCAAAAATTGGGGGGCCAAAATGTTTGATTTTAGGCGAATAACACTATTTTGTTTGGAAAAACGCCTCTCAAAGCACAAAAAGACTATATTTTACAAAACTTTGGGGGGCATGGCCCCTTGGGCCCATCCCTGGCTACGCCTATGTCACGCCCCCCTTAAGTACTTTTCCTTTGTTTCACGCCCCCATGAGTTTAAATCAGTTGTAACAGTAAATGTATTTCTTGGTAAATTTATTACATTTTTCTATTTTAAGGTTTTGTGACAGATACAATCCATAGAGTACAAACACACATAGTCTGCACAATGCAGATTAATAAAACAGATACAACAGAACGATTAATAGCGAGTTTGGAAGTAAAACAACATGGCTACAGACACGCTGTTGTTTACTAACCCGTAACACTTGGTACGATACTACATCCAGAGTAGGACACTGAGTACAACCCTGATCAACGCCACGTAAAGCACGAAAGTATGGTGGCTAGTGGCGTACGCAAGAAATTTTCGATGTAGGGGGTGCATTCAGTGGCGTATGGTGGTCATTTGCATTGGATGTGCGCTGTTTGTGGCGTCACAATTTAACGTCATATTCATGTTTCCAAACCAACGTTTTGGCGAAGTTTTCTAACATAATATGCACATTCTTCCACACGCACTCCAATTGCTTTATGTGTCATTGCGCTGAATATAAACTATCAGCACACCATGTTAGGATATCGGAAAAAAATAAACTCAACGCTACGACACAGCAGTTAATGACCGCAAAAATATCAGGCTGCGCGTTGAAACAGGGGAGCAAACAAACTCATCACTGTGTCAGAGCAATTTACAACTACAAAATCAGGCTGCGCTGATGTCTTGTCGAATACGAGCAGTCAAGCATAGAAAGTGTACGGCTAGACTGGCTGGCGGAAACCCCGGTTTGCAAGATCGAATCTTGCTAAAGTAGATACACTTACTACATAAGAATTTAGAATGCGCATAAAGTACGCAAGAAAACATGCAATGTTTTTTGATGTAAAGAAGTCCAACAAATTTTTGGTTTTCCTTTTTCCCAAATTATCGCCATTGCAAAAGGTAGACGTGGGATCACGTGGATAAGAGAGTTAAATTTGTTTCACATTTCAATTTATGAACTAAATTCAAGAGCATGGGATACATACGAAAGGAAGAAAAGTTGTAAATTTTTGCAGCTACACAATTGAAAACTGCCTCCTATGGCACATTTTCCAATAATTTTTGCTTTACTTTTAAAAGCATATGACTTGCTTCAGAGCTTCTTTAAATGTGGCTCTAGGGTGGTAAATAACTTTTTTAACTAAACAATTGTGCAAAGCTCTCAAAGAGAGGTACGGTATCTCTGAAAAAGAGGGTCCCGAGGCGACTGTCTCGTTATCCTCACCTAATGTCATCTCTGAGCTTGCAATCTCTCATGTTGGCAAAGCGCATGTGACTAAAAGTAAACTAAATTTAAATTTTTTCTCATTAGGGCTTCAAATTCCGCAGATAAGGTATTGTATTATCGAGAAGTCCGTGATTTGAACAAATTTAATTACGTGCAGTGTTAATCACGAGCTGTGAATCTGATTCACGCTGTCCTATGCGATGATGACGGCGTTACTCAGGCTCGCGGCTGTTAGAGACACGAAACAGGCAGGGGAGTTGAGAGGTGGCACTGTACACTTTATTGCCTCGACTTCTGCACTGGTTTTAATGACGCAAAACGGCAAAATCTGTCGACCATTAACACAAACAGCGACTTGTCCTTTACGACGATACAGCAGCAAACATATCGCAGAAAACAGTTAATGGATCAGGCAGACGACAACTCGCTCACGGCACTACTGACGAAAAGAGATCAAGTAAGGTTTCGCGAGTTCGTAAATACATGCACAGAAAGGCGAGCAGAAAAACGCATTCAACGAACGGCGTGAATATTGAGACACGTATTACGGAAAACGCTGTGTGAGCATGTGAACGGTTTGTGCCCAGCCGGATGGCTCAATGAGCAGTCTATTACAAAGCAGTGGTTCCAGTCCGTACGTACTTGTCCATATAGTTGGGCCACTGGGCACTGGCGGCAACATTACTGTGCAAAGGTTTCACGGAATAGGTTGAACATAGCCAAAAGGTCTCACGGATTATGAAAAATCCAAACATTTTTCAAACGCGTTGAAAGACTCTAGCATTTACGGTTATCAACTACATACGTGAATTAATTGCTCAATAATTAGATAACAATGAGATCCACTTCTTCTATGCGCAAAAGTTTTGTAGAAGGCCTACTTCGGAAGTCAGTGCCTCAGAGCGAAGTTGCTGCTCGGCTTCGGTTGAACGTGCCTGTGTTGGTGTACATCCGAAGCGTGTCAATACAGTATGACAAGCGCAATCGCGGCCGCGATGGCTTCTTGCTCAAGTGCAATACTGGGCATCGAGACATTTACTAGCTTTTTTGCAAGAAAGGTTTATGAGCAAATGATGGCATTGATCCAAAGTCGAAGCTTGGAACTTCACCATCAAAACTTGTCAATTCAGTGAAAGAAGCCTTTTTATTTGTCGGCTTAAATCTGAACACAATTGTTCAGGAGAAAAGAACGCCAGAAACATGTACGTTTCATGGACAGTGCTTTAAAAACAAAGAACATTAAAAATATTTAAATGTTGAAAGTTGGTTGTTGTTTTCCCAAGCCCTAATAAAATTTCTGGCTACGCGCCTGGTTGCACTGCTAGTATTTACCAAAACATCTTGCGGTTTGTTTTTGATTTGATCTATGTGGTGATTATTAGTGGCAGTACATTTCAGTTATCGCAACTGACCAAACTTGAATTGATTATCACAATTTTTGAGCATAACTATGTCTATTTAAGCCCAATTCTCAGAATTAATGTGGTTTCATAATAAATGCAGTGCTAAGTATCTAGATATAGCGCCATTGTATACTTGTATGCACTGCTAGTTGCTATACCACCACCATGGGCATAGCTCGGTGGGGGCCATGATCACCACATATATCAATTCCATAATGTGCCTCCCATTTTGCCAATTTTACAAAAAGGTTGTACTACGGTTGAGTGAACACGGTGACGTCATCGAAACACAAACAATAAGGTTTGTCCCCCCAAAGTTTTGTAGCGAACTCGGTCCCTGATTCATGTTCATCTGGAATTAGGCGAGCCGCTCTGCGATTCAGCCGGCTGCCTTGAAATTCTATGTGCACCATGCTGTTTTGAAATACTAGAACAACACAGATGTTATTGCTAAAGGGACTTGCCATGCCGACTAACCAATCCCCCTAGTTGCGCCCTTGCATCATTGATGCAGGCCCGAATTTGGCCTGCAAAATTTCAAGAATCTTAACCCCGACTTCCATCTCTGCCGGAACTAAGCCAGATAACATGTACGTAAAATTAGCACTGATTAAACATTTGGAAGGTACACAGACATTCCCGTTAAAAAATTTTCCATGTTACAGAGCATGTAAGGGCTCGCGCTCCCCTGGAAATTTCCTGACGCTCCACTGGGGGGCGCGCCTCCCCGGTTAAGAACCACTGGCTTAGAGAGTTTCCGAAAAACTGTTCAGATTAAAGGTTGGTTTGTTGGTGGTATGAATGTGAAGCTAGGTACATGTAACGATACGAGGACAGTTACATGGGAAAATAACCCACAAATTAAAGATAATGTTTTTTCGTAAGTATATAATCCCCGACAAACCAAGCAATCATAGAGTGGTTCTACTAGTGATCTCAGTTGTTGCTTGCCACATCGTTGCTAAAGAATTAGAACCTTTCCCACTGTAAGCGCGATCACTTCCCATGCATTCGAAGCAGCCGAGGCAAGTGATATTTGTGATAACCATCTGATTCACAGTGGTTCTTATACTTTTTTGCACGTTGACCTCCAATCAAAGTATACAATTTTCTGTAGACCCCGTGGCCGAGCCCAACACTTACTGATACAAGGAATTGCCGTCCGTGGCTTAGCCCAACACTTACTGATCAGTGTTGCCATTCCGTTGTTACGGAAAAGTACTGGATTCATGATAAAAAAAAACACTAGATTACAAAAGCAAACTTACACACAGTGGAAATGCCCAGAAATTGCATTGCAGTGCCAACCATAGACACTGCGCAACTTATTGTAAACCAGAGACAAAGAAAACGGGAGATAGCAGCAACGCTTGTATTTGTTTGTACAGGTCAGTGAAACTTCTATCAGATAACTACAGTGACTTCGCAGCGGTTTGACTCTGTAGAGGCTACTTTACCAACAATCTCGTACCCTCTACATGAACTAAAGAAAGGCATTCGGAAGTCATACTCAACCATGGAAAACTTGCTAACTTCAAAAGAAAACATTGGGCAACCGTACAGTCTTGAGAAAAAGTCTAAACCTGGTAGATTAAACCAGGAAAAACCAGAAAAGACTAGAAAAACTGGTTTTATGGAAAACCCCAGAAAAGTAACTAGTTCACCGAGAGTTGCGCAACACAAGCACATGACCCAAGCACGTGACTGGAAAGCCGTCACAAGTAATGACGACAACACTTACGTAAATTCAAGAGCAAAAACAAATAAGACTTGAGACCCAGAGTGGTCACTCTCAACACGAACAAACACTTCCGAATGAGCAGTTCATGAAATGACAAGCTCAGAAATAAGAACATTGAAACACCAAAAGGGCCCGCCATTTCGAGGCACTACGAAAGAATAAGGCTAACTTCCGAAAAGCGAAACCTGAGACAGCTCATCCTAAAAGGGAATTCCTTCGTGACATGACCAAAAGATGAAACCTTACAGCTCACTTCAAATAAGCTTGGAAAATGGGTCATGTGAAAGAAAATGACTCACTGCTCCACCAAGGTGAAGAAATGAAACTACAAAATAACTGTATAAATTACCGTGCATTTTTACATGAATTCAGTCTTCTTAACTCGATATTTACAAGGTAGCCTTTCATGGCAATGACTCGCAATATACTTGCCGCTCCTTAAAGGATGCAGTCACAAATAAAAGCTTTGACAACCAAACTTTTGTGTGGTACTTTGTGACACTCAGAACTACGCATTTTAGAGATAGTTTCTCGCGGTTGAATTTCTGCACAACAGATATAAAGCACTGAAACGGGCAAGAGTTAATTATATTTAGGGCGGTTACGCCGTCTGTAGAATGGCAAAAACTGTCCTTGCTCATAGCTTTCTCGAACTCACGCTAAAAATAAAAGCTATGGCTAAAGTGCCACTATTCCTGTGATATTCTAAATAGCACAGAAATTTGGATGTTACAACTCCAAACATATTATACTGCCTTGCGTAATTTAAGATTTAATTAGGTAGATTTTTTAGCAAATTGCAATTGCACTAAATCTAAAAATCTCAATTACAGCTACAATTACACAAATATGTGCAAGTAATTGCATTCAGCTTACTCATAAAAACACTAGACAGCCAGAAAAAAAACACTAGAACACTCGATGAAATAAAAAAACACATCTAGTGGAAAAACACTAGGAGTGGCACCAATGTTACTGATACAAGGAATGTTCTCCGTTCTACTGCGTAGCAGTCGTGTACGGATATGGACATTTTGCAATCGGTTTGGAGCCGAAATTTTTTCACAAATTCCATAACCAATCCACATCCGAAAATTCAAAATTATGGACTCGGATATCCAATCCAAATCCGAAACCGCCCAATGAGTGGCACATTAGCCGAAATATTTGGTAGTGTCTAGTTTGCCTTTAGTCAGACGCGATTGGTGGAAGTGGTCCCGTGGCAGGCGTGATACGAACAAGAAGACAAGGGTTAGGGTTTAGAGTTGGAATTTAGGTTTAGATTAGTGTTCAGTTCATGCAAGCAAACAACAAGACACTAAATCAGCTTGCCAGCACCGAAACCATGACAACGTTCGCCCATTGGACTAAGCCGTTGCAGATGTCATTATCAAGTGGTCATGCGTTCTGAACTTGTCATGGCAACAATTTCAAACAATTGTGTTTGCCTAAAGGTAAAAGTGCTCCAGCAGTGCTGTTGCCTCATGAGGCAAAATAGACACCGCCAACATACTTTGTCTTGAATGCAATGGCTACATCTACCTACCACAATCAGTTTATGAGAGATCTTGACAAAAAGTGCACAATTCTTTTCTCTATGGAAGCGTAAGTTATAGTTGTGCACAATTCTCATATGCTCTCTAATGGAGATATTTAAATCAAATGATAGCCTACAACTGACCTACATTTCTGCATCTGCTGGACTCCATGCAACGCCAACAGCTATTGTACGTTAATTCAACCATGACAGAACCATCACGATAATTTTGTACCCTATGAAATTATTTCTTAAAGCAGTGCAATGAATGTTCACCTCAATCCCTTTTTCATTTGAAACACTTACTCTTTCTATACTGAACTTTCAGCACTGCTAGGCTTAGAGAATAAACAACCTTGCCACTTTTTGTTAAATCCAACACTTCACAAGTTTTCATTCTCAGTGCAGGTGTATTTCAACCTACAACAACACGGTCAACATGTCAATACGTTTTCACCATGTTTACAACTCTTACGTAGTTGTGAGGTAGGCCACTTTGAGTTAGACTAGTGAACTACGCCATTGAGACAGAAACTCATGTACTTCGTTCAAAGCTGAAAAAAATTTTTGCAATGCCTTAATAAAGACCAACATTTTACTATGATCTACTAATAAATATACCGTAGGCTATTTGAAAAATGAAACATGTCTCATCTGAATAACGACGGGCTGCGTCATAATAAAACTATAGAATCAATCATACTTATCTTCAAACAGTTCCAAAAACTACATGTTGCTTGAGATGTCCTCAGTCTGAAAGTTAAGATCCCAAGCGGCAGGGAACATTGCAGTCTATCAAGAGAAATTAGACAAGCAGATTTTAAGTAATATGATTTTGAAATATCGTAATTTTTCCTCATACAGCGATTAGGCTATTTCATGTCAAGATTTTTTGCATGGCCACATATTATTTCATTTGGATAATCCGGATACGAATCCGGTTGAAAGGGAAACGATATCCAATCCAAATCAAAAAATGTCCACATATCCGGACGGATTAGACTCCAAAATCCGGATCCTGTACACCACTGCTGCGTAGCCTACTGCTGTACTGCCAGTCTAGCGCAGTGTTGTCACTCTGTTACGAAGAAAAACCCCAGAATTTAACTTGAAAAAAATCAGAAAACAATAAAAAAAACCGACATACAAAATGTTTGAAAAAAGTCAAAACCAAACTTGGAAAGCACGCTACTGGTACCTACACATAAAAATTAAGGTAATATGCATGATTTGCATCATATTTTTAACAAGTTCAAGTCTATGTTTAAACATACTGACAATCACAATTTACAAGTAGGCTAGCAGCAAATCAATATATGAAGCAACATAAAAAGGCAAGTTAGATCTTTTCAAAAATAACGTTTAATGTTTTTTTTTACTTTCACTTAAATGCATAAATTGAAACATGTACATGATACATTCAAGGTCCTACAGTTTTCTTTTCATCCTAACCATTGCATTCATTGCAATATTTGACTACTAATTTAACATTCAAAATTTTACATTCATGTCACAATCAATGTGCCCGTAAAACAATGAAGAGATTCTCAGCCACAGCATCTTCAAAACCAAAAAAGCATTCCAAAATCATGCACAAGCAGCCCTTGACATATCAGCGATAGATTAGAGTGCTGACGTATGCTTAGTTAATGCTTAATCTGTAAACCATTATATTTCAAATAATTTGGTTAAGCCTACTCCTATTATTAGTAGGCTTACTCATCTATACTGGGTACTGACTCTGCACATATTACGGCTGTGAAACTACTGCATTCTTGAATGGAAAATACAGTGATACAACACAGGCCTACATTTCTAAAATTTGATCAAAGTAAAAAAACAGATTTTCAATAAAAACTCCAGAACCCCAGATAAAAGAGACAAACTCCAGATCTGGTGAAAAAAACAGCAGTTGCAACACTAGTCTAACAACTGCCGAATTGCGACATATGCACTACAATTTTGTTTGTGACGTAACAAACAGAACAGTTTTCATAATGTCTTCACGATGGATGATTTAATAAAGAACTATTCGAATAGAACAGTGGTTCTTAACATGGGGTAAATTTCTTCTTCCAAGAGGGTAATTTATTGAACCATAAATTGCAGCCAATGTAAATTTGTATAAATCATTCTAAACTGTTAATTTCGTATCTTCAATAAATGACCACCACTGAGCGTATTGCGGGTAAATCTGGTAACCTTGTGCGATAACAAGGTAAGATATGCAAAAAGATTAAGAACCACTGGAATAGAATGTAGGCTACGTTTAATCTACTGTAGCTGAGATTTGATCAGTCCTCTTAATTTTGTTTGATTTGTTGAAAACCGACGTTTGCATTCCTTGCGTGATTAACAATAAAGTTTTGTATTGGAGGCTTCATTGCTCCAGTAGACCCCAGCAGTTATTCATTGACCCTCTGGCCATTTAGTGACCCCATTCGAACCCGTGACTACTTATCAACCCCTCGGATGGTCCAATTGGCCCCTGGGGGTCGATATCGGCCACTTTGAGAAACACTGGGTTATACGCTTTTGTGACCCACACCAAGCGAATCTATCGCAATTTATTGCGTAAGGAAACTAGTTTCGTGTATTACACATCTTCAGTCCTGCGCAAAAGTCGACATATGAAACAAAAAAAAAGATAGATTCGCTTGGTGTGGGTCACTGTTGTGGCTTTACAAATATTGCTGAATGATACGTACAAGCTGAAACATTGCAAGGAGATGGGAGCAAAACTAGGCAGGAGATTCCTCAAACAGCCGGCTGAAAAGCTCAAGGCGGTTTTTGTTGGGTTATACGCTGTGGGAATAAGTTTTCGGGACTGAATATCCACAAAGTCACAGTGATCTTTTCAGCCTTTCTTGCGAACCGTGCAAGTGCAATGACACGTAATTCACTCAGGTTCAAAATCATTTAGTCCATTTCTGAAAAAGGGAGACTTCTGACGTATTTCTTCATGTTTTGGCATTATTGATCAGCTATAATTACTAGAAACCACAACACTAAACTGGGTGCTCTACACTGATCACTGTATCACGGTTCATCAGCAAAGCTAGTATAGTACAGTGGCGTATCTAGGGTATGGCAGGCATGGCACGTGCCACGGGCGCCACTTTGACGGGGGGCGCAACAATTGCTTGGAAAAAATGAAAATCTTTATTTACAACTTCTTGATGGTCTGTTTTGCGTCCCATGCATTCATAATCTGCAAAGCTGCATCAACACAGCGGCCTTACTTAAAGCATTAAGTCGGGCGTGTTACGCCAGCACCACTATCCATTATGACAACACTGTGGTACTGTGACATAACACGCGGGTCAGGTATTGTGACAGAAGAAGTACGCTCGCATGCAGCATATATACGAGACCTCGTCCTTCTAACGCTACAAGAAAGACTAAGTCAGTCCGTGCTGCTGCATTTCAGGCAAGAAGATATTAGTCAGAATCTGACTGAGAACAGTTTAAGTCCGTGGCTGTGGGAATCTGACTGTTATGCAAATAACTGCTGTTGAGGTCGTCAAGGGCGTACGCAAGGGGGGAGGGGGTTGGAGTTAAAACCCTTCTTTGAGATTAATATTTTACAAAAACTTTATTACCTGCTCAAAGGAGATTGTTTTCGTATACTTTTTGCTTGTTAATTTGTCGACTTAATACAAATAACACGGAAAAAATTTGCATGCAAGTTTCAATGAATTGTAAATGTGCCAAAAAAATATAGTGGAAACCGCTTAATAGAGCAACCTCGGGAACAGCAAAACCTGCTCTAATAAACGGTTGCTCTATTATCCGATGAGAACTTTTTTGCAATAAAAATAGGGTGTCATTTACACTAGGGATTCACCAATACACATATCATTATCAGGTTACTGTATTTCATTCTCGTGGTGAGCACTGTACAAAGTAATGTAAAAAGAAAAGTTACTGTTATTTTTGAAATATTTTTCTCACGGTGTATCGCACAGTAGCTGTTGCGGTGAACAATGTTCACTCTTGCCCCTCTTCAGCACAAAAGAGCTGGTAGATTTTTGATTGTTTCACTTCATTTTTTGTTGCTTGGTCAACAGCACCTCAGCTTTCAGCATTTTATGGATTTCTCACTCGCTAGCTGCGTGCAAGCCATGGTGCTGCTACACGTCTAACTGCTCTAAAAAGCGGTGTGCCTACTCTAATAAGTGAAGAATTTATAAGAAAAAAAAGATAGGATCGTTTTTTTTTCAGGCGAAACAGCTCGAATAAGCGGTTGGCCCTATAAACCGATGCTCTATTAACCGGTTTCCACAGCAATTAGGTTTTAGTGGGAATCTAGGTTATTGTTTGCGTCCAAAAACCATCTCACCACTTTATGCAGACCTTTCACCCACTTTGCATATTTGAGATTGTGTTCCGCGATAGTTCATTTCATCTGAAACAATTGCATTTTTGTCGGAAAGTGCGAAGGTTTGTTTGGTTTGGGAATGGGGACATTAATGGAGTGCAGCCAGGATGGAGGAATTTTGCCGGTGAACCATATTTTGCTAAACAGCTGAACCACGGCTTCTAACGATTGTATGGACATATGTTTAAACATTTCGTAGCAGATGTTACCTGGTCCGGTGTAGTGTTCTTCGAGTCTTGGACAGCGCAGCGAAGTTCTTTCAGGGAAAACACTTGATTTTGTCGTGGATGGATTGGCATCGGTTGGGATAGCGCATTTTGCGAGTCGCGTTTGGATTGGTAGGATGACGTTAACAAAACGCGAAGGATAATTAAAAAAAGTACTGGATAGAGCGAACTGGTGTGCGAGAATGTTGGATTTGTGTTATTTTTTTTTGGCCGAAGTGCCTTGTGCAAGTAATGTTGTAATGAAGGATGGGGATCGGTTACTGGAGAAACTTTTAATGACTTTCTAAACTTTGAGATTAGTGTTGGACGTTAGCGATGTGCAAAATTGTTGCCAGGAGGACGACTTCGCCTCTGGTATAACCTTTCTAGACTTTGCTCTGCACCGTTTCAACATGACAAATCATGCAGCAAAGCCACGTCCGTTTCAATCTGTTCAAGGCATGTTTTTTTTGTTTTGACAGCAATGTCGCACTGCTTGTTCCACCATGGAACATCGATTTTGAGACCTCTTGGATTGAGGAATAGCTTCCAGAGCACATTCACGAACACTGGTTCCAAAGAGGCAGTATGCATATTCCAGTCAGGCACGTAGCCAGAAATTTTGGTAGGGGGGTAAACGACAACCAAGTCTCAACATTTGATTATTTGATGCAACATTTGATGCCCATTGTTTTTGAAGCATCATTTATAAAAGGTGCATTTTTCTGGCCCTTTTTTCTAAATAATACAAAGTCTATCGTATTGAATTGACAAATTTTAAAAGATTGTTTTAGCAAAGTTTCAAGCTTCTCTTTTGGATGAAAGCCACCATTTGCTCGTAAAACTTTCATGCAAGAGCGCTTGTGAAAACCTTTTGTAGCCAATATTGCAGTTGCAGTTGAGCAAGAAGTCATTGTGGCCGCCATTATGATTCCGTTTTTATATATACACCCTTCTGATGTACACCAACGCACGTTCAATCGAAGCTGAGTAGCGATTTTGCTTTATTAAGACACTGACTCCCGAAGTTGGTCTACAAAACTTACGCGCTAAGACGTAGATCTTATCCAATTCTTGAACGACTGGTTGACGTATGCAGCTGATAACGTAAAGGCTGGAATACTTCAACGAGTTTGAAAAATGTTTGAATTTATGTCATTAAATGCTACGAAAAGTTACACGTGTCCTCTAAACAAACTTCCGTATGTTTGGCCCACGCAGTCTACTCAAAATGTGAAAATGGTTGTGTGTTTGCGAAAACGAAGCCACAGTCTATTCTCACCATGGCTCTGCAGTAAAGTTAAGAAATGTTTGTCGTCGCAACTTAGCGCAACTGTGGTTTAGTTGATCTAGCCCAGTGGTTCCCGATATATTGGTCGAAACCCAAACAAAGGTGACTAAGGGTCAAAAAATGGACCGTACTGAAGCGGTCAAAACCATAGTTCTGTATTTTCAGCGTTACCGTCTGTAGCGTAGGCACTTGAGAAAAGAGTGGAATGCTGACAATCAACAAAAACGAACTTTGCAACTTACTGCAAAAAATCACCGATGCAATCATTATTTTTTTCATAAGTTACTTGAGGCTTGGGTCGTTCTTTGAAGCGTGTTCACCAAACTCAGATTTGGTAGCGCTAAAATAAGTTTAGGAACCGCTGATCTAGACATTCTAGCGTAAGCGGTTAAATTTTTAAAATCCATGAGTGCCTAAACAACAAAATCCAATCGACTGGAAAAAATTCAGTTTTTTTCATTTTAGTTACATGCATTCTATCAATAAAAGAGATGGCAAGCTATCTGTGAGTAATGGTAGTGTCAGTGTCCTCAGCACTTCCAGGATAATCACAATCTTCCTACTTACGTTAGATTTTGCTGCTGAATCGTCCCGTTGCAGGGGAATGATTTCAAATTACTGTAGGATAGGGTTGCAATTAACTCAGATGAAAGTTGTACAATTTTTAGACTATGCGCAGGTCGGATTGTGATTACTTAACCCAAACTGCTTTTTTCTCACCGGCAAGTTAATGTGAAATCATTGATGAAAACGTTAACGTTCCACATGATAACTGTGATTAAGCCGTCACAAGGCAGGTTTGATCGTAACAAACAAATATCTAGAAAGAATGTTATTGTTGCTAAACAGTGTCTATGGCAGGGGTCTCAAACACGCGGCTTGCAAGTTGCATGTGGCCCGAGAGAGCATTTTGTGCGGCCCGCGATGCATTTTGGGAATTTTGAAATAATTTACATTTAGGTTATTTAGTTTATTCACAGATGTGCCAGGGAGCCAGCAAGTTCATTTTAAATGAACGTAGAAAGGGCTAGAGATAACTTGCCTATAACTCACGATACCATTAGCACGAAAAAGATGTAAAAGCTGTTTCTAGTAAAGTTCAAGTACCGTCTTTGGTGCGTTAGGGTCATAATGCGGCCCTAGGATAGTCATAATGCAGCCCAGGGGTGCTTCATAAGTCCTCGTTTCGCCTTTGGAGCAATTTGACTTTGAGGCCCCTGGTCTATGGCCTTTTTGCATATTGTAAAACAACTTTGAAACTGGATTGCTTCTCAGCCAAATTTTGAGCTTCAAGGCATATAAAACGTACATCACCGCTATTTAGTTTTAAAACTGTACAAAAACGAAATTATACGATGTTCATTGGAGGCTACGGCTTATGCATTGTATTGTATTGTATTGTATTGAGTAACGTCTTCACTCCCACACGCAAAACGCTAGACTTTTAACATGCATCGCAGTAAAGAGAAATGAAAAAACACATATACATGAAAGAAAATAAGGTCGTATACATTGCGGTAGTATAGAGTATACGCTTGATGGCGCTAATGCATTTTGTTGAAATACACGCATGAATCACGCCATCATGATTATGATAATGAAGAACTGCAATGACTTCCAAGTACATCGATGTATAGTATGCATGAGGGAGTTGGAGGCTGCGAAGGACCAAGGGTCATCTAGGCCGCAGACCTCCCATGAACGAAGCTGCTTTCGGTGTAAAGGGAACAGTGTATAATAGTTAGTAAAAGTCTTTTACTCTGGATATAAAATGTAATATATGCAAAGCGGTGCTGCAGACAAGGATAAGATATATAGTATTTGTAGCACACCAGAGATATGAGAAAGGAAGTTTTGCAATGGGCTTGGAATTAAGTTTACATCACCATTAGGTGAGATACAGAAAGCTATGGCGCACCAGAGACAGCTGCGAAATGCGTTAATCCTTGTTATAGTTTCGGTTAGAGAGTACAAGCGGTTAAATACATACGAGTTTGTATTTCATTATTACTGACTTCCACACGGAGCTTGAACCTCAGGTAAATGTCACCCATGACATGAATACTCTAACATTTACACTACATACACAACCATAGGCGTTGGAAGGGAAGGGGTGAAAGGGGGCCTTGGCACCTCCCTGCATTTTGAAATTTGACATTTTCCTACCAAATTTTTAGCAAAGAAGGTTGTTTGCTTAGTTTAGGGTGGAAAAATGAATTTTAACCATTTTTGCCCCCTCTACAAAAATCCTTGGCTTTACCTGAAAAAATCTACAATTGCCCCTTCCTGGATAAAATTTTCCGAAATCCATGTACATGTTTGATTAATCATGGACAATTAGCGAACTATAGTGCTTTGATCAGGTTTGACTAAAGGCTGATGCAATAACCTATGTTCTGTGGTTCTGTAAGCAGTTTCGTTAATTTGCACTGAAGTATTTCTTTGGCTTACACATCAAAATCTTGATTACCCTAAAAAATATTTGGTGAAACTTTCGGAATGGGGGGGGGGCAATTGCTTTCATTGCCGCCCACCTAGCTACGCGCCTGATTCCAGTGATATGGAAAATGAACTTGGGGCTTGATCACAGGCGGCGCTGAATTATTGCCAGTCTGATTTGTAGTGAACTTCTATTTCGGGACACCATGGTCTTCCGGATTGGTGTTCGCATTGACAGCAGTTAAAACAACAGAGCGGACACTACCCAAGAATTCGCATGTTGCTGTGGATGTACAGAGGGAAACATATCAACTAGAGACAAGGACCGAGTCCAACAGGCTCGATGCTTTACGTCCAGTGAGCAAAACATGTGCAAGCATAGTGGTATTTCGGTGAACTAAACCGTGTACGTCGAGAACTTCATCCAAAGTCCTGCCACTGCAGTTTGTGTACACGCTTACCCAATTTTTGTTGAATTCAACCGGAAAAGACTAGATATATTCATTCCTCGAGGAAATGGCGTTTCATGAACACAAGGTATATATCACTTGCATTAAATAGTTTATTGTGAAATTCAAATTGTGTTCCATTTTAAAAGACATTGTCGTTTGCAGTTGCAATCTGTTGTTTACTTTTTTTGTAAGATATACAACTTTGTCAGGTAAAAGTAACTAGACCTATAAATTAAGATAATTTTATTAGTTGAATGTTTTGATATTCATCATAATACAGTAAAAATATATAAGTACAGAAATGTGTTGTAGTCGTTATTATGTTTGCTTAAAAGTTCTAAGGAAAAATGAACACAAATGTTTACGTTTCAAATATTTATTTTCTTCATGTTTTGTCTTTCGTAAAAATTGTGCCTACATCCAACATTAGAAAAGGCGCATATTTAAATTGTGCCATGGGCGCCACTTTGCGTAGATACGCAACTGGTGCAGTATAATGCAGTCAGCACTCTAATGCCAAAGTTGTTGTTATATTACAAAAAAGATTTACCACTGTTATGCAACGCTTAATGTGAAAACATTCCCGCCTTTACAGCCGAGAATTAACTCAAGCGAAACATAAATTCATCAGACAATTTGTTGGCCCCCCCACAAACTGAGCTACGCCACCAGCTCGTATTTTGTTGCAACTGAATAGGGACAGCTCATTGTATGTAAATACAATATATTATAGCCAGTGACGTAACTGACGGGGCGGAGGGGCGAATAACCCACATGGCAAGCTAAATGTGAAAGCCGGCCTTAACTTATATTTTGGTTTTGGTATTCTTTTGGTTTTCAGTTGGTTGTTGTTTTTTGTATTTTTCGGATTATTTTCCGGAGATTCAACTTTCAGTACAGCCATCCATAACCGGATTAACCATTACTTATCTTTTTTTCTGATTGTTCGCTAGTGGACCCCGTACAGTGCCAGTGGGGCCCTTTCAGCAACGTTTTCCACACTGGCTCAAACCTCTGGTTAGACTACTGATTATAGCTTTGTAAAACAAGAAATACAAAATTGAGGACATTTTGAAATTTTTGAATGTGCTGGGAGAATATTTAATTTTTCATGAAAACCTGGACATGTACTTCAAAAAGAGGACGTACAGCAGCCCTTGTTAACAATGCTACGCATGTTGGACCTGTGCAGACGCAAAATCTACCAGAAAGTAGTAGAGACGTGAGCTGATCCGTTCGACGTGACTTGGACTTGCATTCACTAGATTCAGACACCTGACCGACTTTCAGGACACCAGTAAGTGTAATACAATAGTTATTTCGTAACAATATCAAATAATATTCAAGTGAAATGCTACCGATAGCCTCTACAAAAAATTTTACTCGGAAAAATATCTATGTGGCACGCACATGTCGCACATATGTCTAAGCACATAAAGATGGTGTGGGAGCCCCTTTGGTAGAGAGCCCTGGGCCCAGACCTCTTGGGCCCCCTAAATACGGCGGTGCTTATATCAGCTAAAGAATACAAGCACT
>Ga0210059_1000824_pt1 | contig 43225 bp, 28 predicted proteins | sample Ectturendosymbi2_FD_188042 | JGI IMG/M metagenome (GOLD analysis project Ga0210059, IMG submission 188042) | Ecteinascidia turbinata endosymbiont from Florida, USA - Sample 2 (SPAdes) (version 2) | ecosystem: Host-associated > Tunicates > Ascidians > Unclassified | place: Key West, Florida... | reverse complement strand
CCCCCTCCCGCTCCATGGCCAAGACGACTCGGCGACACTCGTCCTCGTTGGATTTGCTCACCTCGTCGAGCGGAACCTGTGTTCGCGCGAAATGCGACGCCGAGTGAACGTTTTTCGTCGACGATGCGTAACGATGTAAACCACGCGGCGCCGATCACAAAGGATTGTGGTCCTGCTGCTGTGTGACGTTGCATTGCGTGCGCGATGAACACTATGGTGTAGATGAAAACTTACTTGTCGTTTCAAATGAATATTAAGTATTTTTTTCTGATCCTGCCGATATCCGAATTGGCTACTTCCGGGGGCCCTGAAACAACGTGTTTACCAACACAGCAATACCCAGCAGTGTTGTTACCTCGCATTTTCAAAATTATTTCGGGTTTGGTGTGACAGGTCCCGACAAGCTCAGACCGATTAATGTCACGCGGGCGACGCACTGAAACATTAAGGCCTGCAACAATCCACGCACAACATCTGTGTGTCCGGTTCCCCCACCTGAGCTACTGTGTCTTCACCAGAAACAATCTGAGCACAGTGCAGTTCTCAGCTGAGTAAGGGGGTACTGACGAACTATCCAATGAACTTTCACACGTTTCAGCGACAAGACACCCAACCAGCAAACCTCTTTGCCCGTAGGACTGAGGGCATCTCGCAGCACATTCTCCGTCATGCTTGAGTTAGCTCATTTGTTTTAAGCGACATCGAGTTCCACTTTCAAAAAATTCGGTTTTGTTTCATGTTTGACGAACATTTCCTTCATGATTCAAAAAGCCGTCCAGAAATTTTAATCGCTTTCTGGAACTCCGTGTTCAACTTATCGTTTCTATTTATTGCTTTGGGGGAAATGCTCAAAACCACTGTATTGCTCCAGTTGGCGAAGAGGAACGGTCAGAGGGGGTATAATAAACGTTGAACCCGAGTTGGAGCAGCAGTTGTGTTTGTTAAATATGGGTTCATTTTTTCAACGGCGTCGTTTGTTTGTTATGAAAAACCGCTTAATTTTAACCGTTTTGTATCGATAAATGCTTCTCTTTACGAAAGGTTATGTTTCATCTGCTCTTTAAAAAAATGTTTCCATGATTGTTTGTTTGTTGTGTGTGTTCCAGTACTTAAGCTACAAACTAGAACAATAGCTCATTGTGATGAAATGCAATATTTGATTATGTTTACTGTGTTTTTCGTGCCGTTACATACAACCTTTCTCACGCTGCCCTGTGTTCCTTATAAGGTGTGTGTGCTTCCAGCTCCAGCTCCATTCGTTGCTCAAAAGTAACGCGTCACACTGGGGATGATTCGTAAGCTTTTCTGCCGATTGTAATTCTTGAGGAATCTAAATGAGCGAACAACTGACTGAAATCAATGCACATGCCTGGAAGCTTATCCCTTTTTGTCGACTGTGGCAGGGTGGGTGAAAGAAGCAGCAAATTTTTATCCATTTAGGTTGGACCGGTACATCGAGCTCGTGTCCGGTACATTGGACCGGTACATTGAGCTCGTTCGCTTTCCAAGCAGACCTTTGGTTTGTTTCGTTTGTAAAACATTTGTGTGTCGTCACAATGAAACGGATTTCTGTATTTGTGCAATATTGTGCAACTTTGACGCATGAACGAGTTTGCTTACGTCACACAGAAAAACGCAACCGAGTTCGTCAGCATGCTGTGACGTCACGTATACCATCACGTAAAGGAACTATTATGGAGCCATTGTCGTGTAACAAACGCTTACGCAGTTTCTGTTTGTCGAAAATTGAAATTATATGTCTCGAATAAAGCTTCAAGCTTCTTACTGGATGGACTGTTGCGGTAAAACCGACGGAACGTCGTTGGTTACGCGTGGAGCTCTGAAAGCAGCTGTCAGGAGCATACACGGAGGCCTCAGGCAGGAAAAGGGGTTTCAGGCATGGACACAACAAACCTCAGGTGGAGGCATAACTAACGTCAGGCAAGGGATGGTGCCGCTTGAGACACGCGAGTCCGACAAAGAGTTCTGTTGAAGACTCGAGCATTTCAGATCGAATTTGATCGCGGTCTTCGGTGTTATAACCGCTCGGAAGACTTTGGCTGCAGTGATGGTAATTTCCTTGGAGATACATCCTCCAAATGTACCTCGTGTGTGTCTGATACAAATGGCATGATGGAGATTGGATTTAAAATATCTTTAAAATACTCCATCTGCGAAGGATGTCCTCATTGCTAAGACGTCGTTTTGTTTTTAGATGGATCTAACAACATTACATTTTTGCCGTGCTGACGGCGGATAGTTTGCCCGAACACTTTGTTGGCAATGTCCGAAATTCTTCCAAAATTGCATTTCGGACTTTTTCACCGTGAGGGCTGCGAACTTTAGCGCCTCACCGTGCCGCGAATGCAAAGAAGGGAGGCTTTGTTCTGAAGCCATGCCTTGCAGGCTGCTTCCTTTGCTCGAATAGAATCTTTCACCTCCTGGTTCCCTCCACGTACCCTAACCAGAGTTGTAAACGGCCTCATAAGCCCGGCCCGAGCCCGACATTTTTGAAACCTGATTTAGGGCCGAAAGCCAAATTTACCGAATGAGTCACGATATGCGCAACTGTGGGGTATCGATGGCATGGCAACTTGTCGAAATCACAGATTGACGAAATCAAAACACCTGTCATTTTAGCACTTCCGAGGAAATCACAATCCTTCCCTGGTGCTAGATCTTGCGAAACCTTTTTTCAAAACAAGTTAAGAATCGTGTAAGTGATTGATTGATCATTTCGATTCACCTCCATCTCGTTCTAATTTCCTTACCGCTGTCACCTCAAAAAGCTTCTGATACTAACCCCAACAGAGAACAAAAGAATAGAGGTGTGTTTGCAATTCTAGAATTAGCTGAAGAAAAATCACTTCACTCACAGAAGCAACAGCGGTGGGAACAACAGATCTATGTCACGAACGAAAAATATCTTCACTCTGAATATTATAAAACGTTTTTGTACGCAAGCCAGAAATCGGCCCGAAATATTTTGCCAAGCTTAAGCTCAAACATAAATGAGTTTGAAATGCTGTTGAAAATGGCAAGTTTTGTGGGTCCGTTCCCATACTTCTTTTTTCAGCACTACATCCCTGCAGCTGACACTCCGCATTAGCTGTGCTTTTCTGGAATGTGGAACAAGGACGATGCGCTGTCTGCAAAGGTCTTTCTTACATTCTTGTCCACCAGGGCCTCCTAGCATGAGCGTCGGAAGGATTTTTTCCAGGGGAGGCACTAGGGGTTTTTCCAAACGTTTTCTAGGAGGGGCCAAAAGTAGTTAAATTTGTTTTTTCCCACTCGAAACTAAGAAAAGAACCTTTTTTTGCTAAAATTTTCAAAATCGAGGGAGGACTTGGCCCTCCTGCCCCCTTCCGATGCCCAGAATGATTTGTTTCCGAGTTTGTTTCGGTTCGACGTCCTGGACCAGCGCGTTTTGTAAATTTTGGATCCTGTTCGTTTTTTCAGGCACAAGTTGCAGACCAGCATCAACTGCTAATCGGTCGGTAGTTCTACACCACGTTTGAAACGAACGTTCAAAACTGATTGGAACAAATCAGCTGAAACTATGCAGAAATCAATGAATGACAGCTGACCTAACGAATTCCTGAACCTGTGTACTTGTGGAAATCTCTGTGCTGGAAAAAAGTGTTCATGGTAAACAGTGTGTTGTTACAGCACAGTTGCAGTAGGAACAAGTCAGTTGTCATCTAGGTCAGCATTACCATGTCGGCCAGTCCAGACCCGTAGCCAGAGTTTGAGGTTTTGGAAAAAAAATACACCTTCAGGGTAGAAAGATCTTTGTTTTTGTTATATGTTTGAAAAAAAAACATTTTCTGGGCACAACAAAATTTCAGGGTAGAAATTTGGGAGTTTGGGCCGTATACCTGTGTTAAACACAGGGAGTGATCTGTCAACTCCATCCTCAGCAGGTTGATATTGTCATTTTTCGCGGGTGAACTTGAGCTGCGATCTTAATTCTCCGAGAACCACCACGTTGCAGTGTGGGTGGCTGATATGTAGGCTGTATGATGCCCATTGCTGCAGTTGTAAACTGGATATTAATGGATTGAAATCAGAGTGTGTTTTTTAATTTGTTCATTGTGTGGTGTTGTTACTTCATTTCAACGTTTTTATTTGCATTTTTTGCTGTTCACTAAGTCCTTCACTTATATTTTGTTGTCTTGCATGAACTTGTGGGGACAGCAGTGCCCAATGACAGCTGCGGTCGTCGCTTCATGTCCCTGAATTCCTGACCATGTATTCCCTGCGTGGTCGCAAGGTTGTGCAGTCGGAGGTAAAATTTCCGACTCCAACTCCGACCTTTCCAAAATTTCCACTCCGACTCCTTAACATAAAGTGAATGAAATTTGACTGTCAAGAATTTTGTAGCAACTAGCACTCAATGGAAATCGTGGTACACAGCAAGAATTATCTGTTTCACCAAAAGTTTCGTAAGAAATTGTACCATTTCAACAAGAATTCCCAACGTAGGAGTGTGATGTAAAAAATGATCCAATTGGACTTCCGGAGTCAGAGTTGGACAAAAAAATCCCACTCCAACTCCTAGTGTTGTTAAGAATTCCATTCCGGCTCTCCCAAAAACCTCCTGCTCCTTGCGACTCCGACTCCCCAACCGAGCGTGGTCGGGGTGCTAAAATAAACTGAACTGAACTCAGCATGGCTGAGTGGCCGAGTGGGATAGAGCGCATGCCAATGAAGCTGGTAGGCCGAGGCTGGAATCCCAATCTGGTCGTACTCAAGACGTGTAAAACGGTATTTGCCGCCTGTCTAGCCTCATGCTTGGAAATAATGCATGGTCCACACGCAGTGCTGCCATTGGCTTGCCACCGATGCAATATTTACTGCGAAAGTAGACGCGATGCTCACGGAGCAGAGTAAGCGGAGATGGTCGCCAGCCAGGCGCTTGGCCAGGGGGAAATGGGGGAAACTGCCCCCACAATTCCGAAAATTGCCCCGCTAACATTCAGGTTTATTAAGCTTTTGGTGTGTAAGCTAAAGAAATACTTCAGTGCAAATCAACGAAGCTGTATTAAGGAACCTATCTTACTTCAACTTTTAGTCGAACCTGTTTAATACAGTGTAGTTTACCAATTGCCGGTGATTAATCAAACGTTGTGTGTAGTGCAAATGCTAGAGAATGTGCATCATGGCTGACCTTTACCTGAGGCTTAAGCTCCGTGTGGTAGTTGGTGAAACAAACTTGTATCTAACCGCTTGCAATCATTAACCGCAAGTAAAAACGAGTAACGCTTTTCGCCAGAGTTGTAAGTCGGGCTTAAGTTTTTCAAAATGTTTCGGGCTGATTTCGGGCTTGTATACAAAAGTTTTTTGCAACGACGGACGCTTTTGTCGCCAGTTGCTGTTGAAGCAATCGAGTTGATTAAATCTTCAATAAAGCATGATTAAAAGTGAAGTATTTCATGTTTACTTTGATGTGCCATCAATAATCCGAAGTTGTGCATAACTTGACCCACTTGGTAATTTTGGCTGTCGGGCCTAAATCAGGCTCAAAAAATAAATGTCCGGCTTGGGCTGGATTCGGGCTTTGAAATGAGGCCTGTTTACAACTTTTTTTTCACAGTTATTTCTGGCACATCAGCATTCTGTATCCTGCCCATGGGCGCAATTAGGTGGGGGACACGGGGGACGCGTCCCCCCACTTTTCAAACAGTGGGGATATAATATACCATGTCCCCCACATTTTCTCTTTACGTTTCATAATATATTGGTTTCACACCAACCTTCCCCCCACATTTTACAACAAAATTGCCTCCATGATCCTGCCTAATGGTGGTGTAAGCTTTATTTCAAGACCATTGCAAAAATTTCCTCTCTGTAAGTGATAACTCTGGCGTGCTTCAAATATAACTTGTCCTGGTCTGCAGTGTCAGCTGTAGCCTTAAACAAATATCGCAGAATTTTGTTTTTGTACTTTTTACAAGTGAATGCGTGAATATGGCAGTGATATACATTTCATATGCCTTGAAGCTCAAAGTTTTGCTAAGAAGCAATCAAGTTTCAAAGTCTTTTTTATCACACAATTACGCCATAGACACTGTTTAGCAACAATAGCATTCATTGTAGATATTCATTGTGATGATTATACATGCATTGTGACGGTTCATTCACTATTACAGTGGTTTTCAACATTTTTCATGCAGCGACCCATTTTGCAACCCAATTTAACCTAATGACCCCCTTCCGAAAATTTCCAGTCAGGCAAATATAATGCAGTTGTATTTTCACCATAGAAAATCACAATGACTAATAAATAACGTACGATATGACTACTATGTTGAAACAAAGACACATTTATTAAATTCATGCACATGGCAGCATCAGTGAGAGAGACCCGTGCCGTATGCAAATCATTCTACAGCACAACTTATTGAAAACTCGAATAATTCCCAAGTTATCTGCCGCATTCAGACATCTAATTTACAAACACAACACATTCTTAGGTCACAAAGTTATACTTGCGTTGCCATACGCAACAGCATTGCAATGGTCATAATCAAACTCAAGACTTTGTGATGGTCACAATCACATTTATAACAATTTTGAATGAAAATGTTAGCTATGATTTTTGCCAGGTGATCCTATCAATTTGACTAAGAAAAGAAGTGTTTCCATATACACATAAGAAAATATAAAAGAAATCATGAATATTATTATCAGACGCTCTTACGACCCCTTGAAAAAAGGCAAACAGCCCGCGGGTCGCGACCCCAAATTAAAAATCACTGCAATATTATGTGGAGCCGTAATGTTTACATCAACGATTTCCCATTACCTTGCCGGCGAGTAAAAAATCAGTCTTATGAAGTAATCAGAGTTCGACTTGTGCGTAGTCTCAAAGTGTTTCAACTTTCATCTGATGTTAATTGCCACCCTATCCTACAGTAAATTTGAAAATATCCAGCTGCAACGGGAAGAGTCAACAGCAAAATCTAACGTAAGCATTAAGATGCTTTTTATTTTGTGGATGCTGAGGGCATGATACTGCCATTGCTTAGAGATAAGCTTACAATCTGCTTTATCGATAAAGAGCCTGTGACTAAAATGAAACTAAATTGAACTTTTTCCGTCGATTGCATTTTGTTATTCAAACACTAATGGATTTAACAAAAGACTTCAACCGGTTACGCTAGAATGGCCAGATCAACTAACCAGCCGTTGTGTTAAGCTGTAGCGGCAGTTATTTCTTAACTTAGTGCAGAACCGTGGTAATAACTCGTTATGGTTTCGTTTTCGCAAATACACAACCATTTTCACATTTTGTGTAGACAAAACAGTGGTGTGTTTAAAGGGGAGGCGAGCGAGGCACTTGACTCGCCCCCCCTTTTGGGCCCCCCTCTTGAGGTGTTACGCGCATAAAGTTTCCTTATTTTTGGTGAAAAACTCATGATCACTCATATAATGTGCTATAAAGCACATCATAAAAAAGTACTCTGCTTTCAAACGCCCCCCTGCAGAAATTGTAATGTGCAGGTACTTTGCATTCAAAAGGGGCCCCAACAACTACTGCAATTTGAAGGTAATCTGCTTTCAAAGGGCCCCCGACAGCTACTGAAACGTGTAAGCATTTGCTTTCACAGGGGCCCCCAACAGCAACGGTAATTTGGATGTACTATGCTTTTAAAGAGGCCCCAAGGAGCAATTGTAATGTGTGAGTACCTTGCTGTCAAAGGGGCCCCAAACATCAACTGTAATGTAAAATTCCTTGCTATCAAAGAGGCTGCCAACAGCAATTGTAATGTGTAAGTGCCTTGCTCTCAATAGGGCCCCAAATAGCAGTTGTAATGTGTAGGTGAAGTACCTTGCTTTCAAAGGGGCCCCAACAGCAACTTTAATGTATATGTACCATGCTTTCAAAGAGGCCACCAACAGAAACTAATGTGCAAGTACTATACTTTCAAATGGGCCCAAACAGAAACTTTACTGTAATGTAATTTTGTATTATTGCTGCTATTGCTGTTAATAAGTAAGACTACATTCATGCTTCTTATATCAGGTAGCAGAAATAGCATTTTTTGAGTACTGTGAGTACTGATTTTTTCCACAGATATGTCAGGTATTTTAAGTGGCTTGAATTTAGCCTATGCTTAAAGTCACAGATTATTTGAAGCTTGACTAGTACGCGGTTGGTTTAAGGTAGTCTTGCTAGATGATGCTTTTTTTGAAGTTTTTTTGCCAGCTCTAAGCCAGTATAACTTGAATCGTTTTTTCTTAGTACAGATTTAATCAATTGTGCAAGCTGCTTGCTAGAAATGTTTGCGATAATGTATATGAGGAATAATTACCTACTTCTGCACATTTTTCAAACAACTAGTGTCAATACAAGATGAGGGCAGCCTTGGCTTATCCAGCTTTCAAGTTGAATGCTTTTGTATGCTAGGTTCTTGTAATTAAAAAGATGAAATTTAGAACAAATTTAGGGTTTCAAATTTTCATGGTTGTTGTTTATGGTTTCATGGATTCCCATAGAGACGTGAACGTAAACAAGATCAGGATACCAACTGCCAAGCATTTTTTCAAATGGGAAGTGTGAAACTTTCAAAGGGGTAAACTTTGTAGTTTGTTGATGGTGAATGGAGAGAAATGAGGCACGAAAATAATGATGTGGGGACAATGCCAACTTGCCATTGCCTAACTTTAATATGTTGCCAGCCTTGTCTTCCCAACTTTCAGTGTTTTCAAAGTTGTATCATGAACACCCTTTTGCATTTTCTCCTGCTGTGTCAGTCACGCCGCAGTCTCAGGAACGTATCCTACGGTGGCCGTGTTAGGCTTGATCAAATGTGCTTTTCACGGTTGGCTGAGTACAATGACTTCAACAGAGGGGCCCCCTTTTTAGTCTTGCCTCGGGCCCCTCCAATCTTAAACCCACCTCTGAGACAAAACATACGCAAGTTTTTTCAGAGGACATGTGTAACTTTCCCCAATTTACAATATTGTCTTGATGATATTTGGGAATTATACTGTTAACTCTAAATAGCTAGCTAAACACCTAATCGTTTTTGGGCTTAGTGTAAGTAGTGTACAAAAAGCTTAGTGTAAGTAGTGTACAAAAATGTTGCCGCAGTCACATTTCATAGCGTTTAATGACATAAAATCCAAACATTTTTCAAACGCATTGAAAGACTCTTGAGCAGGCCTGCACAACTCAGAAAGCTCCAAGGGCCAAATTGATCAACATAAATTCGCCGCGGGCCGCAAAAGTCTATTTCGTTGTAATGCGGAAGAAATTCTGAAAGAACAATTAATTGTCCGAAGTCGGGCTTTTGCAAAATTTTCTACAACAGAGAAAGCTTTCCCGGGCCGCAAGAAAATATCTCGCGGGTCGTAAGTTGTGCAGGCCTGCTCAAGCGTTTACATTTATCAGCTCACCATCTGCAGATCCATTAGTAGCTCAAGAATTGGACGAAAACAGGATCCACATCTTATATGCGCGATGTGGCCTAATTCGGGTCCGGGAGTCAGTGACTTAGGGCAGGGTCTCCAAACTGCGGACCGCGGGCCAAATCCTGCCCGCGAAGCCATTTTGTCAATAAGGAAGTATAATAGATTTACGAAAAATTTGTTGATTTGGTAGAGTGTAACATATCCCGAAACAATCACATTATGTAAGATGTCCGGCCCTCGAACTGTTGTTTAATGGCTTATGTGGCCCTCGGACAAAACGTTTGGAGTTCCCTGTCTTACAGCAAAGTCGTTTCGATTGAACCTGTGCTGGTGTTCATCAGAAGCGTGGAAATATAAAAAACGCAATCATAAATGGCGACCACGATGACTTCTTGCTCAACTGCAATATTGGCTTCAAGAAGAATACTGCATATCATGCACTTACAGCATCGACTTCCACAAGCATTTTTGCGGGAAAGTTTTACGAGCAAATAGTGATTTTGATCCGACGTAAAAGCTTGGAACTTCACTAAAAACAAACTTTTAAAACTTGTCAATTCAATGAAAATATACTTTTTATTTGCCGGCTCAAATCTGTAAACAATTGTTCTGGAAAAATTAGCCAGACAAATGTGCGTTTTACGGATAATGCTTTAAAAACAAGGGGCATTAAATATTTAAATATTGAGGTTTGATTGTTGTTTCCCCTTCCCTTTTCAAAATTTCTGACTGCGTGCCTGTCGCTAGCAGGCCACTAGTGACACTTCAAAGGAACACAGAGCAAGTATAATGTGACTTTACAACTCTGTCCCGGTAAAATATAATTTTGGTTTCAGAATTAAAACCGTTATTAATTACACCGAGACGAGAGGTCAGAATATCAGACGCTCCTTTTGGCAAACCTCAATCACGAACTAGGTCATAGGCTGACATTGAGCAAAAGGTTTGGGTTTATTTGTTTGTAAATGCGATGTAGCAGCCCGGCTGGTGGCACATGTGTGACTGCAACTGCTGGTATTATCTCCATTACTTCCAATATTGCTTCGTCAGAAGCACGATCTGGCATGGAAGTAAAAACTGGAACAGGAACTTCAGCGCAGTGTTCTTCTGGCCGGATTGCAGAACCATTATTCGAAAATACCAGGACTTCTTTTCGTTTTGCTTCTATCCCGACATATCAACCATACAAAAATAACATCCACTGTGATTCTTTGGTCCGCACCCAACTGTAGGGATTCCAGACGACCGCATTGCCTTAGCTTGCTTATAAATCCATAAAGGCAAAGTTTCAGTGCAACTCTTTAGAAGTCTTGTGACGTGCTCCAGGACTTACCTTGATCGCCCAGCTTATTGCCAAAGTACCCTGGATATACTCATTCCGTGAAATCTCGCGTATTGAAGCGATTCGTCATCATATATACACCACATATCTAGCAAAACAGATCTGGCTAATTACGATACTGTCTATGTTTGCTAGTACCACTCATCACAATATATTTGACACTCATAAGTACTATATAGTGGTAGTGTATTGGTTTTCGTGAAGAAATAGGGATTCACACAGTCAATATATCAATACAGCGTTGTGTAGAATATCATGCAGAAGCTATAGCATATTTAAGAGCAAAGTTCTACACAAGCAACAACATTACTGGTTCCTTTGTCACAAAGGATTGGTGAAAAGCACGAGGTCACCAAGTCTACCAAACCTGCAATACGACTTTCAGTACTATTATTAGCCATGTGAAACGAAAAGACATTTATAAAACTCTATTTAAAAGGTTTGGCACTCGTAAAGATATTCCCGCAAATGATAGCAAACGTAAATCAAAAGTTATGGCTTAAAACGACTATCTTCATATTCAGAAACACGCAGCGCCGAACCAACTGCAGATTGTCTGCGATTATATTTGGTCGCGTGATCTAATTTTTCAGCTCGTATGACATAACGAATTAAGATGTCTGTTCAGCGAAATATTACATGACAACATTTAATCTATAAGCAGGAAGCAGTTACTCTCTCATCAGTGTAAGTCGATTGTTCTTGGCTGATAGGTGATCATTCAAGCTACACCAAGCCCATACTGTCGGCCCAAAGAAAAATATGTGCTGGACAATTCAACAGTAACGCAAAAATATCTACGCTACACGATGGCAGCTTTAACTCGACTCGATAGCAGATATAGAGGAATGAGCAATATCTCAAAAAGTAGAGCTAATTCAGCAAAAACTAAGAGTATTTTTAGACTCAGCGATCCTGATTTACCCCAAAACGACTTTACACATCACGTATTTTCAAAAGAAAAATTTCGTTGGTCTATGATCAGCGGTTTCAAACGAGATGTACGAGAAACAACACTTCGTGGACATGTGCGTCGGAAGGGGGGGAGGAGCCTTGGTCCCCCCTGGATTTTGAAATTATTAGCAGAAACGGTTGTTTTTTCAATTTAGAGGGGTAAAAACAAATTTCAACTCTTTTGGCCCTCCATGGAAAAAATTTTGGGATAATCCCCTACTGGCCTCCCCTGGAAAAAATCCTTCCGACGCCCATGTTCGTGGGTATCATCCTCGGCCTGCCACACACTTCGTTTTAGTCAATTTGACGACTTTTGTTTAAACCAGTTACACGAAAACTGAAATGTGTAACGGGTTTGAACACTTCGAGATTTTTTCAGCGCTTTAAAGTCGCCAGAAAACTATCACCATATTACGTATTACAGTGCACCAGTGCTCCCTCTATGGTGCGCAACTGCGCAGTACCATCAGACAATTTGCGCAGTGCTGTCTCATTCTCGCGCACCTCCAACATTCTAAATTTAATACCGTTTGTTTATCTCATAGCCCGATTGGACCGATTCACTATTTCTGTGTCTGCATGGTTCCGTAATTGTATGCGCTTAGTGGGCGACAAAACAAACATTTGCTCATTGTAGAATTTTCTTAGAAGGAACACTGCAGTGCACCTCAAATAATTTTGCAGTCGCATATTGTGCGATTGTCTGTAGCTTTCACCTAGTTAGTAAAATATTTTTTATCAGTGATATGAAAACGGGGCCTCGTACCAGCAAACTATTTAACATTTCAAACCAGGAAATATTGCTGTAATTTTGCTGATACGTGGTTGAATTACCGGACAGCGAAACCCAATCGCATGGAGAAATTTAAAAATAAGTCAGTTCATTTGATCACCTCCTTTGACTGATACCACGCGAACCGACATCTTTTTGATCGTTCGACTTAGTGAGCCGCGTTTAATTTTTATTGGGATTTTGTCTCCGACGGCTCCTGATCATAGTCTTCGCTCAGCCGCTTCTGAGTATTGTTGCGTCACAGTTTATGACCAGTGGGGAGAAAGACGCCACGGGTTGTCTAGCGAGATGGGTACGCCGTTTGCTCGCTGTTACGGGAAACCTCTTAATCGATGCGTTCCAAGAGGGAACGACTCAGATATTTCAGTTGCCCAACCTTGGCTCTATGTCGCTTTGTTGATAGTTTACGCATCACTGGTGCATGGGGTGATCAAAGGTTTACCTTCTGAGGAGAAACTCTCTGCACATTGCGACTGTAACTTGAGTCAAAGACGCTGTATAGGAAGTCAACCGGGAGGACCCTGCAGCTCTCAAAGTACGTCATCAGAAGCTCAAAATGTGCTTTCATTTTATACTTCTGTATTATAAATAGGCTGAACCCAAGGCTCCTCAAATTCCATTATGCAATGGCAGAAAGCGTTATTAGAATTTACAAAACCGACGATTCGATGCCAGTGTCCTCAAGATTACCTGGAGTGCTTATAACAACTTAGGTTACAAAAAAGTTTAAAGTTTTTAAAGCTCTGACAATGATACAATTAAATCTGAAAGCACTGACGTTGTTAAAATGTTTTCGAATCACCAAATGTGTTACTCTCCACACGTGGTAGAAAGCATCATCCTCAACATTAAAACAAACCTGCCACTTGCATAAGATGTCGTTCTTCCTTGATTTGAAAGAAACTATACGCAACATTTTGGTAATAGAAAGGATCATCTATTGCTTTTGGAAGAAAACAACTCTTTACAAAACTGCGTTTCTTTTAATAGCTCAAGTAACTATCACTACTAAAATTCTAGTGAAACAGATGATGTAACAGAGCAAAGCTTGTACGTCTGAAGCAATGTTGTGCCAGCAACGAAAAGGCAAGTACGAATGATTCAACAATATCATATTGGGTGTTTGGAATGCAACTGTTGTTAAGATGTTGAATCACGCATGAAAACATTTGTTTTCGAAATGTCCAGCACAGCTTTGGTTGAATCAACGATTTTGTTTGAAAGATACGATGTCAACGAAACATGCCCGGTTTATGATAATTTGTCAATTAAGCACTGGCATCAGTCTTCTTTGCCTCTCTGTCAAGGAGACAATGCTCCATTTGCTGGATTGCAACTTCTTCTTGAAAGTCAGTACAACCACAGACTCAGCAACTTTGGGTCGGTCAGACCAGAGCAGTGCATTGACTCTGTCTGGACCCGAAAAAGGTCAATCCTCCATATCTTTGATTTGACAATTTTTGTCCGCGTACCAGCAGTAGCCCAAGAAAACTGAGAAGTTGTTTCGGTCTTCGAGTCTCCAGTGAACTGATTTGTACAATCAGGATGATGAGATGTTTTCTCATTGACAGTATTAAGTTGCAGTGTTTTTATAAGTGTTTTCAGAGAGACCGAAACGATCTCTCAAACTTTCCAATGGTCTCCCAGAATACGTAGAATCACCCTGCAGAACCACCACGAAAGTACACTAAAACCTTGCTTTATGACTATCTCGGTATTCTAATGAAATATAGGCGGTCTTTCAAAATGGCTTTGCGGTCACCAAGTTCAATTTTTTTAAAAACCTTGCTAAGGTGCTTGTTTCAGTTATCTGTATTGTCAATAGACTGTGAAGCATGCGCAAACCAATCGCTAACGCAACCGAGATGAGCATACTCGTGAAAAGTGAATTGCACTTCAAATTTAAATCCTGGTTGCAAAAAATATGTGTGACGTTGTTTTCATAAACTTTTGTGATTTTTCCCCAATTTTGATATCGGTATCATTTGCGTATACAAGCAACCGTTGCCAGTTTAATTCCTATGTCTGAATCCGGAAGATTTGCTTCGAAATATTGTTTGTTTTGACTTCAAATGTGAGGTCACCAAACAGAAGATCTAACAAAAGACCTGTTTTTCAATGATTTTCAACCTGTGCGAATTCTAAAAGGTTAAAGGGCATAGAGCACAATTCAAGTTATTCCGAGAAAACTGGCTCAGAAATAATGGAGCAAACCTATAAAAATATCGACAAAAAGGATGAAAAATCAACAAAAATACTAACAAATATGATTGTCTGTTTTTTGGTAGCGGGTGATACTCCAGTACCGGTCTCGGTACAAGCAGTAGGGTCGGTCCGTGCGTAGAGTTGCAACAATGGATTTGTAATTGTTTCGCGATGATAGGCTCAGGAGTGCATTCGACAGCACAGTACTGTAAGGGTACCAAAACAAAATGTTTCAAAAACATTTTACTCGTTACTGTAACCTTCGATTCTGTGCTCGAAAAGGCGGTGATCGAATCCGAAAAGGCTTTGTTGACCCCCCCCGCACCACCGCCGCCTGTTGTTTGTACTTGGCAAAACGAGCTGTCAGAACGACCGATGCGATCGCCAGCGAGCAACTGAAAACAAACGAACAGGGATCGGCAAATAGCGACTGACGAGAGGTGCGTGCGAGCCTGTCTTTGATGTGCGTTGTAGAATATTTAACAAGGACGTCGCTCTGAGTGTCTGCGAAGAAAAGGAATACGAGGTAGCCGCAGTATCGTCTCCGACGTGTGCCCGAGCTGACTACCTGGTACACGCTGCTGTGATCTTCTGTTTTCTGTCCAAAGCTTCGTTACATTTCTCCTGTAAAGTTGTCGCGTTCCAACAAGACGCCATTTTGAACAGATAAGTCAGTGAGTACGGTAATGTGATTAGTTCTGTACATAGCAACTGACACTTCGGCATCAGCGTCTTCTAATGTTTCCTGCTTCTGGTGATGGCAGCCCAGGCCCGTAGCCAAGGGGGCATTCGGGGGAAGTGACCCCAAAATTTTGTTGTGCCCATAATAGAAAAAGTCCTTCCCCCTAAAAATGTATTTTGCTCCCCCAAACCTTAAAACCTGGCTACGGGTCTGATGGGAGCTAAGAGTCGTGTACGCTCTGGAGCGCTTCAAGAATCTTGAAATGCCTGCTTCTCGATCACATACGTAAGATGAGTGTTTTTGATGAATATCCTTGGATAAGAAAACATTTGCTACATAACTAAATTTTCATTGATATTCTGATCAACAAAACATTTCTAAACTGTTTTTTACTTGGTTTTCTGCAGAGTTTTGGCGATTTTTCGCTGTTCTCACTCGCCCGCCATCACTTTTTTCCCAAACCAAAGTATTCAACAGTTGCTATGGCGGGCAGAAAAAACTTTTGTTCTACATCATTTGACGAAATTGTTGGGAGTGACACAACGAATCACAAGGGTCCGATCGAAGGCAACGAGAAAATTGCCGTTGCGAGTGTAGCCTTATGGCAAACACGGAAACACAGACGTTCAAAGGTGATTTGCACGAATACTCGAACCCCAGTTGAAAGCGGCCGTTCACGAGTAGCGAGCAAAGAAACAAAATACCTTTTCACTGTTTAGCGTTTTAGTTTTGTGCTTAAACTGTCTGGTTATGTAACAATAATTTGCAACTGATTTACACGTGGATCAATCGATTGATGATCACGAATAAGCTCTTTACTTCTATGTACTTAGATTTCGCAAACCTACATATACCAGCGAAGTTCGCATATTTTAAACCAGAATTTTGAAGGAAAGTAATGCGTTTCTTTAAAATCCATGGGTGAACAAGCGATTATAGGAATTAGAATCTTTTTTAAATATCGACGTACGTTGGCCAGTGGACAACGAAAACATGAGCTTACCTACATTTTAACATACGCTTGTGGGCTGCATGATGTATAGTTACGATTTTTTAGCTGCATTCCGAATGTTAACAATCTTACCTAAAAGCCGACAGAGATGTAGGCAGCGTTTTTTCTCCAGCACCAGGCACTGTCCACGGACAGTCTTCGAATCATAGCATCACCACCTTTTAAAACTGATCAAAGGGGACATAACATTGTGTTAGGTGGAATGTTAGGAAAAAAAACAAAACGAAGCATGAAAGCAATTTACTAGATTTGCCGAAAAAAATAGTTAACCCGATATAACCAAATCTTTACTATCACCTTAAACAATGTTGATTAGTGGAGTTTTTAGAATCATTCCAATGCCAACAATGACGTAACACGATGGAAACATAAATAATGCTGATTTCGGTTACAAAACTTAAAAGCCAGTGTGAAGATAAGATACTTCACAAACTGGAAACTGCAGCAGTTTGCTTCGACCCCGTCAAAAATTTTTCAAAATTCTATTGAATGAAGTTAGTTTTTGTTCTACATGAGACGAATCGCGGAAATTGCTAATTTGTTCGCAGCGTTTATAAAAAAGTGCTTGTAAATTAAACTGAAATGGTTGTTTCAGATCTAAAATCATCAGGAAAACATTGACTGGCAGCATGTCAAGATGCTTCATATCTCTCTGAACACGTTATTAAAACGACTGCCTCGTAAATGCACGGCAACTGGAGATTCTGTTTTCGATCTTTAAAAACGTCTACAGCTGATGAAAAGCCACACAGCGACCTGCGTAAATGGCACCAGGGGGCGTAGTGAAGGGGAAGGGGATCACAATTCCCCGGCAAAGGGGAACAATTTCCCCCATCAGGGGCGTAACGATGGGGAACAAGGGGTGTAAAAGGCATTTGTTTAAATGCCACGACGTGAAATGCATTAGGATTAAATTTTTATACAATAAAAATTGAAGATTCGGCCTGCGTTACGTCAAAATATTGATTCAACTATGGCCAAGTTGACGGCGATGGGCCAAAAACTGTGCTGACCAGTCATGCCCAGATTAAGGCAATCATGCCTGGAAACATTATTCAGCTCATCGTCAAACGTGACGAAGAACAAACTGGGGTATGAAAAATTGCAATATATCTGGTACAAGCTCAGCAAACAACTGCTTTTTGGGCGTAGGTTTTGCTCCACAAATTTGGTACTTTTTACGATGAACACAAGGCGTTCATAAATGGTGATATGATTTTTGACCGACGAATGCCACTTTCAACGCATGCTTAACAGCACCATTCCATTCAGATTTCATCGCGGCAAAATATGTGAAACTGTGAACCGTATCTGACAAGAAACGACGATGTTCGAGTTTTTGTTCTGTTTGTTGTCCAAGCGTTATGACGTAGTCGTAAAGAGGCCAATGACCGATAGGCCGGTTTAACCTTAAACTTTCTGTTTTAAGAGGTCAACTGAAACAATCGTTTGGACTTCGTAAAGCATCTTTACGAGGTACAATCATTTTTGATGTTAAAGGTGTAGCGATTGGCCGCTGTCAATGTGAGGGCGAAACGAAAGTCAAACGTCAGCACAGCATCGTTAGAGTGATTTTTAAAAAGCCTTTTTGTCGGAATTTTTGTTTGCTTTTGTTTACTGACAAAAAAAGCCTTGTTCACTGAAAAACCACTATCTTGAATTTTTTATAATTTCTTTCTTCTAACCGACATTTTCCAAGAACCAATTTCGTTTGTTTTCTTTCTTTTTTTTCAGGAGGAGAAACTACACTCGCCTTGTACTTTGTTACGTAATTCAATTGTAGAAGTGTTTAGTCATTTCTGTCTGCTTCAGCATCTATAAAACCCACCATTCCATGCTTTGAAATCAATCAAGTTGAACTTATTTTCAGTTTATGGAATTGTATTTGTCTATGGGTGCAAATCTGGTGTACACAATAGTTGCAAAGTTAATCAAATTTGAATAGTAATTCTCCAAAATCACAGTCCTAAAACATTAGGTTAGGAATTGTAGCTATTCATCACAATAGCCAAATTTTGAAGCACCTTGACTTGTGTTTCTCAAAACAATTTAAAATAAGAGAAATTCAAATATTTTCCATATTTCAATATTTGCAATATTTTTCTCATTAAATAATGCATTCGATTTTACGATCTGTTTGTCGCAATTCGCCAATTACAGATTAACCGCCAAATTAATATTACATGTTTGAAATCCATCAACATTTGTCAGATCTTCACTTGACACAAAACACTTCTGCAGTAAAACTAAGCCTATTGCTTCTGTAAAAAGTGGATTTGGAGGCTTGAAACATGCTACAAAATCTAATACGGTTCTGTCATGTGTACCAAACTATTCTGATCTGTACCCAGTATTCTTGTTGGTTGTTCGACTGACTTCGTAAAGAATAGAGAAAGGAAAAATCGTTTTCATGAATTACATTTTGAGATTTTGGTTTGTCTGTAAAAAAGCCCAAGAAAGTTTTTCTTAGTCATAAAAATTTGCTTGTCTATCTTTTCGTCTGTAAACTGAGCGCATTTAAGTACTTAAAAATGACCTAATGCCGTTCAGTGCTCTAATCACGCTAATAATATGTAGGAGCACTCCATATTTAGAGAAAGAAAGAGATGAATGTTTAAACGTTTGTCGTTAATATAGGAATTAGAGCTTATTTATCTGAAAGCTAGCGCATCCCCACAAGTGCGAGAGAGTTTATCCACACCTTTGTCAAATGCACGCTCATAAGCTGAATGCTTATCTGCGTTTACTCACAGCCAACCACGTCTCTGAGCGGGAAGTCAGCAGGTGCCAGTTGCCACTAACGATCACGATCGTAAATCAAGCGGTCGTAAAATCTTCGTCATTCGAAGCGAGCGCATTGCGCTTAAGTGATTCTCGCGGCGGGTGCGTCGCAGCGACACGGCGGGTCATAATCTTACACTCCGCGGATTGAGTGAAACAACGAGTTTCGTGGACAATCAATCATCGAGATGGAATTTAGGGGATGAATAGGGTTCTGAGAACAGAAAATACGTCATCAAAGAATCGCTTACTTTTCACTCTATTTTCTTTCAAATGAAACTTCTGCGTTTCGCTTCTTGTTTTTTACAATTAAGATCCAACTTTAGAAATAAGTTTTGTTCTCTACAATCGAAACTGATAAATCACGGGTAACAAAGGTTTCTAAATATTTTTTATACAGAAAATCCGAATAAGAATTTTCCACATGGTGCCATGATCAACAACAGAATGTGCGGTGTCGAAAAGTATTAAATCACAGTAGAAATTAAAAATATGCGAGTTTTACTATCTTGCAAAAACTGGATGGAAGATATGTTCTTAATACTTGCATGAAAGAAACAGCCAGGCACATGAACTGAAACGGCTAACAAATAATTTTAAATTTCTAAAGAGACCATTAAATGCTTGCTCTCTAATTAAGAGGAAAGGGCTTATAAGAGGTGTCTTTTTCAGTAAAATGTTTTGATCGAAAACATGTTTGAGCTTTGCTGATTAAAGAATAAAACGTTGATTACGAACAGAAACGTCGAGCTAGCAAAGCAGCTGTTAATTTTGCTCTTCACGAAAGAGTTGAGACTTCGGTTGTTTGAAGCTACGCAAACCGGAGCCTCGCTTGAACACGAATTTGAATGATCCCTGAACGGTCGGATTTAGAGGCCATCATAACCTTCAGTGAACTTCTAGTACCGACAATGCCAAGCACTCTTCCTCTTTCGACATTCCTGTGTTCTTTCTGAAAAGATTTCGCAAAGCAAGAACGGAGGATCAGCAATGCATAGGAAGGTCACTGTTAGGTCCAGCACGTTTGTTGAAAGTGCTTCAACTGTTTTACGTAGAGATTCCAAAATTCTGGACGTTTTTCAGTTGGTAACGGACAACGGTGAGCCGGGTATGGTGGTGGAACGGTTGGACGCGCAACAGCAAAAGAATATTATCAGATTCAGCAAAAGTGATGAAACATAAGCTTGAACGCCCATCAAGTGGGTATTTCCGATATGTTACATTCAGGAGAGGAATGCAGAATCATCGTCTAAGCACAAGTTTTAGGTTAAATTTGAAACTGTTGATCCAGTCTAGTTGATACTGAGTGAAAGGGACACAACACACATTTGATAAAATGACTTGCTTAGAAAGGTCATCGCCAACAGCTACGACCTGTTCGTGCAAGGTGCTGTTCAAAGCAATAGTGAGAATAAAAATAAAGTGTTGGAGTTTCAACTTGTGTTCGACACAGTACGCACCTCAAACTGCCGTTTGTGCTCAGGAAAGAAGATTAATGAGGTTAAAACAAAGGTTTTCAGATTGTTTTAAGTCTTGATTTCAAAATGCAATTTATGTGATCGTGCAAAAGTATTTGATTTAGTTACTTTCTGTGTAAGAGTCTGATGTGTTTGTACAAAAAAGTGATTGGAATTATCAGATCCGTCGACAGAAAGCCTTCAACCGGGGGCTTTACTTTTGTGCATGGAGACCTGACATTGTAAACATTGACAAAACTCCACTGATTCACAGTGTTTCATATTTCATTTTGGGGGGCTTGGAACATTGTTTGGGAGGCTAATCCCACCAATTAAGAATTAGTACTAATAGAAGATCGTTGCAGTTTTGATAAAAGTTTGAAATTAATCGAAGGATGCGGTAAAAGTTCATTATATTTAACAGAGAAAAACTCATTTTGCAAAAATTGCCGGTGATGTCAGTCGAACCTCGTAGCAAACTTTTTCACTCCGACAATGTTAGGAAAATAATAGAAACGCGAAAAGCACACAACTTGTAACCGGAGTTACAAAATGCTAATCACCGTAACAAGAGTAATGCCTTTCATTGCAATAAAATAAGCAACAAATCAGAGTAACCATTTGAATGTCGATCTTCTTTCGAGAGTGATTTAGTAGTTTGATTACTAAGAACTCACTCAGTCTAAGACGTTTATTTACTCAACTTCTATGTTTTATTTGATCTCGCACTGTAAAGTGTCTTTGTGGCCTGCTGGCAATTTAAACGTAGCTTTGTTTTCCACAAACTTTCATATTCTATGCTGACTGCTTGCATGTTGTCACCTAAGGCTTGTAAAGATTTTTACTGGCAGCAAGGTTTTTACTAGCAGTAAGTTTTATTTTCCTGCTCGCAAGGCTTGATAAATTAAGTTCCACTTTTATTCTACTCGAAGCAAAAGCTTTTATTGAAACTACCTTCGGAGAATTCATATTTTTTGAGGTCTATTAAAATGCAGCGATATTCACTTCAGCGTCAGAGGTAGACCAACCATGCAACGAGGTTGAATAGTTTACGAAGACAGGGATTACCGTGTGTTTGTTAAATGTAATGACGAAAATAACGTGGTAGTGCTTAACGCAGCATTTTAGCGCATAAACGTTTACTCTAGTAATAACATTGAACATTAACAATTAAAGTGAAGGCCAAAGGCAAGGTTTTGAGGTTTTGAAAACGATAAACGTCTGAGCAAGGCAGATTTCAAAACGTTTTAACTGCTTAAGATTTCCCTGCCATTCACTGCAAGTAATGCTGATTTGGCTTCGACATTTTGAAGCCAGTATGGTTTTTACTTTACTGATCCCAGCACCCCAAATGCCGTGCGCCTACCTGCAATTACTTTCAATATGTACTGTAACTGAAAAGTGGAGAGGTAATTTTCAGAAAAACCTTCTCTCTCATGAGCACATCACACTGAATTTACCCAAGGCTACGAAGACTATATTATTTATAAACAAGATCTACTTAAAACAAGTTTCACAACAAGGAAAAACCAAACATTCATCAACACGTGATCACAACAGCTAAAATTGCAAGAAGAGAAACCACGTGATCTGTTGGAGAAAACCTCGTTGGTTGAAATCCAATATTTTCAACCTGTGAAAATCCAACGACGGATATGATCGCATCAGGCACCCACTCTACGTCACAAAATTACGAATCTCTGTGGTGATGATGGTGATTTCAGGAATTGCCTTTTCACACGCAAGACAGAGAATCTAAAGCAGCGGAAGCTCGGATGCATCGAATGAGTTTCGTGCAAAGTTTTTAACACAGATCTCGTCAGAATGCATGGAGATGGTGTTTGAAGTCCTCCTGACGTTTTCTGTGTAACTTGAATGCAAAGTTTGGCTGAACTTTTCTATAAATGGGTTATCTACTAAAATGAAAATGAAAAGCGGAGCAAGAAAAAAAATTTGAGAAAATTTTGCTTTTTGCAAACGCCGTCAGGACTTGGACTCCAGGCTTTATTTCGCCGCGTTGTTAAATTTTATGATCAGCTTCAGTTGTGCAAAACATGCGTGAGTGCTAACTTTCACTTTCGCTTAAATTAGTGCAACTACTGTTTGAACTAACCCGAAAAAATTCTGCTGTAGCCGATGGATTTCGATTTGGATGAAATTATCAAACGCCCAATTGGATTTCTTTTCGGTGCGGAAACGATAAACATCATGACATGTTCAATCCATGATGATTCTGCGTTTTATTTCGTGTGGGCTTTTTTTTAAGTTAGGCACATGTTCTTGAAACAAACGTGAAGAAAAAATTTGCGCATGAATGTAAGACACAAAAAGCGCTGTGAGAAAGCGAATTTTCGTTTCCAGACAGGCGCCGCAAGAATGAGAAGAAACGCAGAATTTGTGAAGTATCCTCAAGGCCAGTGGAAAGGTATAAAATATTCACTTTCAACAGGATGAAGACACACACAACCAGGCAGTGGCGTAGACAGACCAAAAATGGGGGGCAAAAAATTTGGAGGTCCAAAATGTTTGACTTCAGGCGAATAACGCTAATTTGCTTGGGATAGCATCTCTCAAAGCACAAAATGACTATATGTTCTAAAAATTTGGGGGCGGCCATGGCCCCGTAGGCCCCCTTCTGGCTACGCCTATGCAACCAGGCTCATGAGGGTTGTCCGCAAATAGGAAAGGTTTGGAGTAGTCAACTTGCCACGAAACCTCAAGCCTTCTTATTGCTTGTCTGTTATGAATTAACTAACACCTGTAGGATCCATTAAAAGTCACTTAACTGCCAGCACACTTTTTTAAAATTTATCTGTCAATTCCGGAGACAAAACATGTGGTAATTTTGTGTCAGTATTTGAAGCAAGCTGTTCATACTTTGCATAACAATCAACGGCCTTTGCTTGACACCTGCCCGTCCACAGATTTGAAGATTGTTTAGATATAGATCGCCTTAAAACTAACTTTTTTTCCAGGCTTTGCCTGTTTGTCCACGAGCAGCATGGAAAGGAGCAGCAGCTGCCGGATTCTGCCCGCCATCTTACCTCGTACCGAAGACACTAACTGCAACATCGGGAAGGAAGGGCTTGATTGTCATCGTCGGTTTGAGACCCGTTAAAAGTGTCTGTTTCAATTTTGAAATATTTCTCACGGCCAAACAATCGAGCGGCTTCTTTCATCGCTTTGTTACGTCACACAGTGTCTCCTCTTTTGCTTGCAATGTTAAGGGCGGCCATTTTCCCGTCAGATCTGGAACAAGTCGTCGCGAAAGTAACCGGGCGTGTGGGAGGCCGCATGCGAGCTGCATTGTTACGTTACAGGTATCGACAAAAGCCCTGCTGAGATGGGCTTCCTGTTTGGAAACTGTACAAAACTGCTTTGTGAGGAGACCACCCGGTTAAACATGCAATTTCCTATGATCTGCTGAAGGTTTTCATTTTTTCCCAAATTTCAGAGTTCTTTCGATAGTTTTTCTTTTCACAGTGAAGACTTACTTTGAGAAAAAATCTACAGCGCATCGGAAGAGAAGGTTGCAGAAGTGATCAGTGCATCTTGTATTCCATCGGAACAACATTCTGGATTTAATATAAAATACAAGCTATGTTTTATTTTGCTGCTCGCATCCTTATCTAAAATTAATCATTGTCTGAAGGTTATCACATGGTTTTGTTCTCCAGCAAGCAGGCAGCGCTTGGCATTGATGTCCTGACGATGTATTTGCTGGAAACCTTAATCTTGAAAGCAAACCTTTCGAAAAGATGTGGAAGCAAATCCTGCACTTATTTTTCGAGAGTCTTGGACGTGCAGTTTTACGCAAGCTAACAGACTATTCAGCAGAAGAATGGTTGGTTGTGAAGTTGCTTAGCGTGGTGTTAACATAAACAAGGCTTGATGTAAAAAACAACTGTTAGAAGTTGATGAATTTTAGCTGGTGACGTCTTTTGCATTAAAGAGTTCGCGATTGTTTAAATAGGAAATACAAGAAAACATTTCTATACCTGCATCTGTAGATATACATCAGCAACAGTGAAAACAGGCAATACCGGAAAAAAGTGTAAGTTTGTACAAAGTTGAAGACTCCAACTGAAATCGTTTAACTCATCGATACATTGTAAAACAATTTTGAGATCCTCGCTTCTTTCCTTCTCCATATAGAAATTTTTTTTCCAATTGAAAGCACTCCTTGGTTGGAGAATTATCATCGGTTGTAACAGGGTTGTTTCATCCACAGGAATTGCAAAACAATTTGCTGAAAATTATTACATTTTGTCACGCACTCGAATTGCAGGCCTTCATTTATGTTTTCACCTATGAAACAAGGTTAAGTTTGTTTTCAGCAGCAACTTTGCTGATCTATTATTGATGGAAGCTTGTATGACAGAAATGGTCGCGAAATGTTTTCTTAAAATCAACTGAATATGACATAAAAAGCAAGAATAATCCTGAAGTTGGAGCTGCATAGGGACTAATCAAGCAAGGAGTCGATGAAAAGCATAACACCAATTAGTTGTAAAAAGTAGTTGCTATTCTAGTTGCTTTCAACATTCAAATCCCTGTTTACTAGCAACATTATTTGTGATAGAAAGCAAATTCTTATTCACAGCGGCACGATGTTTTATCTGAACAGGAATATCATATAACGTTTTCCAAGTGAATATCAGCGCTGTTGAAAAAATGAGCTTCTGTTTCAAAACCTAAGCCATTCTTTTGAGTTTGCCCTTTATCAATAACAGGTAACCCACCAGCGAAGAAAAAGTCTTTATTTTGTTAAAAATATCTAAAATAGACCTTTTTGCAATTTTACTGACTTCTGTGGTGGCCGAGAATGTTTGTTGATATTTCGTCATTTTCTTTTAGCCTACCGCGTGAGAACAACGCCCACGCAAACTATTCAAACCGCGGGCTGAGCGAAAATATAAGTCTAGAAAACCTGTTAATATCAACCGCAGGAGAAATTGTTTACCGCAGCGATGACAAGAAAACGATCCTTTGTTAAAACCCGCGCAGCCATTGTGACGCAAACAAACGAAATCAGAAAGGTTTAAAAATCAGTTGTTTTCATTATTTGCACGCGTCAAAACATTATCTGACCTTGTGTAAAGTTCTTACATCACAACATAAGTTAAATTCGTATGGACGTTACACAGGTATCGCGTGGCGCACGTTTCGATACTCGTTATTTCCTGGCGCGCCCCTGCAAGGTGCTGCAGGAGGAAGCCATAAGATCAATTCGCTGTTTGTCGCGAAAAGCCTGTCGCCCAGCACAACTTTACGTTGCGGGTTGTCGCTGGCAAGACGAATGTAGCGAAGACATTTCTCAAGTTCGGGCCCTGCTGCTTCTTTGCGCACGTTTTGAAGAATTAACCAGGAACAAAGCAAACGTTTGCTTTGATTACGGTGTAGCTGCTACAGTAGGAGAGACCAGTGAACTGCACTCAATCTTTTTGAGCAAGAGAGAAAGATTGATAGCGAACTGTTCATCAGAAAACGTGTTTTTCACCGAAAAAGGATTTTATTTGTCAGAGTCGCCAGTTACCTATTTCCTTGTTATGGTGCCGCACGTGATCTTTAATTAATCCCCAAACGTTAAGATCAGAAAAGTTTTTCAATGGTCCTCGAAAGACGATTAACTGGTTAAACAGCTTGCCAAACCTTTCGAGAAAAGCAGGGGCTAGGAACGTCAAAGCATTTTCTATGAAACGCGCAGTAGGCAGCAGAGTTTGTGCAAGGGCTCAGCTCCACTCGATAGTTTTTGTCAAGAGAGGAAAAATGCGATTTCAAAGCATACCGGTATTAAGAAAATGACTTCATCTGATAGAGACAAAATTGCAAATTGCGCTGAAAATGAACTTTGAAGGAAAACGTTAGGAAAAATAAAGAAAACAGCTTTTGTGGTTGACGTAATTAACTGCAAGCGATACAGCAGGAAGCAGAAGTATTTCAAATGTTTATTTTATGACGGTGGACGACGTCAGATGCTGCATGTGATGGAATGGTTGAAGTTGGGTTATTTGCAGTGCTTGAACATTCGTTCTTGGACATGATTGACAGTGGTTGCACTTGACCCTGCTGTCCGACTCTTCTTGCAAGCATGATATATTCACCCACTTTCCTATGATAAACCGTAGCGGTGTTTTGCTTGAACAAATTTGAAAAAAGAGTCGAAATTTAAAATCAAAGACGGCGTTTGAAGCTCTTCCATGTTAGCGACGTAGAGTGCTGATGGTCGCGACTGAGACATTTCAATGTGCGCTAATCTCATGAACTGCCACATGATTGGAACTGGGATGACTTTGCATCAACTGTATAGCAATTACAAGCCAGGTTTTTCTAAGTATAGGCCTTGATTTATATTCAGGTTAAGATTTGAAGCAACAAAGCAATAGCAAGAAAGCTGGATAGGTGTAAGAACCGGAATCTCACTTACACAGGCCGAATGAAATTATCTTGGCTGGTAGTTCGTATAAGATATTCAAAAAATCATTGCTAATGTTTTTTTGGATTTGTACAGGAGCCAGTGCAAAGTAACTTTAAGATGAAAAAGTTTCTTTTTATGTACAGATCGATTTGAAATTTTCATAAATATCAAATTTGGGTGAAACGCTTCGGGACTGAAATTCCGGAAAAAATAAAGTGTTGTCATTGAAGTGACGTTTATTGTAAACGTACATATGAATTCTACTTAAGTTTCTAAAAGTAAAAACAAAAATCAGCGTAATATTATTTTGCAACTGTGGAAGAATACAGAGGCTAGAACTGCAAAAATTATTAAAGCATCAAGTTATGATGGTAGAATATTCAAAAATACATTTGTCATCTGTATCAGAAAAACAAAATGCCTCGAGCATAATCGTCATTACTCAAAGTAATTGGTTGTAAAGTTTTGTCAGGCAATGTCTACGTAATGACGCCGATTTATCAAATTCACAATGAGCCACAACAAGCTGGTCAATAATTTGCTAAAACGTTTTGTTTTCTGCATGCCTGTTTATTGCAAACCTTTTGCTAGTGGACAAATTTGAAAACTCATAGCATAACAGATTGACGCTCTAACATGAAAATCAAAAACAATTCACTCAAGAAAGTGGCCATCCTTGCCTTTGCAAAATAACAAGATTCAGTTTTGTATGACCGAATGAATTGGTCGAGACTCGCTGACTTTTCTGTGATTTGAACGCGCGCGATTATTCGCTGAAACTGTATGTCTTGCTTGAAAGAGATCCCAAAAGCTTTTTCTGTTGACAAATTTGCGAAATCTGAAAACGTGGGCAATAAAGCAAGCTGACCTAATTGCGGTTTATAAGTAGATCCTTTGTAGTTTGGCGAAGGTTTGCTTTGAGTAACAAGATGCACAATTTACACAGTTGCGAAGCAGGATCTATGAAAATAATTCATTCACCGTTTAGATAGCTGTGCAGAAAAATCAGTACTGTATTTGCGGAAAATTGGCATCTGCACACTTCGAATGACTGGTGAATTAAGCCAGATGAATTTCTCTTTAATAGAAGACAGCTGTCATGTTCTCGGAAATGCTGCATTCGCAATGCTTTGTTAAACTTATTATGTTTATCCAGTATTTTTACCCATGTATTCTGCGCGCTCTCCGGCATCACCGATAGGTTCAAAACAGCAGACAGTTACTAAAAATATTTAAGTATGAGTACACTGCATTTGCTGAGAGATGTAAGAGTTCTCCTAGACAGGTGGATTTGTACAGAATAAATACTACATTGTTTTGTACTGTATATTTTCATCGTAGACTGAGTCCAAAACAAAAAGCAAATGGCCGCATGATACAACGTATACATTCCCAAGCTTCTAGTTGGGAAAAGAAAAAAGGTTAGCTTATCTAGCCGATACGCCCATGTTGGGAGAAAAGCTTAATTTTCAGATATCAGATTAAATGCAAATAAGAACGGAATATCAATGTTTGGTAATCTAAATATTTTAAAAAGCTTTTTGTTTTAGCTGTGTTCTATTCGAAATACTCACATACATCACAAATCTGGGATGAAGCACCAGTGGCTTGAAAATCTGGAAGCAAAAACAAGAAAACAAAAAAAATGAAAAATTCACCAACGGTACGTTGTCAAAGTAACCTTTTTACAGGACTCTGGGGTGATCTTCAAAGACACCAGCAATTTTTGGTCTACCGCGGTATACAAATGTGATGATATGTTCTAAAAGTATCTGAAGGAAATTTCAATGTAACAGGGCACAACCAAGTTGAGCGTAGTGCAACTACAGAAAATTAACGTGTTGCAATTCCACTCCAATAGTCTCACTGAAAATGTTGGGTCTTGTCGCAAAAGCGCATGTCGTAATATGCTAAGATGGTTTGTTCAAGCGGGATTGGCGAGACTGCGGCAAAGATGTTGCCGTTGCAGCCTTCGTCACTTGCTGCGAACTTGACCGGTTGCGAGAAGGCATCGTCGCGCGAACGCTCAAATATTAATACGTGCCGTCACGTGACTTGCTATCTGTTGCGTTCTGGGTCGTCAAGATCAAAGAACGCGGGAAAGCTCGGCCGGGACAATTTGGAAAGCTAGGCAAATAGCGCGGCGCTGGTGGCACTGTTGACTTAACAATCGTTACACGGCGAAAAAGAACGTGGTAAAACAAAGGGAATCGCAAGGAGGTGTCGGGCCATTTGTTGAATTTCGGTTGCTGCTTTCAGCCTCAAAAGTTTTGCTAAGCAGAGTCGCGGACCGAATTTTCGCTAAGACATCAGCAGTTGTTTCATTTATGGTGAATAATTAAACCCGGCAAAGAAGAAGCGTGTTTGTGCAGATGTAAAAACACGCACTATTGAAAAGTTGTTGTTTCCCAGGGCTGCTACAGTCTGGGTAGGTTAAGATGAGCAGAAATGTTGTCTAGTGAAGTCGAAACTACGGACGCTGAAAGAATGAAAAAGCGATGGCGTTGTTGGAAAGGTACTAGACAAGTTGCTGCGCCTAACTGCAAAGACGTGATGCCAGGACATGATGCAAAATTTTCTATTAGAATTTCGCTTTGTCCTGGGGTATATATCAGATTGTTAGGTTCGAAAAAATACATCGCGCGGGGTAAGCAAACGTGTTCGGTAAAGCTTGGATAACAAAATGATTTGATTGCGACTCACTAACGCCACGCTATACTATAGGTTGGATAACATTGAAACGAAGGAGACGGATTTTTGACAACAGTCATCAAATATTACAGTGGCTACAATAATTATTTCTGCCGTTATCAGTTTTTCAATCAAACGCATGTTTCACTTCTCGAAGTTTGTAACGTTTTAATCGATTTGTTAATAGTAATATCTAACCCGATATACGTGTTTTGAGGTTACGACAACAAGGCAAAAATGACAAAGCTAACATTTTTCAGGTTTGTTATGCTGCAATTCAAAGACCTTTATACCATCGAATTGGTTTGAAAATGTTCTTTAGACAACTGACAGTCTTCTGTGATCATTTGGAAAAATCTTAGTTATCAACAGCTTTTCACAAATGTTTTGAAAGTGATAGAAAGGTTAGGAAGTTTGCAAACATTTAAACATGATCTTTTCAGAGTCACCCAGGTGTAGTTCGTTTGGGTGTGCCTAGTAAATTGCTTGCCGTTGTTTTTTTTGAAAGCGATTTTTTGGAAACAGAACAGCAGAAACATTGTCACGTAAGCACAAAAATCTTGATGCGCCTCACCATTACTGTAAACTTTGTTCTGATGCTTAACTGATTCTCGAGCTTTATCGCAAAAACACACACTGCAATTTGACGCAAATGTTAAAAATGTCGTTTGCAGCACGTGGTAGTCAATGTATAAAGCTGCCTCGTTTTCCGACTAAGCTTTAAAATGTAAACTCCAACAAAACTGGCCTCGATTTTTCTTCAAGTTTCATTTAAGATTTATGTTTAGAATCTTCCGATTTGTTCCTTTTCAGGAAGCCCTGTTAACGACTGGAAAATCCAGTCTTTCATAGTTTGGTTTGGTTGAAACAAAGCAAAGTGGCAGAAAACCAGTTGCTGCAACAAGAAATGTATCTGATAGAAACGTGGAAAAGTAAGCCTGGGTTAACAACAGATAAAAGGAACCTGAGTTTAACAAGGTTTTAACTGAAACAAAGTTGCTCAAATCCCAACGACCAGGTTTAGCTGCAAAGTTTGACGGTCAATCCATTCAATACTGGGCTAATTAGTTAAAAGTTTTTGCTTATTTAAATTGAAATGTGCGCCAATTCGCCATCGCCGACAGTCACCGACCAATCCGCGTTGTTTTCGGTTTTCGAGTGAAATTCAAAAGCACGTTGAAAGACTTGATTTAAGAGGTTGACAAATATTTCAAGAAAGTGCTGTCGTCTTTTGCGCATAATTTCAAAGTACTTCGCTTTACCTGAAATTCAATAACGGTTTGAATAGATTGCTGCTGCAGGCATTCTGTAGGTTTTAGTTGTTGTTTGTCAAAGTGAAGACGTATTGCTGATATTTGTCAAACATACCTAGTTGAAATAGCTTTTGTCAACACAGTACACCCTTCTATTCAACTGAAATTGCAGGTTTAAGCACTTTGCCTGTGAGGCAGGAATGTTGTAAATGAATTCTTATTCCTACAGATATATTATTGCCCGCTTTATACAAATATTTTCTAAAAAATGTCCAATTTTTTAAATTTTGTGATAGACCAGCGACGGGTTCGGAAAATTAAAGCGGCTGTTACAGTAACCGCCCATTATGACATCACGGAACGCCGGCGGTTGTCTTTAGTTTACTTTATTACGCAGACATTGTCATCGATGGATCATCGCAATGTTGCAGGTACAGCCCTGATTCGCGACGGCGCTGAACAATTGTCGCTCTCGTTTGTTGCCATTATGATGTAACAACAACGGTCAGTTTTTGCTGGACTGTCCTTCGCAGCGCCTGACGAGCAGCCGCGCACTCCAGACATGCAAGTCTTTGATCGCGCCGCAACGTTATCAGCCGCGAAGCAGGTGAAACGGACACGAAAGGGAGGTGCTGGCCTTGTCAGTGCAGGGGGGACGTCGAGGTGAGCGCAGGTCACGTGGTAGATGCTGATCGAGTGGCGACGCGGTCCTGCGCGTTAATCCCCCTGACGTGTTATGTGTTTTACGCGGGGGTCGGGGCCGGGAAGAGAACGTGTGAAAAAGTACACGTGAAAATTTTACGGTCGTTCGACTGGACATTCAAGACGTGTTCTGTGCAAAACGACCAGGACAAGGCGTGTGCGCCGCGATCAGACACTATGCACTGACTGCCGCAAAGGTTTGCGTTGAGTCGGCGACACCGTTTCAGCAGTCCAGGTCTGGATCAAGCACCGCAAGTTTTCGAAAAGGACAGTTGCATGAAATTTTTCAAACGTTGCCCTTTTATGACGTGCATTATGTGTCCCATCTGCCTAAGAACGCAAACCAAAAGTACCTTGTACGACATTGGTGAAAAGGATTGCCACAGACTCACATAGTATATGCTTTGAAATCATCTGGTTAATTTTTTGCTTTCGATAATACAAGGTCAGCTCTTCAAGCGGGGAAGAGCGGGCGTTATCAGCAATTATATTTAATGTTGTGATCCGTTTCATCGCGGTCCAACTCTCGTACTTTTGAATTTGTAAAACGCACGTGAATCCAGCCGCTGCAGATGTGCTTCCAGAATGCAGAGAGCCTATTTTTGTTTACAGCCAAGGCTGCCATGACAGGCCTAAGTCAGAGACTTGGTCTGATGTGCTTTTATTTCTGTTAAGTTACCAACGCTCGACTTGCTTGTTATTTGGCGAAGCAACTGTAACAAAGTAATGGCTTGCTTTGCTTGAGCAGCAGTAAGTTGAATGTCGTGGCACGATTGACTGTTTGCATTTTGCAGCCGATTCTTTCGTTCTTGCTGGTGAAATTAAGTTATCAAAATTTACTATAAAGATGTTATAAAAATAAGTACTGTTTTTTAAAAAAGACATTTCGACTGGATTTATAGAGGAAATATTCAGGTGTTTGAAGCACAATGTATTTAATGCGCAGAAAAAAATATTTCTTCGATTCCTTTATTTCTGAAGCGATAGTTGTCTTGTCGAAGATCATTGTCAGCACTTTATCTGCTTTGGCAGTGATTGTCTAATTTTAGGCGCAGACTGGCGGCAGCCATTCGTATTAAACGCAATCCTGACTTGATTTTAAACGTAATTGAAACCGATTTGTTTTAAAGTCAGAGCTTTTTATTTGCATCGCCGCAAATAACATGAGCGTGCAGCGCTGGCGGACTTTAAATTAAAATGCAATTTGGTCAACAGTCCCGTCCACTATACGTCGAATTACGACTCAAACAACGATACGCTTTGAACCGCGCACACACACCCTTCTGAGAGCATTCCCTTATTGTTGCGTCACAATCAAACGTTCATTTAAAAATAAATCACGCTGAAGAGATCTTGCACGCAGCGAGGGCACAGAACAATCACACCTTTTGCTGCCTATTCGTGCATTCGGAACGTGAGCTACAGAGGCTTAATTGAGATACAGAGGCTTAATTGAACGTGAGCTGCAGAGGCTTAATTGAGCAGCTTGACAAACATAACAAACCACTTTTTGAAAGGTTCGAGAGATTGTAATAAAAGTGTTAATTCGTTTTCACTCAAGTCAAAACTTTAATCACAATGTAGCAGTTGGAATAAATAATATATGAAATCTCCTGCCAATCGTTGCATTTAATCCTTTGGTGTTATTGCTGATAAAAGATAGGCATAGCTATCGAAAAAACTTTTATACATTTTAGCCTTCTTGTAAACCACCCTCAAAGAGAAAATAATGTTTTGAAGAGTTAATTTGAGAAAATAATGATACTAAAGTAAAAATAACATTTTCGTTATTTCGTTTCTCTCTCTGTCTATTCTTCACTGTTCTCTTATTGCGAAATTTCATTCAGTGAACAATGGTAGAAAAATGAAAACTTTTTTATGTCAAAAATCAAAATTGAAAAGAAAAAATAAAAAAGATTTGCGTTACATTAAAAGCACCGTATTTCTTCACCAATAATCTTTCACTTCCATCAAACGATCGGTGAGCGAATTGAACCTTACTTTAGTTACATAAATAATGTGGAAGTGTTAAGGCTTGTCCAGATAAAGTTTTAAAATATGTTTAAAAAATTTTTAAGCTTCACTTGTCGACGCTACTTGCTTACCGGGAGAAACTGAACACTTTTTAATTTAGAGAATTAGTTTTTGCAGCATTTCCATTCCTGAAATCATGCAGGGTTTGATTGTTGAAAGAGTTGCTTGCAAATTGCGAACAAGGTTTGGCAATGAAACCATGTTAAAACAATTGATGAAATTAATACCAACTGTTTGAAAAATTAAACCTGTTTATTGTATTTTCAGAAATTCTTTAAAAAATATGTTTCTTCATTCTCTTTGATTTTTACGATACGTGATGTGAAATATCAAATATTGTTTCTGCTGTGACACATCATTTTTGTTAATTTTGCCTGTTTCGCAAAGATTTCATTTCAGAAGACATGAATGGCGGTCTGCCTTTAATCAACTCGTCGGTTGATTCAAGTTGAATGAAACGCGTAAAAAGTTGTGGAATTTTGTAGCTGTCAGCTTTTTTTGAATTTTTAAAAGCTCATGTTTTCTGAATATCCATTATTCAGCATCTAAGTTCGGCTGAAAGGCCACTTGTCGTCTTCACAGTGGTAAAATACGTCGTTCGTATTTTGTAATATGAAAAATTAGCCATACACACAAGACAGCACTTCTTCAGCAGAACAAATAGGTTGACGCTGCTGCACACGGTACAAACCCTTGAGATGACCCCAAACGTGGTTTGCTTTGCCAGAGCTCAGTCAAATGCATCCTGCGTCAATGTTATCCTCCCTTGTTGACTACAAGATGCTTTCGTCAGCTTGTCAATTTCGACATCTCATAGAACGTGCCGCTAAGCTTTGCCAAGCAGCAACATGCACATTGCTGCACTGAAATTTTATTGAAATTAGAAAAAATGAAATGAAAAAATTACTGCATAAATGGATCTATCAAAGACTCAGTAAAATGGTAGAAGTTGAGCAAGAAAGCCTGCGTATGGTTGAAATAATTTTAGTTGAAATAAACTTCATAATTTTTCTTCCAAAAGCAGAACCTTTTCAGGTGATCACACCACTCCTTGTTGTTCAGCTTAGAATAGTATAAAAAGTCATAGCATGACCAATTTTCTAATATTACAAACGATACCCCGGCATTTTTCTAACGCTACGTTTATCAAAATTTATACAATTGGAACCGGAGCATTACTCCCACGCACTGCAAGCTTCTTAAATGAAGCCAAACTGACTGGAAATTGACTACGCTTCCATGCATAAATTTCATAGAGATGGTGAAAAACATTCTGCTGCAATTTCTAGTTAAGTAAGGGATAAGGAATGGTGGAAGTTTTGTATATGAATTGCCTTCGCTATTAATGTAAATCCAATGAATTACAGTTTCCTATTCAGGCGCGTTGCTTCGTCTTCATTAAAAGGTCGTTTTAGCAGAGAAGCGGCAGAGGCCAAACAGATGCAGGCAAGGAGTCGACAAGTTAAAGTGCCACTGGAAGGTATGTGAATCCCCAGTTATATGCCTCGCAGTCCAAAACATTAAGAACGAGCAAAGCTTTGTTTTGTATCTTAAATTATCTGACAGTCATAGGCCTGGGGCGCGTTTTTAAACAATGTCTGAAATCACGTCAGTAACCAACTCACCAACAGGTTCGTACGTAACATCAAGGGCTTGTAGAGTATGAAAAAACAATGTATTTGTCCCGAAAGCCATTATTGTGAATTTTTTGCGTTGGTAAAACTATTACTGTTAGTTGACTGCAATTGGTAAGGGTGAAAGCACGCTGGATATTAATAGCTTAGGTCGGAATAACTGCTATGTTTGCTGGAGCAGCTGGTGACAAAGTTAAGCACAACTTAATTGAGAGCCAACATGTGATATATCGTGCAAAAGTACTACTTTTCGGGAAAGTTAAGGGTTTGCATGGAAGGTGAAAAGCGTGTTTAGGGGACAGAAAGAAAAGTAAACTTTAAGATTTTTAGGGTTTGGGAAAATAAACCAGTGGTGAAAAACGTGCACTCAAAAAGCACAGTTGAGAAAAGCGTTTGAATTTATTTTAAGTGATTCGTAAAAGTGTTTCGCAGACAAGCTGCATTTTGTCTTGATGATCTGTGAGTTTGTTTTTATTGTTCCAAAGAGTTAATGCAGGATGTTTTTTGTTTGAAAAATGAAGCTGCGTCTGTGACAGCCTAAGTATTGTCATGCCAAGAAACGCAACTAGATGAAGTTTTACGTATGGAAATTAGCGAAATAAGTACTTTTTCGCAAAATTTTTGTGCCTGCATCAGCCGTCGATTGGTATGTTGTAATTAGACCTACAATAAAAAAGTCCAATCGTCATTCTGGCTTTGTTTCAGATGCAATATTAAGCCATCTTTAGGTAAAAGACAGTGTTGGCGGTGCTCAACCATTTTTCTACCATTTCAAAGGAATCTTACCTGATGTCGACTTGGTAAAAGCCGCGCAGAAGCCCATGTGAGCATTGCTAGCTTCACGATGATATGCTTTGCCAGCAGCCTTGACAACCAGCAGCAGCAGCAACAGCAGCCTCCGCTTCATAAACAGTGCATCGAGTCACCGAGCACCGCCGAAATGTACAGCAATCTTCACTCGGACCACTCGAATCCATCGAGCAGCAGTCGCTACTCGGAACCGGGCACATGCACTAGCAAGCTCACGCACAGTCCCAGTAATCAACCTTATGCGTCAGTCCAAGAATATGGTTTGCAACCAGATCTCCGGTCCAGCACAGACTCCATTTATACTCACCATTCCCACTTCAGCCAAGACTTCGGCTACCCTTATTTGCAGCAACATGCTGTTCATGACCATTCGAGCAGCCAAGGCCACTGGGGAGGACCCGCCTTATATGCAGCAAGGGAGTTCAACCCGATTGTCGGTCCCTCCGGAACATGGGATCCGCTTAGTTCTTCTTTTCATCCCCACCAACCTTCAGTTTATCCCCCAGGCTCTCATTCTCCGTGTAATCTCGCCAACGGCGGAGACGGTAGCCCGACCAGCGCTCAGTCGCTAGCCGGCATCGAAAGCTTCACCTGCCCGGGAAACCCAAGTCTTCTTCCCGGTCTCAATCTCGCAACGACACCGCATGAGGCCATGGTACAGCAACGTCGACCGTTCGAGTGGATTAGCAAAAACGCTTACCAAAGCAGCCAGCCTCAACCAGGTAACACAAAGGTTTTGTTTGTGTAGTCGCCGCGGCCGCCTGCCAAGCCATTTGTTACCTCGTGCTACGGATGCTTTGTAAACAAAATGGCGTCACGTCTGCTTGCCTCAAGCGGATCGATGTGCATTTCATGATGCATGTTGACCGGACTCGAACATATTACTTTTAGGAAAGCGTTAGGTTGGGAATTCTGTATTTTACTCACTGTTTCAAACCTAAAAATCGCATTTGTTTTTTATTCCGAAACGAATGACTTGCGCCAGGTCTTGAGTCCCTGTTAAACGTAAAAGACTGCGATTGGTCGACTGATGAAAATTCATGAAATCACAGGCATTGATAACAGTCACACTTTCCTGGCAAACATGTCTAATCAAAGAGTCTACCTTGCAAATTTAGTGACTGATTGGTCTACGATGACTGATGTTGCCTGAAAAAATGGCTGCCATCTTTCTGTTTCATTTCCGTTGATGTTTTTTTCATGGAAACGTTTGTATATTGCGCCCAATTGCACAAACAGCAAAGACACCTGATGTTTGATAAAAAATTGACAAAACGTTTGAAATGTAATAAATATAATCAAACAAGTGGGATACCAATGTAAAGGCTATCAAGTTTCCAAGAGTAGTTTCCCAGAAACTCATCTTGGTGCATTTTGTCCGGTGGGAACTGACTTGATTTTTAAAGATTGTTCCTAGTGTTTCTTCACAAGACGATTTTTGGGAGTCTTGTGCACCTTGAAAGACCTTGAAAGACCGATCAGCCACTCAGCCCCTTCAACGAATGTTAGGCACTGTTTTACTGAACCGTTATGCCTCAAAATTCTCTTCCTAACAGATCCCTGATGTATCTTTTCAGTGGTTTATCATTAGTTAAATTGGCACGTTCTACTTTTGGGTGTTTTTTTCATTTGAATATAAACTTGCCAGAGTGCGAGAAAAAACGCGTGGTTTCCATGCTCTTTTTTCTCCAAATTTGATGAGCTTTTTGGATTGTTGTTGAAGAAGGTGTAGGGTAAAGGAACAAGATATTTGATTTTTTTCTTCTCCTGCTCTTTAAGTTAAATGTTTCAATAATTGATACAGTTCATTACAAAAATAGACCAAAGGCAAAAAAACTTTAAAAACTCCTTTCGACAGTTATAACAGATTTGTTGGAAACAGTTCTGTAATCAACCGCAAGCGATAAAACTAAAGATCGATAGGCTTGCTCTGGCTGGTGATACAGCAAACAAACCTCGGACATGAACGCGCTTGAGACCTACCAAAGGTGATGTTGACGATTTTATTAGCCGAGTAAATTATTAGCAGCGAATTGTAGTAATGACCGAGCGGCACGTTTGTTCTTTGCGCGATGTCGATCTGTTTGATATCAAATAAGAGCGAAAACACTGTATGTTAAAATGTCATGATTGTCAAACGATCTTTGCTCATACCATTTTCAAAAGTTCGTTTAGCAGCTTTTCAATTAGGAAAATCAATCAATGCTTGCCTAAAAACAGCTTATGTAATGTTTTGGTCAGGGGCAGGTTACAAAAATAAGTTCTTTGAAAAAGTGACGGATTCCAAGTAACGAGTATAAATTGGTTTTCAATGGTCGTTAATCTCTGAATCAAGTAATTTCAGGTGGGCTTAAATTTTTGCGTATTCAACTATTCTAAAATCAGATTTGAAAAAAACGTTATCCGTTTGCCTTGTCGCGGCATAATCATGAACCATTTGTCACAAAATAGCACAAGGCCTAGTAGCTGATGTATTTCTGTTGCAAGTCTCATTAGAAAAACAAACAACAGTCACAATAAAGGATAAAATTGAACATAAAACACGCCACTCTTGTAACCCTAGTTTGGTAAGAAGTTCTGGTAAAATGAATAATGCCGTGTACTAACAGTACAAACAAGCGGTGATATAACGCTTAAGTGCAGAGTGCAAAACTTAAATGAAGTCCAAGCATTCGATTGTGTTGTTGTGATTGCCCAATTTATCATTCGGTACGTTAACAACGTAAAGTAACTATTGTAAAATATTCTCAATACTGTTTACTTTACTAGATTCTTCGGACCACCAAAATGAATTTGAAAATGTTATTTTCTGCTGTGGTTTCTGTTTGCAAGAAGGTTGACTGTGCAACTGATGTGTCGCAGGGAAACAAATATACAGAAAATGGCGGCGGTTATCGTAGTGGTCAGATCGATTGCTTTCACTGATGTTTGCAATTTGACACAACATGAATTAAGAAGTTAAATGGAACAGAGCAGTCATCAACGTCGTGATTTAGCAATCTGGTTGTTCCAGGGACAACCTTCTGCTACACGTACGACGACGCGGCCTTTTTCAAAGAAAATTTTCCCCAAATTGAAAATTCATCCTTAGCTGCATCTGCCAGGCTTAGACATGAAAGCAACCAAAAATGAAAAGTTGATTGATAATTCGTAATTTAAGGCAATTTGAACTTTTAACGTAGGTTTGACCGTTGCTTAGCTCACTAACCCCTAGACCACACGAAGTTCTCTGGGGGAAAGGTTCCTTCGCATTCCGAAACTTGTGGTGTTGGGTCGATTTTGATCTTCTGCTTACAACACCAGCACATAATCGCCGAATCCTGGAAATTTAAAATTAGTTTGAAAATAATCATTTTTTATAAAGAAACTTACACAATGCGCTTCAAATGTTAAACCCGGTACTTTAAAGTAGCCATGTCCAACCCGCGGCCCGGTCAGAGGTTTTGTGCGGCCCAGTTTCGGTTTTCGCTGTAGTGAAAGTATCCTACTTACTGACAACCTGTCCTTATTTTGATAATCTTGCATTTGACATTTTGGACGCAGGTGGTCCTCAGTGCCACTTTATCACGTCTGTTACCATTGCAGTTAGGATTCGAACGCTTTCAGTACATTAGCTTTAAGCTGAATTCAGTTTGCTAAGATCAAAGTAATTCGTTCCATGTGCGGCCCTCATTAAAGTAATGATTAAAGTCGTATAGAATCAGAAAGGTGTGATGATCTTTCGGCATTTTGAAACGAAGAGCAAGATATTGAACCGCGCAGTAAATCATCAGAGGTAAATAGCTCAATATCGACCAGCTGTTCGAATATTTCAACGTTGGTCTATCAACGTGCTTTGCTGCTTCCAGTGAAATTTTCGATTTGTTTCTGAAACGATAACTTTCAACAACAATCTTGACGAAAGCTCAAATGCTCTTGCGTCGATTGCCAGTGCTAAAACTGTCTTTGTATAGTTTCACGCGTGAAACCGATTTCAAATTTTTATCGTGCGACAATCAGAAAGCAAGGTAACGAATCTAAAATGATCTTGAAACGTCGGCATTAATTGTATTTGAAAAAATGTAATTTTCGTACCTGATATGTTGTTTTCTTCAAACTTTCCGCATTGAACCCCTTGCGCCATTTATCTGAAATAGCTAGACAGTGTTGACTGTCAAGCGTAAACGTTAATTAAAAATAGAAATTAGACATGTTGATGCTGAAAAGACAGGCATTTGGCATGTGGCCTGTGTGACCAACGTACATTTCGCTTTTTCTTTACGCCCCATTAACGAAAGAACTTCAGTCGGATTTAGGTTTCTGCGATGAAATAGATTCTGTAAGCTTTTTATCTGAAGATATGCAAACAAATCACAAAGATTTTTCAAAACTATTTGGAATGCGTGCTTGCTTTGTGCGGTTTCGTTTAATTAAAATGAATGTTAATTGCTTGAGTTTACTACCAGCAACATAAACAATTAAAATTAAACCTGGTATAAGCAGCATGAAACAACAGCGTCGCCTATTTCCCACATTGAATCAACTGGGAAGTAGTTCCGCGGCAATTGCGTTTTATGTCCTGGTGACAGTCGCCCTGCTTCGATTATACTGCGTTGGTTCCAGGGCGGTTGCAAACAATGATCGCTGTTTGCATTTGGCTCGTCCGTAATTAGACACTGCTCAGCAAATTTGATTGACGTTTCTTCGAAGAGTCAGCTGCTGTCTCGTGCAAAATCAATGTCGCTGCCCATTCAGCACTAACAGCTGTTTTCGGTTCGGTGACGGGAAAGAAAGTTTTGTTACAAAGTGGGAAATCCGACTCCGAATCGAGTAAAAATGCCCTGGATGCATCATGCTGCAAAGGTACAGAGATGTTGGGGAAAATTCGCAAGCTTCAACTTCAGGAAAAAAACACAGACCGGACGAAAGTGAACAAAAGTTACCGTTATAACTAAACTTTGAAATTTAAAAGAAGCGTGTTTGATCATTGCTGTTCCTGGTTACTGCGCAAAATTCGACTACAAGCGTGAATCAACCAGCACGTAACATAGACGTCATTGCAAGCAATCTTTGTTTTATACGTTGTCATAGCAATCGCCTTCACTTTAATTAATAAACAGCTGTTGAAAAAACGTTTGAAAAATGACATACAGTTCGCAGGTGCTTGCAAGCGACAGGGAGGGCCATTTTTTGTTGTCACACAAACACTTGACTCCTCAGCTTGTTTTACAAAGTGCTGGTGAAAAAACTAAAAATCTTTTAAATTAAATTATCAATTTTTTTAATTGACAAATGTGACTGTCTCGTTCTTGAAATAGGTACGGCGTTTGTATTCTTGTGGCCTTGATAAAACCGTGTGGTGCTTATTTTTATTATTATTATTATTTTGTTTTACATCTGCTGCTTCAAAATCTTTTCAACCGTGCAAGATTCGTTTCAGAAAATGTAAAACTCATCGTGGGAATTGTCCGTTTGAACGTCGAAAGCATGTTTCATACTCATTATGACAACTTATAACAGCTTAGCAAAGAATCACATGAAAATAACAGTAGAAACTGTAATCAGTAAAAAAATAATAAAAACTAGCCCCAGCCCATTAACGGTAATGTCTGAAATGCAAAAAATATTACTGCAGGTTGTAATTGTCCTCACTTAACCCGTAAGCATGTAGACCTTGCCGTAAGTGTTGTAGTCACAGGGGAACTTGGGGTACATCACAACCCTGTCTTTTTGTGTGAATTTCTCAGATAAATCCCAGTCATAGTGACTGTGGCAAATCTGTCTTTTGTTTTGATAAAGTGCTCCCAATTATATTTTTGAAGTTTCACCGCTGGTTGTGATACTTGAGTAGATTTCCGACTAAATCTGTTTTGTCCAAAAAGTGACCAGATCAGGGAAAATTGTAAGTAACCTGAACATTTTTTTCCACGGTGGGTTTAGAGAAATCTTAGGTCAACTGCTGGATGGGTTTTGCTTTCCGTGAGAAGATTACAGTAGCGAATGTGCTTCTTTCGGATTGCATGCACTCTTTTGGAGATTATTTTTTATGCTCAACAGAAGAAAAAAGAGAGTAAACAGACAAACAAACAGACTTGTTGCATGTTTTCACACACAAGCCGCACTAAACCTGATTGCTGAAAATGTATCCCGTTAAAACGCTTAGGTTTTCTGCCATGCAGCCAAGATATTGCCTTATTTTTTCGCAAAAAGTCGACAGTCGAAAGTGGCCAACGCGACCGCCATCAAAATCGGTTTCGCTTGATTGATCACAGGGAACGGCGTGTTTAATTGCTCGCACGTTCAACACCGGGGACGAAAACCGTACAGAGCGTTTTCTTTACACGAAAAGATACGGTCTTGTTCCTCAAGATCGAATCGGTTTCGGACCTGCTGTTCTGCCAAGCTCGCCGTTCGACACCAACGTAGAAATAGCGCGATGCGCGGTCACGTGACCAAAAGCAGCGACTTGTTACGATCGACGGTCGTGTCGTAAAATGCTCTTGTCTCGTTAGCGCGAGTGTGCATGGTCGACGCGGCGTGTCGTAAATTGCGTTTTACGAGTTGCCGCCGAGCGAGCGCCGCTCTGCTATGGCGCGAGTGGGTGCGAATGCGCAGCGCTTCGCTTGTTAATTTACGACGACGTCACAATGGCAGGAGGCCAACAGGACGGGTTTGTGACATTAATGTTCTCTGAGTAGCAAGTGCCATGAATGTTTGCCTCTGTCAAGATCGTCTAACCGCACTTGCCGTTGACCCAGCTTGACATCAATCCGATCGCACTCGTTTCCAACGGTGCTCGCATCCGTTCTGCATGGCAGCATTTACTCTCGTTCTGTTGCTGTTCAGGCAAAACCCGCACGAAAGACAAGTACCGAGTAGTGTACACCGACCACCAGCGTCTCGAACTGGAGAAGGAGTTCCGCTTCAGCCGCTACATCACAATAAGGAGAAAAGCGGAGCTGGCGACGCAGCTCTGTCTCAGCGAGCGCCAGGTTAAGATCTGGTTCCAGAACCGACGCGCCAAGGAGAGGAAGGCGAGCAAGAAGAACATGGAAAAG
>Ga0210059_1000823_pt1 | contig 43231 bp, 25 predicted proteins | sample Ectturendosymbi2_FD_188042 | JGI IMG/M metagenome (GOLD analysis project Ga0210059, IMG submission 188042) | Ecteinascidia turbinata endosymbiont from Florida, USA - Sample 2 (SPAdes) (version 2) | ecosystem: Host-associated > Tunicates > Ascidians > Unclassified | place: Key West, Florida... | reverse complement strand
TTCTATCGTGCAAGGTTTTCCATCCAGAGCCTTTTTGAAACAACGCCTTGCCCACTCAAGCACCAGCACGAAAACCATACCGGCGTTCTAGCATCAGACAGCAGCCACGAATATATCGTGGACCGGCAATCGATGAGTTAAATGCGTGCGGAGATAGCTAAATACGTGCAGAGCTAGCTATCTCTGCGCAGAGATAGCTAAATGCGCGCAGAGATAGCTATCTCAGTGCAGATATAGCTATCTCAGCGCAGAGATAGCTAAATGCATGCAGAGATAGCTAAATGCATGCAGAGATAGCTGTCTCTGCACTGATATAGCTAAATGCGGTCAGAGATAGCTAAATGCGCGGAGATAGCTAAAGAGATAGCTAAAGAGATAGTTAAAGAGATAGCTATCTCTACACGCATTCAGCTATCTCTAACTATCTCTGCGCAGAGATAGCTGAATGCGTGCAGAGATAGCTAAATGCGCGCAGAGATAGCTAAATGCGCACAGAGATGGCTATCTCTGCGCAGAGATAGCTAAATGCGTGCAGAGATAGCTATGTCAGCACAGGGATAGCTAAGTATGCGCAGAGATAGCAGTTTTTGTTCTAAATCTGTCAGATATAATATTTTTACGAACGACGCCCCATAGATACGCACTGGTGCATAACTCTCATTTCGGATTTAACGTGACCACGCATCGAACGCGTGACCACTAGAGTTGCTAATGCACCGCGCACCACGGGATACGCAGTCACGTGACCTATGTGTGATACATCTTGTTCACCTCAGAAGCGGAATTGCTACGCTTGAGTCAGTCGAAGTCATGGGTATACCAAGCGGGTTTAGTCTGATTGGGTATATCAAATGACCATATTACCCACTAGAGATTTCATGATTTGGCTATGATGTTGTTGACAATTTGGGTTGCTCTCTTCTCTATGAAAGAATATAATTCGCATTAACCCCTGTCATCTGTAATAATTATGCATGTATATGTTGATGCACATTATAAACCCCTGTTGTGATGAATATCGCAGTGCTTAAAGTTACCAGAATAAAACCATGAGTGAATACAATTCTATTGTGACAAACTGAGCGGGTCGAGCGAAACGGGCGGGCCTAAGTTCCTTAATTGTTAGCTTGGGCGTGCCTTGGACACTCCAGCTAAATTCACCAGTGCTTTTGCGGAGTTGTCCTAAATGTGTTGTGGTCTTCTTTAGAAGAGGACTGCCACACTATACACAACCATGGGCGTCGGAACGGGGAGAAAAAGGGTCCTTGGCCCCTCCCTAAATTTGAAAGTTGACATTTTCCTATTAAATTTTGTGCAAAGAAAGGTTGTTTTCTTAGTTTCGAAAGGGAAAAATAAAAATTCACCATTTTTGGCCTCCCCAAGTAAAATCCTTGGCTTTCCTGGAAAAATCCACTTATTCCCCTCCTGGAAAAAATCCTTCCGACACCCATGTCCACAACGGTTAATTAATCATAGGCAACTGGTCGTAAACCACACTGCTTTGATCACATTCGACTAAAGGCTGAAGTAGGAAAGGTTCCATTAGCAGTTTCGTCGATTTGCACTGAAGTATTTCATTGGCTTACACGTCAAACGCTTCATTAACCTGAAAATTTTTGGTTTAACTTTCAGAATTTGGGGGCAAAATTGCCCCCATCGCCCCCCTCTGGCTACGAGCCTGTATGCACCATGCACTGTCTCTTGAATATGCAAGAAGCATTCTACTGTATGTATAGTATGAGAGAAAACATGTCTCTTGAATATGAGAGAATCATTGGAGATCACCAACATCTCTTGCATTACTTACATGGCAAGTGCAACTGCATTAGTCTCTCACATGTTGGTTTAATTTCAGTCATTGCTGAAAATTGCTTATAATAGGGTCAGTGGCGTATCAGGGAGGGGTCTGGGGGCTCCAAGCGGAATCTTGTTGGGGACGGCATTTTGTTGACTATAAATTAATTTTCAAGGGAGTTTGGAACTTCTAACTCTTCTCTATTATTTTTAAATAATTTTTACCGTTCTAAATCTTTTCAGTTTTTGTGTTTAGAAGCCCTCGACCGGTAGGCTACCCTAAAAAACAAGAAATATGTCTGCGGAGTGAGAAATTTGATGAAATGTTTAATCGAAGTCTGGGTTGGATCCAGTTTGCTAAAGTGCCCCAGCGTCCGTCTTGAAATCTGGGCGTTTTAAATATTAGTAGGGCGACTCCTTTTAACACTCGCCCCGGCCACTGCAGTGGCCGGCGAAGTTAAACGATTTTAGGAAAAGAAAATGGGCGGATTCAATAAAAGTCATACCAATTTCTTTAACTATGATAACAATTGCTTTAATCCTTTAACCTTGATGACATAATAGAGCAGGCTTCGTGGCTTGTAGCCTACAACTCACTGTATAATTTGTACGCTAATGTTCCAAATGCAAACACGTTGTACAATTTCCTGCGGATGTGAGAAACTCCACTCAAGCAAACTTACGGAATAAATGCAGTAATGTGCAGTTCTGAAGCAGAACTGACAGTTACAAAGAAATTCCAAACAAAATCATCAAATCCACATCCAGTTAAGCAGAATGTATCAAATTCAATCCAAATCCATCATAAATTTGAAAATCCGCCGGATTTAAATCCAAATCCATGTTCATCTCTGATGCATGAAATGCAATTCGCATTTTGTGGATTTCTACTTACGCATACGATATAGATTTGGAGTCTGAGATAAAGAAAAAGATACAAATGCGACATTTTCCTGTTTGTTTTCGTGCTGGTTTTGCAAATATAAACTTGAAAAACCTGCATTTGTGTATATGGAAATATGGAAAAAACCGTTTAGCTGAAGATCGCTGCAACTCAAACGTAATGTAAAACTTTCCAGCAATGTCAGTTAATCATGTGGGAATTTGCGAATATCTATGACGACAGTGCAAGCACTCAGAAAAAAAGTTTCCCTAATTGGAGAAAAGTAGTAACAAATGTGGTGCCTGTTGCCTAAGTCAAACGTTGTAATGCAATGTTCTATAACTATGTCTTTATTGCTTTTTATTTGTTTATTTGTGTAATTTTTGTGATTATCATTGTTTCCTTTGGAAAATTTTTAGTAATTACATTTCCTAAATAAGTGTCGTAAGTAAAGAAAAACTAATAATATGTCAACTCTTTCATAAATAATAGCCTAATTTTGATTTTGAAACAGACACAAAGTCCACTTCCAAAGTTGTGTTGTTGTGGATTTGTTTTTGGTCTACAGTTTGTTAGTTAGTCTATTTCCAAACGTTAAAAAATGTCATGTGGAGGCAGTGTTCACGCAACAAAAATTGTTATCTCTGAGATTGAGACTGCATGGCTCTGTAACTCAGTGGTTGGCAATCTTTCATTTAATTTATGGTGGCCCAAACCACCCTTTTGTTAGGCCCATACTTTCTGTGAAGACCCAATTTCAAACTTATGCTGTATTCAGTTAACTGTTACATAACAATGTTGTACTAATGTCGTAAATGGTACAGTATATAATGATAAAAATGCTTGTTAATGTTAAACAATCAAAGTTTGAGTATTCCATCTCCATGGGTAATTGCACTGCTTCTTCAGGTGTGAATAAACATTGTTTTTTTGCCTTTGCTACATGCCTTTGTTCTGTAATGTCATGGCTGCCACATTGTTTACTGCCTCATAACCTATGTTTTTTTTGTTTTTTTTTTCAAAAGAAAGGCCTGAAGAGTTTCAAGTGAAGTGCGATATTTCATACCACTGTGTTTCATCATAGGCCATGCAGTAGTCAGGTTAGCTAAAAAAGGGGGGGAGTAGAACAATACTTCACAGGGGATTTGTATAAAGTGCAAAACATGCAGAAGATAATAAAGCTTACAGAAAACACAAATATTCGGAAGGCAACAGGTATTCATTGAAGGGAGACAACTGGTGGGCAGCAACACTGGTTAATGCACTGAGGATGGCTAAAATAAGATCAAATTTACACACAGGCCAATATACTGACAGCATTCCCTTTTGACCACAGCCAGGGACAAATGCTGGTGGAGCCACTTGTCACTCCCTGGGGTCACCTGACACGTCAACTAGTTTGTTTGCAAGGCAGCTCAAAAAAAGGGCAGTGGACTTGCCATACACACCAGTGGTTTTAATTGCAACTGGTTGAAAACAATAATTGTTAAGGAGATCATTGTTTTCAGCATTTGTCAGTCTCAGCATCAGTTGCTACACTGCCTGGCTTAGCGGCGATGACTATGTAGTGGCTTGGAGCAAATATGTCCACAACTGTTGTGTCCCATATGAGGATCTTTCCCTTGTACCAAGAGTTCAGAGTCAGACCATCAGGTTTCTTTTTGTCATCTGTCAAACAAAGGGGCTCCAAGACAGGGGAGACCGATCTGGGTCAGTGACCTTTTGAGAATGGAATTGATAGATGAGTGTCTGAGAAAGTGGCCCAAGTTATTAACACAGGAGAGGCCATGGAACTCCAGCCTATCAACAATCTTACCACAGTGGCATTCCGTGCTTTAAAAAATTTTGGCACCAGTTCAGAGGGCGATTGCAATTCGAAGTTTATCAGGGCTCAGCAAATTTCCAACACTAGCAATTGGGAAGGCTTCTGACCAGGTAGCAGTGTGGCTCTTCTGTGCAGTGAGTAGCCGGCAGTGGTTCCAAGGGCTTGGAGTGTTGAGCAGGGCAGTGAGTGAATCTCTGCAAGTAAGGTCATCCCAGGCTGATTGTGTTTCCTTTCGTAGTGGTGATGAATCGTGAAGTGCAGACCAGGTGTCAGTTGCACAGATTACCCCATGAGGCAAAGTGAAAGAGGGAAGCAACCTGTTGGCAAGGCCCTGACAGGCAAAAGACGATGAAAGGAAACATGGCAGTCTCTTACTTTTCTCACATAGTTATATGCATGCCTCACCTGTTCATCTGTACATACCTCAACTCTTCATGCAATGCTTTCCCACTATCATCTGTATTATGTGTGCTTTGTCTGCATATTCATCGACCAAACAGTTTGGCATATGTGTACCTTAGTCTCTGATTGCGTCCTGTATTTATTTGTTATTTGTGTTGTGTTGTGTCTGTATACATTTTCATTATTCTTTTTTGTTTTGCTTGTTTCATTGTGATCTCTCACCCTCATGAGTGTTTGCCATCTGGCTACCTTTCAAAGCTGAATCAAAGTTCCATTTGTTACAGTAACCTATGTTTCAGCCAATGCAACCAACACAGGACTGTAACTCCTACATACCATAAGACCCACAACAGAAAGTGTTCCATGGCCCAATATGAAGTGCTAAGAGGTCCACAATTGGGCCAAGGCCCATAGTTTGTCTACCACTACTTGACAGCATCACAAAAGCTGTGACCAAGAATGAATGTTCATGACTCAATACCTCAAATTTTGTTTGCTGGTAGCTGAAACATGACTGCATGTTTAGAAAAGCAGTTGTTAGGATTTCTTTAAATTCATCAGAAATTTCTGCTAAAACTTAAAAATTTGATCAACACACAAGAGCTTTAATTTCATCAAACTTCACTCATTTTTACCTACTTCTTCAAGTTTTTTGATTTTATCTTTCTCAAAAACAACACCATCAGCTAACAAGTTAAACTGCCAAAGAATTTTCAAGCCAATTTATAGAGCATTTCAAGCCCTGAAACAAATGCTAGATGAAAATGTGTAGCTTTGCAAATGAAGACCAGCCTCAAAATGAGATTCCTGATAAGTAATTTTGAACTCTGTCTTGAGACTAAGATCAAAATTCTTCAGGGTTCATCATTGGTGATGCAGTTAGGTAATGACAAAGATGCATGATTGGATAGAATATATTTGCATCTTGTTGTGTAGAACTTTAATTCCATGAAGAAGACATTAAGGGCATCTAAAATATTACTTAGCGTTTTTTAATATAGGTAATCGCTTTGTTAAATTACTTTGAAATGCCTTGAAAAACTGTAAAAAAGTCTATGAAATTGCTAGTGAACACGTTTTGAAGATGCTGATGGGATTACTTTTGGTGTAGCAGACTCCATGCTTCCAAAACAGTTTAACCAGGTTTATTTAGATTTCATACTTTGTATTAAGAGTTTGGGTTTTGAGGACTTTTTAAGAAAACAAATAAGGTATATATTTTACAAAAGTCATTATTGATAAATACATTTTGATAGCAAACAATGAAAATGAACAGATTCAAAGTAATGAAAATGTAGATGTATCTGTCAAAGAAAACCGAGTTTTTTTCATATAAACCTTGTGTCTGAAAAACCAAGCTTATTTTTATAAGTTCATTGCAATCCGAAAAATTAAGGCAGTAGATCCAGACATTTTTATGATACACAACTTAAAAAATTTTATTGTTTTTGCAAACACTTCAGTCTTCTGGAAAACAGTGTTTATCAACCAGGAGCACATGTCCTACAAGTACAGCAATAAAAAGGGCTTTTTTTGCTTTCTACTTTATAGTCAGTGTAGTCATGGAATGAATGATTGTGGTTGTAAAATCTTTTAGAAATTTCAGAGGGATTAAGATAAAAAAAAGAGTTCAGAGATGCTGTTGTATACTAATGAAGTGTTTCAGAATTAAGGTGAAGATGACCAACAAAATTTTAAAGATTTTAGAATGCTATCCTGTACCCCTAGTTGATGATTTAGAGGAATATAATGACAAGTTGAAGTCAGTGTGTGTGGTGTAAAATACACAGTTTTAAGACCTTAGTTTTAGGATTTGTTGCTCATTAGCTTCCTCAACCTTGCTTTTTCTTGTTTAGTTGCATTTATTAAGACCTACACTGTTAACTTGTTTTTGTAAGCTTCCAACAGCAACACTATTGGTATTAGATTAACAAAAGCTAATTATGACAGTATTCTTGAACTTACAGTATCTTGGACATTTTATTTGAAAAATGTGAGAATTGAGCATCATGTAATTACATTTAAAAAGAGTCTCAAGCACTTCATTACATTTTGTTGTAATTACTGAGATCAGCAACTTTAAGAAAAATTGTCCTTTCTAAAACTTAGTAATGTTTACTGCTATATATGTGACCACTTTTTTGTTTTCGTTATTTTGGGCAAGGTATTGCAAAATACAAACCAGCAGTAGTACGTAGTTAATAGAAACATTGATGCGAAATTGAAAATGTGAATTGCTGAGGCAAAGCTGACCTAATAAACTATTCAATGTATGACAGTGAATATTAATCTGTTAATTTACCACAGCTATTTGTTTGCTATGATATTGTTGCAATCAGAGACCCCGGGTGGCAAGTGTGCAAAGCTTCACACTGTGTCAGCAAGCAACAATAGAAATCACGTGCCATGATAACTCTATTATTATATATTTGTTTACACTGCATACATATAGGTGCTATTCTTAGCGCTCATCCCGTTCATGGTGTATGTGCATTCAATGCCACACTGACTGAGAGGTTACAAAAACATCCCCTCCATTTTACAATGCAACATTGCAGGCTTTTTTTGTGAAGGTCACATCTGTCATTGCCTTCACATCCTGGTCCCAGCACCATTTTGTTGCGATCAGAGAGCTCAAGCAAAAAGCACATGGAGCTTCATATTGTGGCAGGAAGCAACAGTACAGACCACGCGGTTTAATCACTCTATTATTACTTGTTTTCGCCATATACATATAGGTGCTATTCTTATCACACATCCCATTTGTGATGTATCGTGCATTCAATGCCACTCTGACCAAGAGGCTGCAACAATGATGCTTTTCAAACAACATTATTTGTAGGGTGTGCCTGCTGTATTTAAGAATGAGTTAATATGAATTTAAACTTAAACTGTGTTTATGTCTGAGCTTATTTTGGAATGTTTATGTCATAGGTTGGTAATTTGTAGTGAAATCATTTTTGATTTAGAAGATAATGTTGCAAAACCGTGGTTTGGCAATAGATATTTGATTGTCATGAGTTAACTGAACATATGTAGCATTGCTTTAGATTTATACGTTAAGATTTTATTTCATAAAACTTAACTGTTTATGAATCTATGTTTTGGCATTTAATCTTCATTGAACAAGTAAATTGATGTCTTTTCTTCTTCATTAAATGTCTATTTTTAAGTTTCTAATAAAACCTTAAAAATAGAAAACCAAGCATTATGGCCTAAAATCATAAATGAAAAAATCACGAGAAAATTAAACTTCCATTTTGTTGCATTTTTTATATGATATGGTGCATGAACCATGCCTCTTTCATACTTTGCTGCATGTCCATTAACTACCAAGCGTGATAAAATAATGTTTATTCAGGTATCTAAAAAGCAAAATATGTTTAGTCATAAGATTGCAAAGGTTGTAAATTCTTTATGTAGCTATGCCTTAAGTTTCTATCGCTCGTATGTTGTACATGTATTTTTAGACCTTCACAAACTTTATTCCATTTTGACTGGTAGATTTCTTGTTGTGATTAGAATACTCCCAAGAAAAAAATTAATTTCAAACTTCCTAAAATAAAATGTGCATCTTTTCTACTGTCAAATGAGGAATTAATGTAACAAGACAAGGTGCATAATGTGTGTAGTGCAATTACTTAATAAACAAGAAAATTTGTGTGTGCAAGCTTATAAGAGCTCTGGTTTTTCATTTCAGTTTTAAGCAAATTTGATGCTTTGAATATTATTTTGTAAACTGATTTAAAGCTTTGCAAGAGAGGTTGATGGTAAATGTATAAGTATGCTCAGTGAATCAACATACAAAGAAAAATTGCCAAATGAAAGTGGAGTTCTTCATCCAACATACCATGATGTTCAGATAAAGCATGTAAGATTATTGCTTAGTTGTTTTCCAGCTGCATCATTGTTTAGTAAATTTAAATCATTTTACGAATTAAAATCGGTTTGATGGAAGTAACTGTTCCTTCACAAAAAGATGCATGGTGAAAAAAAAGATTATTTCACCATTTTTAGATGGAAAATATAGTTGCTTATAAACTCTGCACCTGAGTTAAGTATATATAAAATTGTGTGATGTTTAGGTTCATGTAATTCATCCAAGCAGTGGAACAGTGAAATTCAAAGACCATGAGAGCAAATCATTCAATTTTGAAGAAGAAAACCTACAAGAGGTTGGTTTATTTAAAGCAACAAATTCATAATTGTGCTTCCTTCCTAAACTCTCAGTAAAAGATTATTGTGTGTTTTTTTATCACATACTTGAGTTAATTTTATTGTTTAATTACAAGTTTATAACTTCTTTCAGAAGAGTGTGAAAGCAGCCATTAACGGTTTTTGCTCATCCTCATATGGCTTCTTTTCTTGGTTGTGTTTGTTAGTAATTTGCAAATGTAGTGGTGTTGCAACCTCTCCGGTGGTGTTGCGTTGATTGTGTGATTCACCACGAATGGGATGTGCGTGAAGAACAACACCATACGTATATGTGGCGCGAACAAGCAATAATAGAGTGATCATGGCATGTGAACTCTATTGTTGCTTGCTGCCACAGTGCGAAGCTTTGCGCATATGCTGCTCGGGATTTCTGATCGCAACAGTGGCATAAGCATGCTCTGGGGTTTTTGAGAGGACCGCCATCAACAAAACCAAGCTGCTACTGTCAGAGCTTTTTAAGCAGCAAATGGCAATTTTTTTAGCAAGTAATACTTGTGAAAAATTCCATGTTTGGTGATAAAAAACAACTAGGAGTGATCTTTTCAAGTCTTTTTTATCATTACATAAAGATAAAATGCATCAACTTATTTGTCAGATATTCTAACAAATGCTTTTTTGTCAATCTGCAGAAACCTGTTTTCATACAATATTATGATGTTCTTTTTAACAACTGCTTTCCTTCTCAGTCTTTTTACTTAGTGACCTGATTTACTGCAAGCCATGATAGAAAGTGTGTGGTTGTTCAAGTAAACTGTTTGATTATTTTTACCCAGAATGAATCTTTCTGTGCTGGAGCTAATAAACTTGATGAAAATTTGTGCAAAGATGTAAACACCTCACCAGCTACAGGTTTGTGAAGAATTTTTAATAGCAGTTAAAAATAGACCGTTAATATATCAGAAAATTCTGGTTTTAAGGTTTGTTTTTGTTTGTTTTTTCCAAGCTAGTATTTCACTTACAGTGCTTCTTTTTGTTAAAGATTAAACCTTGATTTTATTATTTGTAGCTGCATCGTTTGATAATTTTTTTAAATAATTAATTGTTGTCTTTGGTATATTTTTAAATCATGAAAGACATTTGTCTTTTAAAATGCGTTGATACCTGTATAAAAATCTTTCTTGCCTATTATCACACTTGCCTACTTTTCAGGTGCTGAAGCAACACCTAACATTTCTGTACACCTTATGAGCGTCCCACTTGCCACTAATCAACTTGATTATGAACTGCAGCCAAATTGTGCCACACCGAATCTTCGGAAACAAACCATTACACACAATCTCTTTGAGGAGAGGCGTAGAAAGCATAAAGAGGAACTGATGCTACGAAAACAGCAAGTTATTCAGACTTTAAACCAATTTGCTCGTAGGCCAAGTATCAAAAATCGGCCAGAACATCCCCAGTTTTACGAGGTATTACTGCGTGAATAAGATTTATTTTCACGCAATATGTCGAAGACGTAAAAAGTAATTCGCTTTTATAATGGTTGCGTTGCCTTTTTCGTGACATATAGCTATTCTCGAACTTGTAGGTCGCTTCATGTTTTTGTAACTGGTCACCAGGTTGCTCCAGGCGTGGTTATACCAGAGCGACCCATATCGGGTGCGAAACAATCATCAGATTTTCACAACACATACGAACAGCAACTTTATCAGACCAGGCTGTAAGTAGTTCTTGTTTTTTGAGTTCAATTTACCTTCAATATTTTCGCAATTCAACATACTGTGTTTCTGGTTCTTCTGTAACAAACCTTCTGTCTCATAACGAAAGACCTGAATGAAAGCAAAATATACACGTCTCTTTAAATATCAACGACATTACTTAATCATTTCGTAACGATCTTGTATTTCAATAATTACACGTCTCTGGTATTTGTGACACTATACATTTGATTTGTTTTCGATGTAGTTTTTTTCTTTTGTCATTGTAAAGTTGTATTTAATGTAAACACTGAAAACACGTTCTACCTTTCGCTTACCTGTATGTATCTTTTGTGACAAGCGCGAATAACCTTCAAAACGTTTAATCATAATGCGGAGCAGAGAATATCTCGTGAAGAATCCAATTCTACAACTTGGTGCTACACTTGGGCTCATGAAAAGTGGTGGAAAAAAACAGCGGAGATTACCCTCAGCAACGATAATGTATACTTTGTAGGAATACCGTGCCTCGTTCGGGAAGGCGAAGAGTTTGGACAGGTGTTAAATCTGCAAGCAGTCGAGCAATTAGCACCATGTCCTCATCGCGATGGAAACTAGACGAGCAGTCTCCGCCGAAACTCAACATGTTCATCAAGATGCCATTCAAGCAAGTGCCTGCTTTGACTATGAATACGGAATACAAGGCAGAAGTAATGCAGCTTGATTTGATCGCAGGAGATAAAGTGCTTAGCAAAAGTTTCATCCTTTGCGTGCAAATCGATTGTGAATGTAAAGTATTCTTTCCAAGAAAGGTTTATGTACGTCTAAGAAGCAGCTGTTTTTAAAGTGGGAGAGATGAAATCAGTTTTAGCTTAATTCGTAAATCTTTAAATGTATCAGATGAAACATTAGAACATTTTAAATTCATGATGCATCTGTGTGTATAATGTGTGTGATTATTACGAAAAACTCTGTACATATTTTTGGAGCTTTTTACAAGTTGTGCTATTAACGTTGTTTGAAAAACAAGCTAAACAAAGAAATGGAAATCATGGAAATTTTTTCTTGTATTTAGTGTGTATCAAAAAAACGTTTATGTCGCATGAGCTTTTACTTTTTTGCTTCGCTGTCAATTAAAACTGTCGCGAAGGCCTGAAATGTCAACTGATTAGAGGACGATGTTGTTACAAAGTTTTAGTTACAACAGATGTTTACGAAGAGTGTTTTTTTTGTCAGAGATGGAACGAGAATGCCTTTTCCAATTAAACTGTTTTAGGTTTTTGCACAGTGTTTACCCATTTAGTTAACATTGTCGTAAACCCGATCTACTTTTGCTGAAATTCGATCTTGAAGTGCAAATAAATTTTCTACATTCTAAGCGTGAATACTGTACCCGTGTGAAATTTGGAAACTTGATAACTATTGCGAATTTTGAAGTGCCATTTTTTTGAAACCCACTGCTGCCTTGTTGGCGTTTTTTGTTATAATTGGCATTAACTACAAGTGCGCTTGTCTGGAAAACGTGAACGTGTCTGTGAAATCGTCCTTTTTCATTCAAAGCCAGAATCTTGTTTCCGGCCGTTTAATCAGTGCCATCACCATCACACTCTGGGGCCCAGGCAGAGGGACGATCGATACTGTGCACGGCGTCATTGACACGACCTTGGCGCTTTGCGGTTTATTTAACAGAAAATAATATATGCAGCTGCTTAGTGCAGCTCTCACCAGTTAAAAATTTTATTTACTGAACTTTAAGGACGACCTTATTTCACCTGGTGAAGAACTTCGAGTGGCGACCGCATTTACAGTTTCACGTGTGCGGCATGCTATCAGGAGAATGGCTGAACCAGCCCGGCTGGATTCTAGACAAGGTCGTTTATTAAAAGGAAGACTGAAGCCACTCCGCCCAGTTCCGGTACGTGTGACATAAACGAAAATGTGTACGGTTTGTCTCTTTTTCTATTATTCAAGCTTGTTTTCACGGCGTTCTTCGCAGCTTTGCACCATGTTACAGCTTAGAATATTTGCTAGTGGCCACAATAGGCCGCAGAAGTTGATGTTGTGTTCTTAGGATTGGATGTTTCTGTCTTGCAATCAACCGGAACAAAATCCCATAAGCCGCAGTTGTCCAATCGACTGTGGCATTGTCACCAACTCTCAGGAGGTTTCCTTTTTGATAAAAAAGCAACGTGATTCGACGCATTGTTTCCAATAGGATTGATTACATGAGTTGTTTGTTCGACAACAATATGCGATTGTCAATCTTTTTCGCTAGCACGATGGTTTGGGCTGCGATAACTGCCAACGTTTGAAAGTGAGATGTTTATGTGGAACAGTGACATGGTTCTATTTTTTAAACCCCAAAATTGACGATTTCTTTGAATTTATAATAATTTTTAGTAAAAGTTTGAAAACATTTTCCACGAGAGATGGATGAAGTGTGTTGTTGCCCCAGCCATGCTCAGTTCAGTTTATTTCTGCATCCCGACCAAGCACAGAATACTTCATCAAGAATACAGGGACAGGAAGCCACGGCCGTGGTTGTCATTTACAGTCACTGCCCCCACAAGTTCATGCAAAACAATAAAATACAAATGAAACACCATAGCGAAAAAAATAAGTGCAAATATCAATAGGGACGTTGCACTAAGTTAACAACACCACATGTTGAACAATTCAAAAAATTTCACATTTAGTTCAATCAAACTAAATCCAGTTTACACTGCAGCGATCCGCATCGCTCGGCCTATGAATCAGCCATCCCCACAGCAGGGCCACCGCTCAAAAACACGTGGCACTTCTCAAAAGAATCAATATCGCGACCCAAGGCTGCCTAGGAAAAACGACAACAGTAGCTCACAGCCAACCTCGTTACCACACAACAAATACTAGACATAGTGAAGACAGTTATTCGGCTGTCAACAGTCTTCACATAAATGTAATTTGGAAACACTTTCACCGTTAAAAGTCCATTCCAAATTGTGTTTGGAAACACTGTTTCCACACACGCAAGGCCTTGACAACATGACACAGTCCCCATTTCAGTAGCCCAAAGTAAACAATCAAACAAACAAACAAATGAAAAATGAGACACACGTGCAACAAGCTTCTGTGTACATAAACCTAGGTTGGACGTTATCGTTCAGATATAAATAAAAACAAAATGTAAATATCAAAGCAATCAGACAATAATTATAATAGTCATTGCCTATTTCAAAATCCATCCAGCACTTATACACAGTATTTTGTTTTCAACCAGTTTCCTACGCCAATATCAGTGCATGTATGAGAACAAAACTACCGGTAAGTATAATTTTCTAGTAGGTAATCATAGGAAAGCTTTTGAAATTGGATAAATGGTTTGTTTTTAATGGTTATTGATGTGGAGTTCCAAATTTTAGCCCTAAGTACTGTACATGAAACTGTTTTGATCTTGTTTTCGGTGTCTTAGAGGAAGTAAGTAATTATCTTTTGCTGAGTGCCTTGTGTTATAATTATGCCTATCACGAACAACTTTGTAATTTCCAATCAGTAAAAGAGGAGTTTCATTGTTGTGAAACTTAAACATATGCTTTCCAAGTTCATAATGTTGTAGTTCATTGAGTTTTAATAATTTGTATTTTTTATATAACGTGTTTAAATTTGTATGTCTATTTGCGAATGTAATACAACAAACTGCGCGGTTATTTAAGACGTTGAGTTTATGTAAGTCACTTTTATAGGCTGAGGCCCAGAGAGTTATTGCATATGATAGTTTTGACTTAATGAGAGCATTACATAGTATTTTTAGAAGATTTTTTGAAAGGTATTGTCTAATTTTATATAGGGCTCCAACACTTTGTGTAACTGATGATGTTAGATCCATGAAGCTGCGCCGGCACAGTATCCAGCTATCTGATAGCTGATTAGAAAAAGAATATCAGGTTTTTATTTTCGTATGTTCTTGCAAAGCCAAACTAAATTGAGTCTTACTACAAAAAAAATGCTTTGACGCTTGTGCCCGTCGTTAATGATTAATGAACATGTAGAGGCCTTCGAACATTCTGTATTTGTTAGTCTTTGGATATGGGCTTGTTCAGATATCAAAGCACTCACCCAGAGAGCTGTAGTTATATATTCATTTTCATGTCAACTTCTTTGATCCGAAATCAGGCATTTTAGTTGAGTACACTTAAACTAAATTAAATAAAATTGATAGATTCAAATGTCGGCCGCGGCTTGTCATAGAAAACAGAATTTTCGAATGGAACAAAATTTATTTCACTGACCTTAAAAATATATTCGAGTTTTAGTCGTTTTGGTTGTAGTGGGTTGCTATAATGGGTCGAAATACAAAAAAGGTTGAAAACCACTGCCTTTGCATCGGAAGTATGCGATTCATACGAAAAGAGCTTTTGGAGTTCCAGGTAAAAGAAAAGATAAAATGCTCCATTTTACATGCAAAAATAAATCTTCCAAAGAAAATCCTGCTCTTTACAAATGAAATGGCATTTTCAAGTTGCTTTTCGATCAAAGCCATTTTATTGCGTCGCTGTTTTCAGAAACTGTAGTATACTGAACTGTGCATCTTAAGCAACACGGCTTATAAAATGCATGTTATGTTGTGCTGTCTATCTCCAGTATCAGTACGTTTAGTATAAATTACTTTTTTACACTCGGTTTATACATTTTTATAACAGAAACAACATCGTAATGAACAAAAATTTGACTGAAATGATATTCGGCGTTTCAGGGAAAAATATTTTTCATCCTCAGCAAAACAACAAAGAAACGAAACGCGCTGAACCACAAAATACGCGGGCTGCGAAAAACGTGTAAAGTAGTTGGGCAGTTGAAAACATACGCAAAATTTTCACGTTAGTCATTATTTCGGTACATCGTTATGTTGAAATCGTTCATTTGTCTTTCGCAGCATGCGTTTCCAAACATTCGAGCATGTCGAGGAATTCAACCTGAGGGCAGAACCGAGAGTTATTCTCCAAGTCCAAGCCGGCTGCGGCATTTGAAAGAGCAATACCTCGAAGTAAGTGCTTCATCGGAGAATGCCAGACGTGCATACCAGCATGACGTGCAGTTAGTGTCATAGGCTTAGATTACGGTAGGTCAGGATTCAAAAAGCCGGTTTACAAAAGAAAAATGCAACTTAAAATTTCATGAATCCTGTGTGTCACTCAGTGCACTTTTTCATTTTTATTGTATGCCAATCACTGGTTTAAAGAAACTCTCAGGAAATTCTACTGACGGTGCTGTTTTTGTAGCGGTAGGAAAGTCACAAATAGCAAGATGGGTTCTTGGAAGTTGGTTTTGTTGCAAATATGACGATGTTTGCAAAAAAGGTTAAATTTCGTGGAACTGTTTTTGATGAGAGACAAAAAATCACTTTATAGCGTTGCTAGGTTAATGATAAAGCCCTGGCAACAGGCAATGAACAGATATTCTCATTCCCAACCACTGACAAATAGCTAACTTACTGGATGTCATTTGGCTTCGAGTCAGATACAGAAAGATTCTCTCTGCTTTTTGTGGGTTATATAGGACTTTCTGCAATTTTTTGAAACATGACAACAATGCTCCACCTAACGGCGTGCTTGGGGCCAGAAATCTGCTGCAAACCGACTCATTGTCTGTACCTGCGAGTTGTAGCATAGCGAAGAAAACTTACTTGCTGCAGGTTTGTAAGATGCATGAAAGCACACCGTTGGAAGAGGAATACGAGCGAAGAATGAAAGTCCAGTCCACCACTCCGGTTGAGTCGCTGCATTGCACTTCACCAAGGCTGTAAGTTAATATGTTGAAAGCAGTGAACAACTTGCCTTGCTTGCAAGGTAGATTCGATTCAATGTACATTTTCTACCCATGTTTGCTCATCGGTCGAAACTTAGTCCTTGTGAATTAAATGTTGGAATTTAGGTGATGATCTGGATTTTCCAAACATATAACCAAGTACTGTACTGTGAACGGTGCTTTACTAATATTATTCCATTTACGGAATTGTAGACATTTTGCACAGCTCAAAACATCTTCGCTGCCGTGCGGCAGATTATGACCTGTAGCCTCATTATTGGGGAAAATGGAAGATACGGCAGATCGAAATTGTTTTGAGAAGCGTACAGCTGTGGTGCTCGGACGAAAGATGTCATAGGTTATTTTTTACCACAGGTTTTCTTCGTCAGTTTTTGCTCATTGTCAACCCTGGTGAAACGCTACGTCATTCCAAAATTACTCCTACCTGTGCGTTTGCCTAGTTGCAGCAAACTTTCAGTATGATTCAAAATGAGCAATCCACCAAACCCTAAGTAAAGAAGCTTTATACTGAACCAAGAGCAATCAGGGTATTTATTGCATTGTAAGCCGCGGCTTACGTTGCTTTTTTTCATCATTTCGTGCGACTGACAACCAAGAGCGGCTTGAATTTTTTAGCTTTTATCTGTCTTCCCTTTGGTGCATGTTAAGGAGCAACCTGTGACAAAATAGGTTAGCAGACCCAAGTGAAGTGTTGGATCGCCTGTGCTTGTGCATGCGCACGGCCGACATTAGTCCGTGCACAGTTTCATATTGTCTGCTGTTTTGGGTATTGCCGTAGCGATAGCAAAGTTATCTCAGAGGCCAAGCAGGCTATACCCATGTTCAAGCGCGAGTTACATTCTAGGGCGGTTTACGTTGATTTTTTGACAGCAGTTCATGTGGCTTACAATCAAAGAGTGATGTACAGGTGAATATGCACTGTACAGAAGTTTTTCATTACTCGCTTCAGGGTTGAAACTTCAGTGTCATCGTTTTACCGCTTTTTCAGCGACAGAGTGCTGTCACACGATTGGCGCAACATTCGTAACTCATTGTTTGCCAACACAATTCGATAGTTCCTTGATTTTGCCCATCAATCAGACATCGAACATCAAATACGTTTGCTCGAAAATGTTTCGCTCGAACAAGAAGTACTAATTTGTTTAAGATTACTTTGGAAATGTATACTTTCCCCATTTAGATAGTATCATATTTCGCAACTTGTGTCACTCTAACGTCAAAAATGTAACGCGTTCTTAGCCGCAGTAATATGTTTTTCACACGTGCGTAAGTAGAGCCTGGTACAGACAGTGGCAAAAACACTGCACTTGGGAATGAAAATGAGACTTCACTGCCTTTGCGATGAAATCTAATTTCAATCGGGTTTAAGAATTGTACTGCGATTTGGTTCTTCGACATGGGTGACCGACGATTTGACGCAGCGATGCATTTCCACGCGTCTGGCACGAGTTACTGGTGCTGTTCCCTTGATGCGGTGTCGCTCCATTCCCGGCTTCAGTTGGCAATGACAGCGCCGCACTGCGACACCGTTGGCCTCACGGCATTGCACGACTTGCAACTACACATTACCAGCTGATTTCGCTACTGACTAACCTTGATGATATGAACATGAATGTTAGGTCTTAGGACCATACCATAAAAACATGCGCTTTGTGAGTCTTGTGTCTAAGATCAAAACAAGTTCAAAAACTTTGAAATTTCTGCTGTTTGTCGGTGACGCATTGGCGGGAAATGTTTTTCGGCAATGGCACAGTGAAAGACCTTAGTTAGCCGCACACATCGTCCACAGTGAGTTGATTTTGAAAGTATAGCCAAAATAGGCCTGTTGCCACAAAAGCAAACATTGCATTTTAACTCTTGTTTTTTTCAGTTGGGCATATTCGCAAGTCGGATGCCTTAATTGTACTTTAGCTGTGAAAAGGTTTAGCCTCTGTATCTGCAGTCATAGCTGCAGCACGTCGGCCATAAAGCATTGTCTGGCCACATTATCAATGAATGACAAGCCTGGATCTTCCCCAAGAAAATGCTCACAAAATGCTTTCACCAGTTAAGATGTTTTGCATTCGACCGAGTTTACCAAATCGCTTATAAATGCATATCACAGGTAAACGTTCTGTGGTGCGTGGCAAGACTTTATTGCCTGCTAAGCATTTTAGGTACTTTACCTGTGCCAAAAATTCTTGATTTAATGTACCAGTGATCAAGAATTCGGCGTGTTACTGTTTGAGCGTGACAAGACTTAAAAAACTACTTTAAATTATTGGTAATGTGCTGAAAATTTGATTGAAAGTGATGATAATATTTGATGACAACATGAGAGAGATTTACTGTTCCATATGACCCAATCAGTGAAGAGGTACAACGCAAAAAGCCTTTGTGCGAAAGTAACCAATTTTCAGTGGAGATTAGAATAAATGAAAGCACAATGGCAAAAGAACTGATCAATGTATACGAAGATTTCCACATGGGATTGGTGGCAGACCATGGGCGTCATCTAGTCAACCAACCCTCTTTGAAACATTTTGACAAGTGTGAGAAAATAACAATTGAAAAAATAAGCACCTTTAGAAAGACAAACAAACAATGAACACGAAGAGGCAAAATACAGATGAAAAGATCATGCCTACGTACACAAGGGAGTAGATCTACTTTCAATGATAAAATTCGGTGTGGTCAAAATATTAAATACAGCAAGAACTAAAAAATAATTAAAGTAAAAAACTATGAAGTGCAGTTTCGTCCGTAAAATTGGATGTGCACAAGGAAGAATAACAAACCAAAACATACAAAAAACAACACCTTAGATTGTATATTCAAATTTCCAAAACCAGTATAGGCAGCATTGTTCCTCCAGGAGTGAAATGTTAAAAGTAAACGCAAATAATATCCATGAACCTATAGTTTAGGTTATCACAATGGTTCTTTTTGTACTTCAGGGAAGCTGAGGTCAACTTGGAACATGAACAATATCCTGTCAATCAAAATACAGACGTCGCTCTGAGCAGAATTGAGGAACGCGATGAAATCGACCTTCCGCAGAGCGATATCTGCGACTACGATAGGTTTTCGCGCCAAGTTCCAGCCAAACATCCTCTTGAGGAGCACTTCGACGCAATGCACTTGGAAAGCAGTGTGATTTACTAAGCACCTTTTAAGAGCTAAAACTGACATTTTTCTTGGGTACTTCATCTTTCGAGTACTAGCGGGTCAAAGTGCTTGTTTAAATGCATAACAGCGGGAGTGCAACTAATCGATAGCGTTTCAAAACTTCTTTCTGCACTTTTCTTTGTATTCGACGTTATAAGCCATATTATAGCCATGTGTCTCGCCAGTAATGTTTCGATTGCAAGACGCAGTATATTTTATGATTTACAAAAAGTATATAATACTCTGCAGGATTGCTACTGCAGACTTTGCCACATTTTGCCTCGTGGACCACGGTCATCTAGAAAAAGTTCTTGACGTACCGCACAGTATTGCCGCAACGTTGATTCTTTGCTGCTTAGCAATTATCGTCTGCTTGTCTGTCGTTTCTGTTTGCCAAGTGACTTATAAAAAAATGTGATATTAAAAAGATTCATCCTCAGCAGCAGTTCAGCACAGCAGAATTATTTATGCCAATAATAGTTCGGATCCTAAAGTTTGATGCCTAATTCTCGTGCTGCTGTAATTTGTCAGGAAATCGCAATCTGAACTGAAATCACTTGCCAGTAACACTTTCAAATAAAATTGAATTTAAGCTATCGATGAAGTTTCAGAACACCAAAGAACCGTTCAAGAGGTACGTCCTGAGGAATAACGCTTTATCAGGCCTTAAAATCACCGTCACCTCTGCAGCTGGTGTTTCAACCCAAAATCACCGTCACCTCTGCAGCTGGTGTTTCAACCCAACCAGGGCTTATCGATGGCGTACCCAATTCATGGGCCTGGATTGCTCATGCTATGGAAACAGTGGTTGATGTCTTCTTGCATTTGATGAACTTGTGTACATTTTGGATAAAAAAATCCACGAAAATTAGCCATTTTCTAACCAATGCCATCAATTGTTTACTAAATCTAGCTTTTCCTAACCTTTTTTGCCTCTGTTGATAAAATAGCTGTATATTAATTTCAATCAATGAGATTGCTAATGCCAATGTAAAATTTTCGTGATCATGAGGTGGCGTTCTGCAAAAAGTTCAACAAGTTTTCATGCAAAAACTTTCTGCCAACGTTTGTGTCTATTCTAAGTTTGTTTTTTCTCGTCCAACCTCGATTTAGATATATTCCTATCGCACTGGCTTTCACCTTTCAACACTGTACATGTTCTTAACACAACCAGTCAAAACAATATCATCCACCAAAGGCCTTCCGAAGATAATGGCCGTTTATTTTAATAACAAAATCGAAGCATCAAGGCGCATGCTGGGACAGTAAGTAAAACTTTTAAGCAAGGCAGCAAACGCGGCCTGGTTGCGAAGAACCACGAAAATATCCACGTATGTTGCTTCAAAGCTCATTTAAAAGTTGAAACAGTGCGAATCCACCGTGTGCTTCCATTCGTTTCTTCTGAAACACAGAACCCGAAGTCGACCTGTCTCGTCTCTTCACTACCTTGCTGCATTTCAGAGCCGCGACCCGTCTTCGCATGTATCAACGAACAGATTTCAATCATCATAGGTCTTGAGCATGCTGTTCCAGTCCGCTTGCTTTCAACGCACGCACCAGCGCCGACCAAGTGGCTTCCTTCTGAGCCATATCTTGCCAGGTAACCAAAGTTTGTCGAGCCTGCCGATAAGCAATATAACTTCACACGTTAGTTTGTCAACTCCTACCATGCGCGTTATACACAACAAATCAAAGGTGTCTGACCTAAGCTTTTTCATTGCAAAGCAAATGCAGCTACGCAGAGAGGCCGGCGGGAACGCACACCTGACGACTGTCAATTTATTCGCGCTAATAACAAGTCAGGACCTGACTTGATTGATTTAGTTGCAGTTGTAATCCTATGCACAGTTGAACACTGGGTACAAAAAAACAGCGGTCTAACTGCAGAATGCGAATGTTTGTCCGGTCACGTCACCTGCGATCCTTTCGGGTCCAAGTCGACTTGTACTTGGCGCAGTGCGGCACCAGCAATAAGAGTTAAATCGCTAAGTAAACAAGGCAAAATACTTAGCGATTTAACGCTTATTGCTGGTGCTGCACTTCGCCTTCTGTAAATAGATGAATTCCTATTGGCGCTGTGTGACGTGACGTCACAGCAGTTCAACTGAAGAACTGTTGAACCATTTTCAAGGTACAATTCATAACTTATCAACAAATTTTGGTGACTTGAATGAACTCTTCCCGAAATTAAACAAACACACTTACGCTGAGTTTCTTAAAGAAGCAGTTAGCCTACGTAAAACATGACCCTGATGCTTTTCAATAATAAAATAATGGCTGAAGGCACCGATTCGAAACAGCCAGTACCAGAGTTTACTGTAAAACATCGGTAATAACGGACAAAGTGTTGCAAAACTCATTTCCAGTGGTGAAGAAGACTTTGGTTTGAAATTCAAGCATACAATGTCGTCTCGAGACGCAAGAACCGGAATCATTGACAGCAAACTTCCAATCAAATCCCTGACTGCATCCCCTAAACCACAAGACCCACATTTTCATCCGTGGTCTGACCCTTCCAAGAACAAATAATTTTAAAAAGTTCCCCAGACTGTATCGAATCGAGCTTCTTCAATGAAAATTATGACTTGAACCGAGTCAGGTGCGGAAGGCAACAAAAAACAAGGCCAGACCGGCAGCAATCATGCCATGATGATGATGAATGCGTTCATTGGTACAAGCTACGTTTGTTTGGGTCAATGCGAAGCATGATCGACAAACCAGTCGCTGTCGCGAGCACTGAGGCACAAAAAAACATTCCAGTTTTGTTTTTGTCATCTTTCGATAATTCTAATAGTTCTCGTGAAACAAGACGGATCGGCAACCGCACGAGGCAGTACAACATTCCGCCATTGCAAAATATACACATTACTTGAAGAACGACGTCTTCTGAATCCTCCTCGATCTCTTTGACATCTTTGGGTTTTATGTTGAGCTGCGGCGCCAGTTTCTTCCAATCGGCGCCGATCTTTGTCGCAAACGTCGTGATGTCATCGCTGGACAATGCTTCCAACGCAGAACCTGCAATGAGCAGATCAAGATTGGAATTTTCTGCAAACTGAAGACGGTTACTGCAGCTATGCACACATCCGCGACACGCGTTTGGCCCTAGTCCGAATGAAGATCAAATCATTAGCATTGTTCATCTAATTAAGCAAACTAGTTCAAAACATTGAATGATTTCTGTTTCTATCACGGCCATACACAATACACACCCTCACTTTTGAAGGCTTTGCTCGTTTTTCAACAAGCGTTTGTGATTTGTTTCAAAATACAAGTAACCGTTTCAGGATTGCGCAACCACGCTGCTACCGTCATAATTTACAACAGTGAGTGTCGCATCCGGTTGCTTCAAGTAAAAACCCTGCAAAGCAGAAGAGACGCGTCACCTCGTCACACAGAGCGTGCGCACGCGGCTACTCACCGCTTTGTTCAGTCGGATTCGCTTCGGTTTCTTCTTCACCTTCATTGATGAGCGTCTCATCGTCAAGATTATCGTCTTCGCCGCCAAGCATCGCGTCATCTTCTTTATCAAACCAACAACAATAACAAGTTCAAAACTCTCGCAGCGAAAAAAATGAACTGGAACCAGCGGCAGGTGGTGGCAACCACCAAAAGATTTGTCAAATATAGCGCTAAACTTTTTCTGCCTGTTTCTTTGGTCCTTCAGTGAACGGCAATCTGAAGCTTGGCCAGCCTTGCGGGGAAACAGGTTTACGCTTTGCTGCAGACAGGTTGTGGTTCAAGCAGACAGCTGAACATGGAAATACATGGGTTTTTTGAAACACGTATGCGTTCTTCAAAATAACGTCACAATCTTCCCACTAATGTTACCGACACACGCGTTGAGAGACGATCCACTTACATCTACACAACCCACCTGCAACAAAACTGAAGTTTGCGAAGCTATGATCGAATTCAACTGAAAATGCTGTCGAGCGATTTTTTCAAGTTTCTTGCACGACAGAAGTGAAGAGATCGAGAAAGTGAAAGTGCCTAACGTGAGAATTACCACCATCGTCTTTCCCATTAGTTTCTTCGTTGTCCTCCACAAGGTCTGTCTTAGCAGCATCAGTCGACTGGTTGATCGAGTCGCTTTCCACGCGCACTTTCGTGGCTGCTTCATCGCTAACCTGAAACATCCGTTTAAAACAATATGAATACGTAAGTCATAATGTTGTAGAAAGCAGAAAATGACTCGTGTTACACAAATAAGACATTATGAAATTTCGCCCTAATCCTTTAATATCGACATTCTGGGGTTCCGGTGCAGCCAGGAGTCAAAAAATTGTCGCAGCACAAAAGCGTAATTATACTGGAATAAACACTGACTACAAGCGAGTAATACTTCGGGTAACCTGGGATCAACAGAGACCCAGCAGAGAAATTCATCTGGAAACCCTCAAGTCAAAACGGGCCTTGCCCGACTGACACATCCATTGCGTCCTAAAAGACCCGAACCTTCTATATTGGACTTACAGGAACATTTAGAAATAAAACGCAAAAACTCATGCACTGTTTGATTTGTCTCCGAAAGTCAGGAAAAGTCATAAAGAATAGATTTCTAATGTTCTCCTAAATACATGAATTTTTTTTAATCTTTTGGGTCTTTCGATCCCCGAAGGTCATGAGCAGGTTAATGGCGTCTGGACGCCGAACTCTGCTTTTAATTAACAGGAAGGGATGACAGCAACCAAGTGTCAGTGAAACAACACTGGCGGGAATAAACTAAGCTCAAAGAATTGCAATGCAGCAAAGTTTCTACATTGACAGCTGTGTGATGTGCGCCTTGTTATAGGTTATCACGTCCATAAGTGTACGGGATACCTTTCAACAAGGGGTGGCGTTTACCCAGAAAAATTTGCCACTGCCTGGTTTCTGATGCCGGCTTGTACTGTGCGAAGTGCAAACCTGTCTTTTCAAATTTCAGGATTTGTCTATAAAAACATAAGAAACATGAAACAAGGAAGTCGTCTCTATTTTTTCGAAAAATTGCTAATAACGTCAACCAAAAAATGTTTGGTTTATTAGGGCGAAGGGCGTGTAGTCTGACGATCAGCACTTTAAAAAGCGAGGTGCGGTTTTCTGAATCTTTACAAGCAATACGTGCGCATGATGCACCATTGTTTATTTTTCTTTTCGGATTCACGAGATTTTTGCTCTCCCACCTGATACCAGCGATGTCGCAGTAAGCATTATGTTTGAAGGTGGCATTAACTTTTCAGGTTATCCTTATTATTTGAGCCCGATGCTTGTTATCAAAAGGCTGAAACTCGTGGAAGCAACATTCGCAATATCGGACAACCGTACTATCTTTTGTTTAGGATTTCGTTTTGTACCAAAAATCTTTATGAAACCAAAATGCGAAGGGAGCATGTCTTGTATGTTTGCAAGAACACCATCAGTGCAGTCGCTTCAAAAAGCTGCTGCAAGAACTCCATGGTTGCGGTGTTGAGACAAAGTAACCATTCGATGGGAATAACCGATGCAGGAAATTACCTTCGTGACCAGCAAGCGTCGGGCCCTTGACCCAACAATCTAGTTAAATCCTCGTACTCACTTTTAACCACGTTCCTGTCACATAGAATCCAGCCTAACAGGATGAATTCTGCATTAGGAGAAACCTTGTGATGGCGAAAAAAACAAAACGGCGAAAAATCGCAATGAACTGCTTACTCTTTGGTGGTCCGTGGAAGGAAATTCTTTCGATAATTTATTCACGATCAAACTCAAGTACTCTGGAACGGTCTTGAATTGCATTTGCATTGGTTGGCTCATGAAGAACAGCTGGCTCCGACTCGAAAGTAATCGCAAAGCCTTCCACTGGAAATTAGGATTTCTGATCAGCCTGCGTCACACAAAGAGTATGTTCATTTCTACGCATATTTTAGGCCAGCTCTGCCCAGTTGAAATGCTACGTTTAGAACAACGAACTTCGGAGTGGCATCGCTTGGACAATGACCGTCCGTTTGCACTATTTCCCTATGTCTGCACTTATGCAGAACAAACGAACCATGATAATAAAATTCCACATTCCAAGGATCGGCGTTTGCAAAACAAGCTTTACCTGGATTACTTGCGGTATTAATCGTCCCTACTACAAACTCACAAAAGGCTTGACTAAGCAGCTCCAGCATTTATCCACAATTCAGCTACGGGTGTTTTAAGAGCTGTTACGCGAGTAACTGATGTTAACACGCCAGACACATTTACTGGCCAATCGCACACTTCTTAGCAACAAAGTAAGATATGGCATAGAAACACAGTGATTACTTGTATTTGTCTTCTATCATATTTTTCGGATCTTCCTGTTCTGCGCATTCGGAAAAGTAATCTTGAAGAGAAGGAAGAAACTCGCGACTCGTCGATCGGCAAGCTTCCAGGTTATCAGGACTCAAGCTCCACAGACGAGTAAGTTCGGGACTGTTTAGACAACACCGTCAAATGCAAATTAGAACACTGGATGCTCCTCACTATGAAGCTGCATGGGCTGACCGACTCGAATGGGGTGCGTGCCCATATTTTTTTTCGTATAATCTAGTCCCGACCCATAATTGCAAAATGTCGTCAAATTTGACAGCAACACAGCTGCTTAGTTACTAGATTCTGACAGCAGTTAGCCGCGCGTGAATGAACTTGCTGATTTAAATTATTACGACACAAATGCTATTTCTTTTGATTTTCGCAAGATAGAAATATTGCCGTTTACAACCGTTTGCGCGCCATGTGCGTTCTTGTACACCACTGCCATAAAGCTAGCGGCACCCTTTCCGCAAATCGTCGAAATGCTTCGTGACTGTGACATTGAGCTGGCAAAATTGTAGATTTCGTCGATTACTATCCACGAACGAAGCAATTTTTCAGAAGCTTGTGTGACGGCAATTGCCGGAGAAGGGATGCCTTTAGCCTTCGCGGCACAATAAAGGCAAAAACAGACCTAGTCCATAAAAAAATCGTACTTGCTCACGAAATATATAAAACCGAAACACCTTCCCAGACCCAGAGGTTTTCCCGAAACCAAGTCCTCAGCAATGGAACTAGATACGGAAACTTTTCGTTTCTTTGCCGTTGGCGATGAGAGGGACTCAGCTCCTTTCTTCTTTGCTTTCATAAAGCTTGGACATCCATCGTTCTTCCACGATATCCAGTGCTCTTCGCGCGCCAGTACATGCTGTATCAGACCACAGTGTTCACACAACTTGCAGACTCAGTGATAGTGCCCTCGCTTTTAGGGCACTGATCACCGAGCAGTGAGCTGGAGATACCAATCAACTGGAGAACGGTGCTACAGTTCACTGAAAATATTATCACAGTCACCCGCGTATACAAAAATGCACACACACGATTAAGTTTCGCTTAACTACAACACGAGGGAAAAAAGCAATTAGCTGAAAACATACCCTTTGACAGTACGGCACCGTCTCGTCATTTAGTATTTTTTAAATCATGTTTTCACGAATATCCAGGACGAAACATGTTTGAAAGAATAACACACGTGCAGTGCATACGTTATTTTCACCGAGCAACGAAAAACTGCAAAAACACGACGGAAAGAAACCACCTTGATGTATTTTGTAAACCTTTTGCCGTTAGGAGGTGTCTCATCCAGGAGGGCGTAAATTCTAGCTTCAGCTTCTTTGATCCATGTTTTTTGCTTTTCAGTTAATACCATATTAGCCCTGCAAGTAGTAGCAATCGCAACTGCAGTCGAGGTAAGGATCAAACGATTTCAGAAAATTGCACACGAGTGTGAAATTCAATGCTTAATTAAACCTGCGCACACTACACTGCTTTCAACACTTACGTCATGCATGATTTTGCGTCTAAATGCATTATTTGAGTTTATGCCAGGGGGGCCAACGGGGGGCTTACGACGCGTTTCCTAAACTCAAAACAATATTCAAGTAACAAGTGTCCACAAAGTGAAGGGTTTGAACCCACCAGAAAATTTTTTGAACAGGAAATCGATTTCACGTAACACTACGCATCTTCAGTCCTACAATCATATTGAAATGTCAAAACAATAGTAAGTTTGTTAAACAAACAAGAGTGATAACTTAATAAGAGGATGTTACGAGCTTGCATCATGAAATGCAGTTTCTCAGTGTGAGCTACTTCAGTTAGCTATCTTGACGTCGGGCTTGAAATTGCGTGGCCTTAACCAAAACAATCCCGAGAATCAAACGCCTCGTTGAAGAAAATCAGAAGCATCCATCTTCCCTGCGGGATGGGTGATCGATACTTGATGGGATTTGATTTTGTTATATTTATGAATAAATGTTCACCTGTTAGTATCGTTACAATATTACATTAAAACCTTGATCTTTCACAAAACACTGTGATATACAGGCAACGTAGCATAGTATGATTCGAGATCAGATTAAGTCTCTACAAGTTCGGAGTTCGTGAAGACATTTGATATCCACAGGGAGTCTGTGGGGGAACAAAGATGGGGAACCAGTCCTTCATGCAAGAGACTCGTTTCAATCAATACGGATAACCATCAGAAGGTCGCAACATTTTTAAGCATTTAGCTGAAATCAGGGGTGGACAAATGGCTTTAAACTAAAATCAAAGTTCAATTAAACTTGTGAGAAAACACAGTAGCCAGCAGTCACAATTGACCGCACCTCCAGGGACACGAAAGAACCAAGTTCTAGGCGCGGTGAAAACTTGATGACACCGAAATTAGCAAGACTTGAGCGAAGGGCACGATTTCTGTGGAGACGCCAATCTATTTTACAGGATGGTGTATTAGGTAGGTTAGGTCCATCGACGCGTGCCTCGATCCTTAACAACATTTTGACTCGAACGAGCTTTCACACAAGGAATGCTGATGCTGTTCTGATATTTGCTCAGGCAGTATGGACTGCAGGGTTGCGGAGTCGTGAGGAGTCGGAGGTTTTTGGGTGAAGTCGGATTCCTAACAACACTAGGAGTCGGAGTCGGATTTTTTGTCCGACTCCGGAAGTCCAATTGGATCATTTGCTGCATCACACTCCTAAGTTGGGAATTCCTGTCGAAATGGTACAATTTCTTTTGACACTTTTGTTGAAACAGAGATTTCTTGCTGTGCACCACGATTTCCATTGATTGTTAATTGCTACAAAATTGTTAACAGCCAAACTTCATTCACTTTATGTTAAGGAGTCGGAACTTTTGGCAAAGTTGGGTCGGAGTCGGAAATTTTGGAAAGGCCTGAGTCGGATATTTCACCTCCGACTCCGCAACCCTGTTGGACTGGCTTATAAATGGTGGTAGTTTTGTGGGAAAACATCTGAGTGTTGGTTAAAAGAGCTGGTAAAATTCCGTTTCGTCAAAATATGTTCAATTCGGACAATATTTCATCTTCAACCTGAAAAGTTTGCGACTTTGCGTAAATAAACTTGGAAACATTTGGCTCAGGTGAAGTAGAAAATCATACATTTTCTTTGTCGGAAATCAAACTCATTTCTGCACCTAAAAATCTGCCAAGATAATTTTGACAATCAGTCGCCCCTTTTACAAATAATCTGAGACGATGTACATGAAAGCTTAATCGTACTTCAAGCACCAATTAGTCTTGTGTAAACCTGTGACTTAAAACCGTACGCACCTATAAGCAGTTGAAATATCATTGATGGGCACGTGATATAGATAATCCAGAAGAAACGGACATATTCAGCAAGGCCTTAATGAAAGAAACTTTTAAAGCAAAACAACACTCTTGACAGCTACTGGATTGCAGATCATAATGACCCGGGCTACTGACAAGTGAAGCTTCGGGACTAAAGAAAACTGTGCACCTCTTCATGGTACACCTGTAAGAATGACATTAAATGGTTTTCATCATGGAAACTACACGTTTACCTTAATTTAGGCGCAGGGTTCCCACACATTTTTAAATAGCATTTTCCATACTTTTTCAATGCCTTTTCAATGCTAAATTTTGAAAATTCAATACCATTACTTCTCTTCATTTACCAAAAATTTTAATCATGAAACTCAATTTTACAAATTGTGTAACACTGCATAAGTGCTTTGCCTTCAGCAAAATCTGCTCAGATACTTCAAATTTCTTTTCCATTTAGAATTGCCATACTTTTCCAATACCTAATGTACATTTTGGCCAAATTCAATACTTTTTCAAGGTCTTTAAAAGCAATTTTGAAAATCAATACTTTCAATACCGCGTGGGAACCCTGTAGGCGTCTAAAGCACTTGTCAGGCAGCAGGTCTATATTGTAAGCATTACTCTGTTGTACGGGGTAGCTGACTGTTGCATATCTAACATGTCATGCTGTTGATCTGATTGTTTCATTGATTCCTCAAACCTGAGTTGACAATATAAAACAAAAAAAACTGCCAGCGGCATTTTGCTTACCCTTTGAACTTGACTACATTAGTTAGATACTGGAACAAAATCAGGAACTGCGTCAGAACTTGCCGACGAAAATTCCCATCGCTAAGCTGAAGATTGGTTAGTTTTTCCGATGTCAGGAATTTGGCAAAATACGCTCTGCACAAAACGCAAACAATTCCATAAGCATGCTTAAAAGTTTGTCTACTATTGAATATGCTCGACGCGTTTCTTAAAATGCTGGCCAAAGCAAGTTTGTCAACGACGCCTTGATAGCTAAATGTTTCAGAGTGTTAAAAACTTGGCGATAAGCTTTAGAAAGTGGATCTTTGACCTTTCATAAAACATACTGAAATGAAATTGTCAATGTTTTTCCTTAGTTGGCATTGTTTAACAGCATGAGCACTGCTAACGGAAAAGAAACCACATAAATAGATTTATCGACAACACTGATCAAAAGACAAAACAGAGACAAATGTTCAAAATAGAAACGTTATTTCCGAAAAATGTCACGCAATGGGCCGACAATTCTGGAATCGACGTCGTCTTTGGTTGAGTTTGACACCCAGAGTAGAGCGAAATATCAAAGAGAACACGAATCCTGAGCAGTTTAAAACAGAATACTCAACAGAATCACACGCAAGCACACTCTTCACAGGGACAATCCACTTCCAAACAGATTGTATAAAGGTAAAACAAGCCCAGCCCAATGCATCGACAGCAAAGAGGTAAGGGCCGTCTAAACGGCAAAAAATTGCTGCAAAATACGTAAATGTATGAACACAATTACTAAAATGTTAGTGTCCAGGAATGCAAGACATTAAAAGAATAAATATGAAAGGGAAACATCAACCAACGTTCACTTGTTTATAGTCAGATCTTGGCAATTTTCTGTAATCCAATGAAGCCCAACTACCTTCCGTGGACACCAGCGATTTGAAACACGTCTACTAGCCAGTTAGCAAGTTGGCATCGTTTAATAGCCGTTTAAATATTTTAGCAAGGCAAATCCAACTACGGGGCAGGCGTTAATGGCTGATATCGCAGAAGTTGGTGAGACACATACAAACTTATTTTCAAAAAGCACTTATAAATCGAAAAGCAGGGCAAATTAAAACAGCGAGTAGATGGAGCTGAAACAGAAAGGGTGCTGTATGCAATGACTGCAGCGACAAAGTGTTTGTGCGGTTTGATGTATCAAGATAAACAACTGTTGTACTTGGGTTGCCGGGAAGAAGCCGGTTTGCTTAAACTGCATGTTTCCTCCAGTTTGTAGCTTTGAAAAACGCGGAAGACGTTGTCGGCATTCTGTAACACAACAACCTGGTTGTCAGCGAATGTCAAGTGAGTAACTGGTTGCAAACAACTCTTATTGAAAGAACGGGAAATAAGTATTACCTCCGTGAATTTATCCCACGACTCCTGGTTGTAGCACTGCGTCGGATAGCGAAACATATCTTGCAAGCTCCAGATATTGAGATATAAACGATAATCCACTATTTCCCTAAAAAATAATGCGTAGAACTTTACTTTAAAGCACGAAGCAACTTTTCGTATACAGGAGAAATGGCCAGATACGCAGAATTACTTTGGTTTAAACCACACCGCTTTAGTGAACAAGATTGTTGCTGCACGTGCCACTGAGCCACTCAGAAGCGCGTTGATAACATTTGAAAAAGGCATAGAGTGATCTTGATTCTCATGGAGAAATAACGCCATTTGTGAAACTAGTAAACTGATATAAAGTTGAAACTTGCAAATGCTTGAAAATCGTCATGACATTATTAAAAACATCTTGGACAATTAGAAACACTTTTTGACTGCACTGCTAGAATGGTATCGCTTTTTATTTTTGAAGCTTTAACTAATCAACAGTACTTGTTACGAGAGCAATACAAACAAACAGAATCGTTTGCATTGCATTAGTATTATGTATACCACGAAGAAACGCTATTAACGTATAAAGTTAAACTGTTCTGTTTGCAAGGAAACACTTGCAGCTTGTTGTTCTTGGCCAAGTGGTTCGTTAGTCAAACTTAACTGTGTGGATGTTAGCTGCACAACTGCAGGCAGGAGGCAAAAAATCACCAACGCACTCGCTTTTTTGCTCACTCATCAGATCACTTTGGTCAGCATTGAGATCCAGTGCATCAACATCCATTCTATCTTCACAACTGCCATCTTTTGACACTTCACTTCGCAATGTAGTGCTAGCCGGATCCTTGTTGTATACGGTTACATTGTCAAGATTGAATTGGCTGGCCTGCATATGAAAAATGAACACCTCGCTAAAGTATCTCTATTCTTTCAGCCACCAAATAATACAAACCTTCAAGTTACATTGCTTTAAAAGAACTCTTCCTGTAATTGGTTCATATCAAGTCATTTTTTCAAGCTTTTTCATAAAACTTTTCAATTGTCAAAGTTGAATCAGCCAGTGCTTTTCAAACACTTTTTGATGGTGTCACTGACAACCAATCCAAAAATTTACAGCTCTATCATGCCTCTTGGAAAATTCAGCGAAGTATGTTTCAGAAAATTTTGCAATCAGCTAATCACACAGCATATAGAAGTTGCTTTCATCACACAAATCAATATAGAAAGTTGCTTTTATCACTGCAATTCCTTCTGTAAGTTGGCACCCAGGTTTCTGTAAGTTGGCACCCAGTGGTATCATGGCAAAATGGTGCTGTTTTTTGCTGAGAACAATGGTTGCTACCAATGAAACCTAGCCTTGTTTGGTCAACAATGATTTTATCAAAAAATATGCATACTCCGCAAATGGCAGGAAGTATTGAAAGCAAAGTTAAAGATATAGGAATTGACTTGTTCCTTTAAACTCAGAAATATTGGTTTTAGGAAAATCACATGCAGAGCAATTAAATATCATGCCCACTGTATTTTTAGGTGTTTCAAAAACATGTGACAAAAATTAACCTATGTTGCAACATTTACAGACAAAAGAAACGAATAAATGGCAGACAAATATATTTTAATTATTTAACAAAGTACTGTAGTTGGCTTTAGGATAGATATAAATGGCAACCAACACATTGTAAGAAACAAATAAAGACAGCCAAAGTCTAATGGCACCAAGTCTGAACACACTGTACCATTATAACTAAGGATAAATCATAGTGAACCTGCAGCCAGGGCAGTGAAAAACCTGGTTATTATTGAGTCAAGGAGATGCAAGTCACATGATACTGATGCGCTTGCAAGAAGTCTACGTGTCACTGATTTGGACGTTACTGTTCTGCGAGTGACCCAGGTTTGATTAAATACAATACAATGCATAATATATGTCCAACTTTATTTCCATGACTGCTTTCATACTGCATTGTACTGTATGTGGTGTTTACAGCTGTTGAAATGCTTTCGCAAATAAACATGAACAAATCAAAGTGCCTTAACAAAGTGTTAGTGATCATGAACACTATATATGGAAGTTGCATTTTTGCATCCAATACAATTTACAAATAACATTTATTTTTGACTGAGAAAGTATTAATTGTTTCATTTTAATTTGCAAAAATAGCAACTGCACAGTATGCTACATGCACATTATACAGGGTGTCCATAAACTCTGGGTACATAGGAATTTTCACTATATATTTTACTTGTTTAGCTTCTTTTCCCTTCCCATGGGTTTATTCATTTAAATGATGATGACTCTGTCCAAAGAAGAACGAATGGAGTTCGTACTGTTAAGTGGACAAAAAGTATGGTCTCAGACATTGTGTGTTTTACTATGCACCCAGACTTTATAAACATCCTGTATTGTGAATCCAAAAAGCATCATTACTCTATATTAGTCTTCAATACAACTCACCAAATTCAATGCTGACTTTTCAGACAATGGAAATAAATGTGCAAGAAACAGTTGTATCCTTCCACAGAAAACAGTATTTTGAGACTGTGACAGTCTTCTTAGTAAATCATTACACATCCGCAGCAGGTAATTTTTACCTGATACAGATAAACAAACAGAAGTTGCTGATACCTAACATGATTATACAAACCCCTGGAAGCTACCTTTCTGTGACAAAGATCATGTGCATGCATTTATTTTCAATACTAGTTTATGCACATTTACTGATTGTATTTTTGTTTCAGAACTGGCATTCAAAACATCTATTTGTTAAAACAAGAGGGTAATACACAAACAATTTTCACACTTCTACAAAAACACCACTTGATAGCTCCAGCAAAATGTTTGATATCTTCTGGTGTTTTGCAGAAACATAATGTGACCGTATTGATTGATGTTGTACTTGCACATAAATTTATAATGCCCCAAATATGAACCAGTTTAAAAAATATTTAAAACACCAATCTGAGATGTACGAATTTAATTGATGCATTCATTTTCACCACCAACTGATGCTGTAAACATAAGAAATACACTTTTACATCATTCTTTTCACAATAAACATAAGTTGGTGATTCTCTTTAGCAAACACAATTGCAAATATACTTTTTTAGTCAAAGACAGATTATGCTCTTGTTAATTGTTATCAACTGAGCAAGAGCAAGGTAGCCCAGGTTGAAAACCAAAAATTAAAGGGGAAAACTAAAAAACATTAATTTTAGATTAATTAAACTTTGTATTGGAGAAAAAAATTAGCCTTACTTGAAATGTTTTTGCCCCCATAAAGTATCTCCTACTATTTGAACTGGATGATACCTGATGCACCCAGTACTAACCCAACACAACAAATTTATGGAGACGCAATGGAAAATACTGATGTCTTGCCACAAGGAACAGCCAAGTCTCTTGATTACGATCTACCCAAAAATTCAAGTACTAGCTTGTTCCAAAGTTGCATGTGATGTTGTTTTAATTACCTGCAGAATAAAAGTCATCTGATTTCCACACACCAACCCGGTCTTCAATATACTGAAATACACCATCACAAACATCCAAAGTGAAGCAATCCAGAACATCTCCAAGAAGAACAAAGGGCATGCTTGTAGAACAATAACCTGAAAATTATAACTTTATGTTTACAGTGTAGGTAACAGTTCTAATTTAACATAGAGACCACATTTTGAACAAAAATACTTTTTGGTCGATACTGATACTTTAATTTTTCATTGCCAATAACAGATGTTGATGTCAGTACTTTCCCATACAGATGTGGATCACTAAAACTGTCATATACCACAGTGCAAGCTGTGACTTGTTTGCTCTCAGTCATCTCCTTACCACATGAACTGACCACATACATAAGTTATATATATACACCATAAACCAGTTTTTAGGGCCAATTACAGGTCTGCACATTAGGCACTAATTCATGTTGTTGGTTGGCTGCATGCCAGAAGGAACAAGACAGAGAATGTGCATTAGTAAATGATGAATGGAATAACATCCTTGGTTTCATAATACTCCATGCAAAACAATACCAAAAGATTTGGACAATACTAGTGGTTTTTATGAGCAAATATTGCCGATATACTTAATCCGACTGGACTGCTAACCAATGGCATGCCTCACATGTGTTGTTAAAAACCAGCACAGATGTGCAGTTGGAATGGTGTATACACATGCTGGACTGCTAGTTCAAAACTTGTTGAACTACACATGAGTTAAGAATATACATATTAATACATGCAAGAAAACATTTGATTGGGTTCTCTGCTTTGTAAAAATAAACTTACTGTGGTGACAAAATAGACACAGGCTTTTTTGATGACAAAATAGACATACTGTGGTGACAAAATAGACACAGGCCATTAAGCTCTTAAATGTAGCTAGACTGCCAATTAATGATGAAGTTGTGTGGTGGCACACAAGCGAAGGTGTGTAGCTGGAACAGCACACAGTAAGGGTTGCAAGATCAAAAAAACAAAACAAAAAATTAAATCCAAATGATTCAACTAAGTTAAAATGGTATACATCCTTTCAAAAAATGGCTATGAAAAATAACAAAGACGTCCACAATTATCTGTCAAACTTTGTTTTATGATTTCCCTCAGCCACTCAATCTCGACAGTCGAATCATGTTACAACTGACCAATTTGAATGATTGTACACCACACCTTGCACACTCAGATAATATACAGAAGTCCTGCTTGTGTTTGCAATGCATGATCAACAGAAAAAAAGATCCGAAAGACCATACCTTGCTTTGCAACTGATACAGATGCTGTAATGACATCAAGAAGTGATTCTGTTGCAGTATCTGTTCTCTGACTTTCTGATGCAATCTTATCTCGTATTAAATTGCGCAAGATTTGATCAGTGACAGTTTTCTTTTCAGCATCTGTTCCAGCCTGTTTCAAATATACATCTGAAAACAGGGGAATGCTGTCAAGATTCCAATTCTTAATATCTTGCACAAGACATTCCTGAAATGATGAAAACATTCACTTAATATTAAAATAGCACATTTGATATGACATAATCATAACACATATATTTTCCCAACTGATGTTTAAAAAGATCGTTAAACTTCATTTAGGGTAATATTAAAGCAGCTACTTGCAACAGATACACTGTACTCATAAACCTAATGGTCAAGAAATCCTCTCCACAATGGGGTAAGCAAGGAATCAATTGGCAAAAATTTTAATAAGAAATTGCTTTCACATAAAATTACACATTCTCAGTCCTAAAATCTGCAAGAAAACCTTGCAGGTAAAAAGTTGAACAAAGCAAGAATAGAGAAAGTCAACTAATTCAAGACAAAAATGAATAAATCAGAACACAAGCTCAGAAATCAGAACATCTTAACTGACTGATGTCAAGAGCACAAGCTACAACAGATGAAAACCGGGAACAATTAAGTCTAGAAAATATATTTACTTAAATAAAAGATATCATTAGAACTTCAAAACTAACTGGATGATGCCAATGGTCAAGAAACTCCTCAGACATATTGACCTAATAAAACAATTTGCTGTAATGACTAAGAGCATACAAAGAACGCCTGAGTGAATTCGCTTTCAATACGATAGCAACCAATCTCTAGAGTACGCCTTCAAATGCTGCTATGGGAGGTAACAGTGCTAGCACACAGAGTGGTGAAGAAGGTCAGACAATGTCGAAGAACATAAAAAATAACAAGAAATATTTCACATCAGGGGAGGATCATGTTCTAAATGTTAATTTGCACATTAGATTGGTGAGAACATTTATTTTCACAGATATTCAAAGAGTGAAAACTTGGGTACGCAACAAAAGTAATGGTGTATGCTTGCTGAAACAAGGCTACTTGGTCACTGTCGGTTTTGCAATCCTATTTGTTCCAATGACTGCAGTGCAATGACCATTTCATGGAAAATTTATTACTAGTTTGACCAACATACAGTTCATGACTTATGACACAAGTCCCTACATAATAAAATACCATGGTTTGCGCATGTCAAATTTTGGTTCAGTAGGAACGTTCTATTTATTTCATCAACTGTGAAACATACAGCATCATGGATTTGTTATGTTTTCCATGGCAACCATAAAGTGCATAGCACTTACAAGGCTTTGAAACACTTTTGATTTGCTGTTGTGTCTTGTTTAAAACAAGCTCCTTATGGTTCGTTATTTTTAAATGAACTTCAAGGACCTTGCTCTAAACAAGATACAAAAGCTTTTGAAACCATCGAATTAGAAGAACCTTGCTTAAAACAGACCACATTTATAACAGATCTGTTTGTAACAAACCCGTTCAATCATAACAGACATGTTCATAACAGACAGTCATCAACGTTGTCTGTTAATAATAATGTTATGAATGCATCTGTTATGAACACAATGTGGTCTGTTATGAATGGGTTTGTTATGAACAGGTATGTTATGAATAGGAAGTGGCTAATGGCTATAGATCTGCCAGAGGTGATACAGTTAGAATAAAATGCTGAGTTTATCACCCTACTGGCACCATCATAGTAGTATAGAAGATGTGTCTACATCTGCTGTTCGAATGGTTTTCGGTTTAGTTATCACCATGGTGCTTTTGTAATAAGCTAATAAGTTGCAATTTTTATGGGAGGGGTTTTTATTTACTTTTTCTGAAGGTTTATGGTTTAGCTTTAGAGGTTAGGCTTAGGGTTTAAGTATCAGAGTCATGTTTAGGTTTTAAGGTTTGGGGCTTAGTTTAGGGGTGTGTTTTAAGAGTTTGCTTTAGGGTTTAATATGTTTCTACCAAACGTACTACAGTCTGCTGCACACTCGTCGTGCGTTACTGTCACCTTACAGGTGGTGCATGAATAAGTTTTAAAAAATGAAGGTCCAATGACAGACCTGTAGCCACTGCCTTATGAATAATGTGGTCTGTTATCAACAAGACTGTTTTTACGAAGGGAAATGAATGCGCTACATTTGTAAAGTAATAAAAACAATACAGCAAATGGACAAAACAAAATGACACTGCAATGAGCCATTCTGCTTCATCTTCCAGCAGATATGACCAGTGAGGAGCCATAAAACATTATTTTTATGCGATTTCATAGGAGCATAGACTAAATTGTAACTAATTTGTTTCTGATACTACTCAAATGCAAATTTTAGTTCCAAGTTAATTGTCAAATCCAGAGAGCCACTTTGAGGATTTAAGGAGTCACATACGGCTTCAGAGCCACAGGTTGCTGACCTCTGCCCGAACCCCTAAACCTAAACCCCTTCTTGTCTCCTTTGCGCATCATAATCATGTGACCACTTCAGCCATTCGCGTTCAATGAAAGGCAAAATTACCACAGCACAGCTTATGGCAAAGCATACACTACCTTAAAACAAACTTTTATGTTAGGCCAAACCAAACTTATCAATGCTTCGCATGGAAATGGGGAAGGATAATAAGCCCTCCGAACCCAGTCAACAAGCAAACATCAAATAAACACTGTTGTACAGTACCTCGAAATGTTCTCTGGCAAGATCAAAAATAAATTCTTGATTTCCTTTGCTCGTCATCACTCAGTTGGATTACTTAACACGCAGACCAACCTCCTTTGCCTAAAAATCTGAAGCACAAACCATTTCAGTTTTGGAACCAACTCAATCTAACCAGGTAAAAAAGCGGCAAAGAACTAGCAAATGTCTAACTCCAAATGTCCACCATTCTCACCAAGGATGTAAGCAGCAGAAAGGTGTTACCACTGGGGTCAGTTTCATTAACATCGGATTGCTGCCTTCAGTGTTGCCACTCTGTTGTTACGGAGAAGGACAACATCAGTAGTCTTCAATGTGGGCAAAATCACTCCCCAGAGGGTGATTGTATGTGCTGTGGGGGCAAATATGTGATTTACGAGATTTGGGGGACAATTTCAGCTTTCAGGGGACTATTTCTGCAGGGTAAAACGTACTAAAAATTTGAATTGATTCCAAAAAAACAATTTTTGTTACTTTGAAATCAAAATATTTGATGCACTTTCGACTCCATGTTTCGTAACAAAGTTTATAGAGCACATGATATCAGACAGGTGATGTAATAATCAAACTAACATCGTTCTGTGTAACACTCACTGCACCAACTATCCAAGACCAGTGAGATTGTTACTGATTGGGAGTCGAGCATTGCGGTTCTCACAAAGATTATGAACGTGTGCATTGTGTGGTATTTTGTTGTGTCTAATATTTAAAATGAGATAAAAGAGTGGAGAAATCATTGTACTGAGTAGTTTGCTAAGTTAGTTTAACCCAATCGTTGCATGACCAACGTCACAAAAAGCAGAGCAAGCAATAACATTTTTCAGCATATATATCAGCACGCAGAGTTTTGGACTTTCTTGTATAGTATGCGTCAATTGGCTTAATTATACTGATATTGTTATTGGTTGAACACAACCAATACTGATATAGTTATCGAAAAATACCTAATCAGTCAAACTCCAATTTTTAAAGAGAAAAAATTTCGGCTTCTTTGAAGATACTGAAAATGGCCCAAAACTTACAACACTGCTACCACTAAATCATCACATCAAGTTTAACGGTGATAGCGAATAGTAATTGCAAGTTGCTTAAAACCCACACAAAGATGCACAAAAAATGGTTAAATAGCGTGAAGGTACGGGATAAAATAGAGAAAAATAAAGTGTAAAACTTGCATGGTGAGTATTGGCAAATTTACAGACACAAATGCAATCGAAAATGAAGGCAAACTCAAGGAGGTTCGGTGACAGATAAGCTTCGTTCATGTTTTAAAACATTATAATAGATAGCCCGGAACTTTGCGCTTTTATCGTTCACAGCGTTAGTTTTTAAATTATATACAAAGATTCTACAAAAACACGTTTATGATAACTATTTACATCATGCAGAACATGGGTGTAATCCCAACTGAAAGATATAACAACCAATTGAAACATATAACCTTGTCTTGTGTAATTTAAGATGTCATTAGGTAGAATTTTTAGCAAATTACAATTGCACTAAATCAAAATGTTATTTACCTATTTAAATTTGGAAGTGACTACGGATACGCCTGGCCTGACACAATTCAAATAAAAGTGTCAGTTTGTCATTCAAACAGCATGGATCTCTTGGCCTAAGGGTTATGCGCTACAGTTACTATATGCCAATGGTTTTTGGTTCGAATCTCACCTTTGCTGCTTTTGTTTATTTTTTTCTCTACTTTTTTTCAGGCTTACGTGTTACCTTGATGGGTAAGTGTTAGTTTAGGGTTTATCTTTTATGTTCAGTTTGTTTCTACCAAGCCTACTGCACTCTCGTTGTGTGTTACTGTTACATCACATTGGTGGCATATGAATAAGTTTTCAAATTTCAAGATCCACAGACATACCTATAGCCACTGTCTTTAAATTTAATTGTTTACTAACAAAAAATTATATGAAACAAAACATAACTGGTAAAGAAGTATTCACTAGAGTAGTAAGGAAAAAGTTCAATGCAAAGGCCACATCACACTCGTCAGCACTCATCTTATTTTTCATGTGGGAACAATGTGGCTAGATTGCTAGCACAAATGTAATGATTGAGTGTAAATATATTGTTGAATAACCCCACAATGTTTAATCTCAATACCCTGGGGGTATAAGCCAAGAACCCCTGAGATACGTGCTTCCATTACCAATACAAAACAAAACACGATGAACCTCACTGTCCTAAAGCAGTGTTTCTTAACCTGAGGCACGCCTCCCTAGGGGGTGTCAATAAATTCCCAAGAGGGTGCAAGCCTTTACGCGCTCTGCAACATAAAAAGTTTGATCAATAAATTTACCAACAATACCCTAACTTTACAACTAAATATTTCATGTCAGGGACAGTTGTGCTTGAAACAAAGGACGATTACTTTAAGGGGGCGTGGTACAAAAACTGTTAAGACCACTGTCCTAAAGACAGTGTCGTCCATAAATGGAGAAGGCATTCGTGCATAACATGAAATGTTATTCTCAACACAGCGTTTGAAGCGTCTTCAGTCTGGAACGATAACCAAACACCCATGAGGTTGAGACTTGAGAGATTGATGAAAATAACTTAAAATTATGAATCTAACTTTTTTTTGCTTTTTGCGTCAGAGGCTTCAAGCAATGTGGAACAAAACACCATGCTGTAGTTTCATCATAGGTTGTGCAATTGACAAGATAGTTAACCAAGGAAACACAGGACAACTAAGGGAACAATGAAACTTGCAGAAAGAACAAGGATTCGGAAGAATCATTTTCAACCTAGAAAGAGAAGGAATGTGGAAACAACTTCTTCTTTTCCACGAGTTGTTGAAACCACTGCTTAGCCGAAATAAATCTCGGGGCAGGTGTTAACCAGCTATTCAATTGTGGTCCAGAACCATCCTGAAAGTCATGCAGTCCATGGGGAGGTCGATGGATTGCACACTGGAGTACAACATGGTTGACAGTTTGTTCTTCTGTGCCACACTAATAGACTGCCATACCCCATTTGTAGAAGATAGAGCAGAAACATCCAACACCGGTGCGGAGGCAGTTAAGCCAGACCCAGGCTCTTCTTGTGAGGATTATTCTAGGGGGGGGTGCTGATGTCGGTGATGATAATGTGGAGTCTTGTGGGGCTGCCCATCCACTCCACATTCCATTGGTAACCCACCCACTCCACTGATGTTGTTGTCAGATAAACTGATGAGATGTTGTGCGGCGGGTACCAATGGGTGTCTCAATTTTAGGTCCCGTGCATCTGCACTCAATGGGCGGGTGAGCGCTAAGTGGAGCAGATGTCCAGGCTCCATAGCACTAGAGACAGTGTGGCTCCAATGTGACGAAGCTCAGCATGTTGGATACCTGCGAAGGTTGTCCGCTGGTGTAGGACGCAGGCATCCAGTCCCAATTCGCAAGGCGTCGTTGATGGCGGGGTCGACGAGGCGGGTATGAGCTGAGCACTGCGGCACCAAACAGGTGCACAGTAATCTGCAGTTGCAGAATTGCTGCTCCAGTACCCCAGCCAGAGCCAACAAGCCACCTCAGGAGCGCAATGCGTGATGTCAGCTTCTTGCGAAATGACTCAAGGTGTCGGTGATACGTGAGCAACCTGTCCAACGTTAATCCGAGGTATTTGGGCTTGGAGCAGAAGGGCAGGGTTTCCTTGTTGTATTTGACTTTAAGCTCACGTTTAGCTTCCTTGTTGTTAAGGTGGAAGGCTGCCAACACCGTTTTTGTAATGATGTGCTTTAGCTTCCAAGTCCGGAGGTATTCACCTACAGTTGCCATGTCATTGGTCAGCACCCCTTCCACTGCCTGCCAGTCTCCATCAGCATGCATGATTGCCAGGTCGACAGCATATGCATACTTTCTGGAGACATTGGTTGGCAGGTCAGAGATGTAGATGTTGAACAGAAGGGGTGCTAGGACAGATCCCTGTGGGATTCTTGAGGCGCCGTAACCTGCTTCTTTTGCAGTTTCCGGTGGTGAGGGTGAAGCTGCGATTGCTAACCATCTCCATGATCATGTGAACCATGTGTCTATCAGGCAGCAATTCCAGCAGCTTGCAGGTGAGGCCGCGGTGCCATACAGTGTCGTAGGCTGCTGTGAGGTTGACAAACACAGCTCCGGCCTTCTTTTTAGCCAAAAAGCTATCTTCGATGACCTCATCTACGGTCAACCTGCGGTGTGAAAAGCCCGCCTGCTCCCAAGGCAGCAATGGGTCGATGATTGGGTCAACACAAGCATAGATGAGTCTCTCGAGGATTTTAAAGGGAACACACAGCATGGATATGGGAGGATAACTCTTTGGGTCCCCCAATGGCTTTTCTGGCTTAGGG
>Ga0210059_1000822_pt1 | contig 43232 bp, 21 predicted proteins | sample Ectturendosymbi2_FD_188042 | JGI IMG/M metagenome (GOLD analysis project Ga0210059, IMG submission 188042) | Ecteinascidia turbinata endosymbiont from Florida, USA - Sample 2 (SPAdes) (version 2) | ecosystem: Host-associated > Tunicates > Ascidians > Unclassified | place: Key West, Florida... | reverse complement strand
CGTCGCTTTTGAAACATTGCGATGCGTCATCGAAGTCGCGTACATAGTTGGATCAGTAAAAGCAATTACCGTAAAGTTTCTTGTCTGGGAGAACACAACCTGCAAGAAACTTCACCCTTTTTAGTTAACAAGCAAGGTAACTACAGAGTTTGCCTATAACGGCACCTCTAGGGGATTATAAGGAACGTTCTTACCGAATTGACGTTATAAGCGAATTGAAATGCATGTAAAAGATTCCATCGCCACCGAACAAAATGTAGCGTCATAGGCGAAGCCGTTATAAACGTATTCAGCTGCATGGAACAGATTTACATAAGGTTTCAGGCCCCATTCAGAGCAATTTGTTTATTTTTAGGGCAAATTGTTATTTTCAGGGCAACTTTCCCGCCTCCACAGTAAAATGCCTTCCCGTACGCCTATGCCCGCACCCGCACGTCCTACAGGCCCTCCCAACCCGCACTGTTTCCATTCCAAACCTGCACCTGTTACGAAAAACCAATAAAAACTCATGTAACGTGTTTCGTCGTTAGTGGCAATTTATTCAGTGTTTATTTCAAAACCAACGGAAGTCTTGAAAAACACTATAGCCCAAGGTAAAAGACTGAAACCTAGTTAAACTTCAGCGCTTCTTTCTCACAGCACTATTAAAATAAGAATGACGTTCACTGAGGAACTCTTTTAAATTTGTTCTGCTTTTCATGACATGATCATCCATGCTATGTAGAAACTCGTTCATTAGAAGCGCTGGTTGCCAAAGCAGAATGTATTTCACTGAGACCTGGAAACTCCAATCTGTGGTCTAGCCGCCACTGGACAGTGTTTCTACACCAGCTATGTCAAACCCGAGGCCTGCATGCGGCCAAGTAAGCTTTTTATCATTTTGCATGTACAATGCAAGGACAGCCTGACTTTATTTTTATATTCTTAAATACTCTGCGGGTTCCCACACCCGCCCCGCAAATGCGGGTATCCGCAACCTGCGAAGGACTCTAGTATATATGTTTTGCGGCCGACGCCCCTCGCTGGATCCAATAACCTAGCTCAGTGTACCCGTCCACGAGAGACTCGGTGCAAAACAAGTTATACTAAACGCTTTATGAATTTTAACGTTTATATTTACTTTACTAGACAGGGTCCTCGAGGCTGGGTCCCATAAGAGACTACCACACTAAGGCAATAGTCAATGTCACCAACCTTAGCTGCTAGTGACAGGACCATTATACCCGTTTGTGAGGGGACACATGTTTATTGACCACCAAGGTACGAACATACGACCAAAAATAGATGAAGATGAACGCATGATCATGATCCTAACCTAATGACCCCCTATTGTCTGGGATTTTTCTAAGTACAAAATCATAAAAAATTTGGCCAGGACTTTGTTTCCTTTTTGAGTTAAAAATGTTCTAAATTTTGTTAGAGTCCAAAATCCTAGAAAATTTTGACAGGACTCTATTCCCTATTTAAATCTGACAGGCCAGAATTTTGTTAAAGTCCAAAGATAAGTAAAATTTCGACAGAACTTCATTACTACATAATTTTACGGAGCTCTCTAACAGAGTCTAACTATAATATCAGCATACAACCTTAACTAAAGTTCAGTCTTGACAGATCGTACTGAAACCTTCGTGCCTGGAAGGTCAGTTGCTGGGTAAGCTTGCATAAGCAGAGGCCTCGACAAAAGTCGGATAGCAAATCAATCTATAGCTGGTTCGTTTTGTCCTGCCACACGACTACCCGTCAGGATCTAAGTTGAACCAATTTTTTAGTATAGCTACAAGCGTATCCTGGCTCACGAATTCACCAGGCCCCACAAGTTCGCTATTCGGTTGAAAACTCTCAACTGATTTTTCGGTTCCAAAATTTTCTTAAATACCCTTCAGGTCAAATTGTCAAAAAAGTTTTCTTAGGTTTCTTTGTGAACAATAATTCCCCATGATCATATCATTTTACTTTATCTTTGAGTAGAACTTTGACCTGAATCTCCTTCTCGAGGAGCTTCTTTTTCTCCTTTTGAGTAGAACCTTGACCTGAATTTTTCTCTCGATTCTTTTCAGAGAAGCTTTTACTTCTCTTTTTGAGTAGAATTTTGACCTGAAGTTCTCTCTCGACTCCTTTCAGAGAAGCTTTTACTTCTCTTTTTGAGTAGAACTAATGACCTGATGCTCATTTTCATAATGACATCATACGTTATTTATATATGGTGTACTTCGGGTACGACTTAGGAGAAATGTTGCAATGCATGTTCATAATACTTGGGAGAATTTCCCATAGACGCTTTATATTGTGTGTTATGTAATTTGGCACCACTCCTGTCTTTGCAAACACGGCAGCTGATACTGCAAGTGTCTATACAGCAGGTGCACGCTTTTCTTGCATGTCATGGGAACAATATTAACTAAGTTTCCCATTCTTGTCGGAGAACTTGTCAATCATTCTTTTCTTTGTTAAGTCTCCTTTTTCATTTGTTATTACAAAGCCTCGATATTCGTTGGGTTGCTTTTCCCTTGGTTGAATCTTCGTTATTGCTTTTGCATTGCTTCGTTATGGTACCACTGTACAGTTGTCATTGTTTTTCTCGCCTTACTTCATGATAAATCTTTTAATCTCTAACTATGGTTCCTAATTTATTGTGGCTTCTAACCCGTAACACATGACGATGACTGTTAGTAATGGAAAAGGTTATTAGTCTATTCACACGTAGAGTTTTATACGATATTCAGATTTGTGTTGCGAACAATCCGGACAATTATTTTCTTCAGTTCTTTCCGAAGTGACGGAGGAGTACTTTTTCGCCATACATCATTGTCTTTCTCATAAAGGTATGTTGGGGTTAATTTTAACCACAACATATGCAGGGGCCAACAAGAGGAGATTGAAAGGATAAATCCTCCACCAACCAGAAGTAAAAATAGATTGAAATCATTTTGTGCAGTAGGCTACGCTAATTTTAGGCCAAATTTTTTTTCTGCTTGTAAGAGGATGTCAATGGAGATTTTGGTAGGGGTGGGACTGAATGGATGATGCCCAGTAGCATTAAAAAGATATGTAGCTTTTTCAAAAAACGGAAATGTGCAAGAAAAATATTTATCGTCTTTGTAACGTTAAGCAACTTGAACAATACAACCCACACTTCTTTTAAAATGCATGAAAATTTATGTGTTCTACTGTAAGAGTGATATGCACGTGCGACCAATGCGATTCAGCATTTTGTGCACTTCAACTAACAGCTCTGATAAAACCCAGTTGATGTATTGTACTAAATTGCCCTGGTTGTTTGTATCCAAATACGATATTAAATGCAAGCAGGCTGAACTACAGTACCGTGTCCAGCAACAAATTTTTAAGTATATGAATTCGTAAACCATCTGCAAGGATAAAGCAAAGCGTGACTAGTGTTGCTTTCAATACACCTCTAGAAACAAGATTGGGAATCTGTGTTTATCAAACTTTACTTCTTTATCGACCCAATGAATATATTGGTTTCACACCAAGCTGTCCCCCCACATTTCACAACAAAATTGCGCCCATGTAAATAAGTAATAAAAAGTATTTACTAGCAACAAAAACATTATGCAAACTTGTAAACGTTTTGATGAAAACATAGATCGCCACAAGTCATCAAGCTGGAAGTCGATTCTCATAGAGTAATCAAACGTTTGATTCAAATCCCGTCTGAGTCGTTCGCAATCAACTTCAAGTCGAGTTGCGACTTGCTGTCAAGTTATTTCCTCAATCTGCCGTTGAATTCTTGCGTATTGATCAAGGCAGAATAATGTAGGGATTTTGGGCTGAAGCGTGAAAGAAATTTAGCGGTATTAGCAAAGGATTCGGCTGTAATGCTGAATTTCATCTAATGTTTTTCGAAAACGTTATTCTGAAAACTGAAGTGGAATTCGAAAAAAGGTCCTCTTCAAGTCATTACTTGACTGATTCAAGTTGAGTTTTTTCGAAAATAGTGATTCGAGTTGTTTCAAACTGCGAATCGCTCCATCCAAAAGTACGACTCAAGTCCAATTCGTCACATTTCTGGATGAGACTTAAAAATATATCTTCGAACATCAAAGCTCAACAAAACCTTTACTATTTTTGATTCACAAAAGAAGCAGGAGCAACAGTACATAACTGAAATGAAAAAAGTATTGTTTTTTCACATAATAAGGATCTTCTTTACTTCTAATCAACACAATGCGCTTCTCCAATGATTCTCGTTTGCTGTTGAATGTAAACTCCCACAAAGCAGCACCACTGAACAGTAATGAATCATTTTGAAAGTAGCTATCTGGTTGGTTGCATTAAACGACAGTTTTCGCAATATTTTACTTCCGACTTTTATTACTTCAAAAATTTTATGTACTCGAAAATAATAACAAACTTTTTCAGAGCGACAAAGCACTGCTCTAAAAATTGATTGATAATTTCGAGTACTTTGAATATTTAAACGTGTTGTGTAGTGAAGAAATCTATTTGAACAGAAACAAGTCGTTCATGTTACGGTAAATGTGAACATCGCTGAAGGACTGGCTTCTCACACTGCAAGCAGTAACGTTCCTTTTTGAGTTAAAGCCTTCTTTCGCTCAACGATGGTTTGAAAACTTCCTTTACCACTTTTTGAGGGTTTCTGTCCGTTTCTTGAGAGGACTGATGCGCCTTAGGCTGTGGGTTTATCAGCTGGTGCATGTATGACTGGAAACTCTCGCATCAAGCACTGAGCCAAATGGGAAGACGACGGGAATTTGTTGTTGTTCCTTGCGGAGCTGCCATTGATGTGTAAATTCTTGTGGTTGAATTGGCCTCTAAACAAAACCAGATCCAGAAATGGAAGATATCGTTGCTGTTTAACTTTTTCTGATATCGTTGCTGTTTAACCAATTTTGCAACAGCCACTTGGGTTAACAAATGCATGGAGACAATGCACAAACCTTTCTATGCAGACCGCTCTTCTGCATTTTGACTGAGAGTGACAGTCGGGCTAGTAAAAACCCTGGGGGTTGTATTTTACAATCACAATATTTTTTGAAATATTAACATGAAATCATCCACATTCCCTTGAAATGAAAATGGAAACAAAATAGCATGCTGAAACCGCATGCAAACGCGTGCATCTGAGTGTTTCCTTAGAGTTTGCAGCCCCGGTTACGCAAAGGAATTTACGTTCGTAATGACAAGCTTGTACTGACGTGTGCTTCAGAACGTTTAGAAACACTAAAGCAGGGGTGGCCAACAAGTCGATCGCGATCGACCGGTCGATCGCCGATGGTCAGTTGGTCGATCGCGCCTGATTTTGTATTGAATTGACAAGATACCAAAAAAGAACACTTTTCAATCAATATTCGACATAGTATATAAAAATTATCCATCAACTGGTTGGTCACGTATATTCTTTGGTGCCTCTTGGGATGGCTGACCATAGGCTAGCACGGCAGATACCGCGAAGGTGTTGTAATATGTCTTCCTATTGCGTGACAACCTTGATTTAGGCGTAACAGACACTATGCCTTCTATCTGTAAATCACTAAATAAGGCGATGGTACGCTGTATTTGCAAGCGCGATGCTTAACTTTGGCATTTTGTACTTGTGATTTTATTACCGACCGGTCGATCGCGAGTTAGCAAGAAATTTTCTAGTCCATCCCAGTCGAAGAGAAGTTGGTCACCCCTGCACTAAAGGCAAAAAAATAGGAAATAGGAAAAAATGATTATCCAACCTGCTTTTGGTATAAGATCTTTTAGTTTTGTTACGATTTGTTCGGAAATGTGGAACATGGCAGGAAGTAGGGCAATGATTCCTGGGAACTGCTCCTCGGTTTCTCTAGCAAAAGAAGACGTGACTGCTTCGTCAGAAAGAATTCTTTTCGATAAGCGCTGAATGCTTTCATCTTGAGCGAAGTTGAATTCTTTTGCAAGGAGGTGCCGCCATTTTTCCATAAGGTTGTAAATGTCCTGCAAAAAGAGTTTGCTGGTATGAAAATTTACCTTACGGCTTCTTTTTTCAGAAATTTCCATACTAATCATTACGAAATGAAACACCTCGTAGCTATTGTCAAGTAAAAGCCAGCCGGCTGTAATTACAATTTACGAGCAGAAGTAAAAATAGCATAACCAAATTCCATCAACAAACACCTTGTGGGATGTTACAAAATGTTATCAACCTACTTGTGAGCAAACGCCAATACCTTTTTTAGATAGGGCACTATGATTTTTTATTTTAAAAACTTTTTACTACGTTTTTTTACTTTGGCAAGGTAAAGGTGGCTGGATGGAGCAATCGTAGGGTTGGTTGTTAGTCTTGCAATCACTCTGTCGTGTAGTGCAGCCCGACATGCCGACAGTTCCATCATCAGGTCTGACAACGTTGCATAGGCGTTTACAAAATCTTTTTCCTCTTTCTTTCTTGCTTTTATCACGTCATCATCGTCATCAACTGTGGTCATGAGGTCAACGTTTGAAAATGATATGTTGGTCGGGAAAAGGGCAATGCTGTTGTGGACTTGTTGAGATGTGGCTGCAGGGAGCTGGCTGCTTCGTGGAGTCGTCCCTTTAGTTTTGGATGATTTCACTGCTTTGTACAGTGCTCTTAGCATGCTAAACAAAGAAAAAGCTTCCCGATTACCGCAAGGTTTGAAATAGTCCTAAAGCAATGAGAGGAAGATGGAAGCAGGATTTTTTCAAGGAAGTTGTTTTTTCATCAGACATATTTTTTAAACATATTTTGAATATACAGCGTCACATGTGCATGCAAAATTAACCAGATGAAGGGTCAGCAACAATCTTTGACTTACTGATAAATAGGCGCGTACAGGTTGCAAAGTTATAACACGAACTAGCTTTCACCGGAGGAAAAAATAATCTGTTAATACTGCTGGTCTGCAAGGAAAGACAAAGCTATAATGAGGTTAACAAATATTGCGAATGATTTCACGGGAGTTTTTTGAGACTTTTTATGAACCCATACTGATTGTTTATAGGCAAACGCGTGCATTCGCAACGAAACAAAACGCCGCTTTGTTCAAGGTTTAAAAGCAGCGTTCACGTTCCTAGCAGAAATGGTGGCAGGATCAAAAGCATCGTCGTCACGAATTGCTATTTTGGACATCTATTTTTGCAATGAAATATATGTTCCTATATTTCTGTTCCGTAATGACTGTCCATGTTACAAATAAATATGATGTCGCTACGTCACGCACTTCCAAGTCGGGTTATCAGGAGCAATAAAATTTATACGTCCTCCAAATTTTGTGGGACCGCCAACCTGGTCCTGGGTATGCAACTTGCATTTCACGTAAGCATTTCATTGCTGCAAATTGCAATCGTATTTAAGCAGCTCTTGAAACCAAATGCCGAAATAGTCAGTGCAAGACTCTGAAAGCTTTCAAACGTCTGTTTGACTCGTCTATGTACCATTTTACGAAAATACAACCTTAAAGACGAGCATCTGGGCGTTCGTTGCGCTTCGGAGTTAGCGCCAATGATTCTTCTCCTCATCAAACGGCTAGCATTTATCAGCATGGGTGAGAAGCTGTTAGCAGCAAATTCACACCAATCGTCTTCGCACATGCGCAACCGCTGTCTGAGTGCTTCAAGTTCTTTGCCCAAAACCTGCGAGGAAAAGCACTAAGGCCGAGTGCTGCAAACTACGGGAGCTTATTTTTTGCAAACACCAATTACAACGACTGCTTCAATACCAATTACAGGTGACTGCTTTAATACTAATTACAATAAACGTTTTTGAACAGTTGCTGTAAAGTTAAGCTTGCTTGCAATCAACTGTGCTTTAGCCGTTTATGACGGTTAAAACATCTTCCATATCGGAAGTCAAACATTGTTTTAGTAGAAGTTTACAGGTTAAAATTGTATTATTAGATGCTTTGCACCGCTTTCATTTGGTCTGAAACATTCAGATTCCAGTCGTTATTCAAACCATTGCAAATAATGTACTGACAGGTACTTCCAGTCCCGTCGCCACGGTGGGCTTTGGTGGACTTAGCCCCCAAACAAAGCTCCAATCCCCCCAAATTGAAGTATGAAAACTATAAATAAGTGTAGTTTTTGTCAATTTATAAATGTCAAGCCCCTGCACACAGAGCCGCAGTAAAGGGTAGGGAGGACCCTATGACGTATGTCATGACGTCATCGTTTGTAAAATTTATATTTTCGCTGATTCGCAACGTTCTCGTTTGCTTTTTCCAGTAGTCGATTATGTGCCTGCCGTATTAACTCGATTGTTAGCTGCCTTTGATTGTAAGCCGCACGAAATGGTGTAATTAATGTAAGCTGCCCTCGACTGTAAACCGCACTTGAACATAGGCTACCTAAGCCTCTGAGCAGGCGCGGATTTACCATTAGGCTGAAAAGGCTTAAGACTAGGGCCCCCGATTTAGGGGGGCCCCAAAATTTTGGGAGTAAGGACAATTTTCTGCAATTCTGTAAGCAAATATTCTTGTATTTTTGTTTTGGTTCAACTCCCCTTTTTTCCTATGCCGCTAACAAACGATCTCTATAGAATAATGAGTGCGAAAGATTGAAGTTAATGACGATGAGCATCAGTCCCGTAACCAGGGGAGGCGCAGGGGGGGCGAAGCTCCCCTAGAAAAATTTTCACTCCCCCTGGAAAAATGTGTCGGACATCGTTTAAAATTATTGGACATAGTTAAAAAAATTTGGGCCCCTCTTAGAAAAGTCTTCGCCCCTCCTAGTGACCCAAGCTGGTTACGGGCCTGATGAGCATTCTCTTTTTATGGCGTTGAGAATTGGTTATCGTTACGTAACATGTGTGGAACAAAATGCATGAATCCATTTTTAAGATTACACGAGGCCAGTGAGGTACTCAATAAATATGTAATGTGAGTGTGGTCAGATAACTTCACCGCTGCCTTCGTTAGTTTCATTGTGACTGTTTTTTTCCACGATGTCGATGGAATTCAGAATATAAGTAATATGTTTTTGCATTGGAAGAACTTGTTCAGTTAATCCAGGGTGGGGAACCTAACTACTATCACGAGCCGCCTGAATTGTGCATTATCGCTGGCGGGCCGCAAAATCAATTAAGTTTATCCTAAATTCTCACCTTTATCTAACTATGAGGAAGAATGACTTCTCTTGACTTACTGTCTAAGTACCGGCTTATCATGGAGCTTCGTTTTGACGCAATGTTGTACTCTAACTTGGTAACGAAAAGTATGATGCGGGCCATATCAAATGTTCACGCAGGCCGCATTTGGCCAGAGGGCCGCAGGTTCTCCACCACTGGTTTAATGTAACGAGCACGTGTAGTACTAATTTGTATGAAATCAGTCATCGCAAAGCTTCCAGAAGCGCCCCAATTTAAAATAGCCTTGGGCCCCAAAAATGAAAATCCGCCTCTGCCTCTGAGATGCATTCGCGACGTTCGCGTACTCCCGTATTTATGCATTTCCCGTATTAATATGCTTACACCACCATAACTGCCTTCTGTTTATCATAATCCCTCCTGTGACGGATGTGCACGTGATGCTGGAGAAAATCGAATACGAAAGAAGAGTTTGGTCAACAAAACGTAGCCAAGGAAAGACTGAGCGTCTTCTATATCTTTCGATAAAGCAAAAAAATAAAAAATGTTAGCCGCCCTTGATTGAAAGCCGCATGAAATGATGAAAAAATCTTTCTAAGCCGCGGCTTACAATCAAATAAATACGGTGCTCAACTGAACATGCAGTTAGCTGCGAGAAGAGAGTCTATGATATAAACACTACAGTGTATTCTTATTAAGAAAAAATATTTCCACAGGCTAGAGAGTGACTCGGCAAGAAATAACATTCACCCGAACAATAAGCAGAAGCCAGAGATTACAAACAAAAACACCAGAAAAATAACATGTCAATATGGCCAGCCAGTCTGAGTGTGAAAAGTGCTTCGAAACTTATGTCGTGATTTTCACCTACATTTTCAGGTGCTCTGGTTAACACCACTGTTTTAATGTTGCTGCTTAAAAGCTTTGCTGAAAAAAAAAACGTTTCAGTCGCGGCGTTTTAGCTGACACTGCCATATTCTTGCGCTTTTTCTCCTTACTTAGCGATTTTTTGCTCGTGATGGCAATACAAATTTCGGCATCGCGCTAGGTAAACACTGCAATCTCGCTTTCTGCTCTTTCGTTCTACAAATCGACTGATCAAAAACCTTTTCTGACGGATGCGCAATAACATGTAGTGTTGATGGCTTGACTTAAGTTGACTAGCTTCGTTTATGATGTAACGCAAGAATAGCAACCATCGGAAGAAAAGTGCATTTCTACCGTAGGTTCCCCTTTATGACGAAACAAAGGTCGCAGTTCGACTGCGGCTACCTCCAGACGGCACAAGAAGTTACGGAATCATTGATAGTAAACAGCAACCACAGCAGAAATAGCTTTGCTGCTAAGCACGCAAATAGTATCTTTTTAGCGACATTTGTGCAGTAGGCGTGATGCAAGAGTAGATAAACCATGCCAAAATAACGATTTATTAGGAAAAGTTGCTAGCAAAATCCAAATATATTTGCATGGTTTTTCGAGCAAAACCGAAAATATTTATATTCAGTAGTGATTACTCAAACTGGCAGAAAGTCAAACTTTCAGAAAAATCATTAATGATACTCAACGCTACATCGGAAAATAAAGTGGTATTCTTGTATCTCTTGTGAATCACGACAAGTTTTCAACAGAATATTTTATCTAAAACAAATAAATGTCATCACGGGGGGCCCCTTGGAGCGGAGGGCCCGGGGCAATTGCCCCCACCTTAATCCGGCCTTGCCTGCACAAACGTAAAGCAACCCTGTCGAAGACTTTCCGGCGGCGGTTCTGGGTACTTCACTACAAAGCTTTCAAAGACTCAAAGACTTCCAACTGTTTGTGCATTTTCCTTTCGTGAAATTTCAGAGGTAGAATAAGGTCTTGAAAGTAATTTCAACATCGCAATGTTAAAGAGCATTTTTAAAACTTCTGGTTATTGCTTTAATACTATACCTTGTGCAGTAAGTTTGCTTTTGAACGAGGTTTTGTTTTTGGGTTGCATTTTGGAGGAGATTCATTAATTGCAAATGAAGTTGTTGGTGGACCAGGAGGGGGACGCATCTGAAAAAAGCACATGAAACACTAATTTTCCTGAGCTATATTTTAAACTTCAAGAATTTTCTGAAACTACATTTTTTGCATCAAGCAACAAGTATCGCGTGAAAATTGATTTCAACTAAGCTTAATTTATTAAATTAGCTAGATTGGAAGCTGTATCTGACACGATCTTTGAACTAATTTTTTCAATGCTTGTATTGCGTTCAACAATTATGAAATCAGTAGATTTTATTTTGAGATTTTCTGCCATAAGAAGGGCAATTAAAAGCTGTAGTTTTGCTGTAAGCTATCGAGGATTCAAGCGATTGGGCTCTGCTTTCTTCTTGCGATTATTAAACTTGCACATTTCTGTGTATTCAAACAACTATTCTCAACAAGGGACATAAACAAGGAATCAATCAGCAGATTTTTAACAGGAAATCGATCTCACGTAACATCACGCATCCTCAATTCTGAAATCTTATTCAAGTAGAAGGTAGTGTTTCCAACCCGGGTTTTCGCGAACCCGAAACCCGTTTTTTCGGCTATTTTCTACTACCCGAAACCCGATTTTTTTCAACTACCAAACGCGGGTATTTTTAAAAATTTGAAATTGCTGTTGCATTCAAATATTAATAATTCTGATAACACTGAAGTTGCAGATTGGCGCGTGCAACGGCCAAATTAGCACGTTTGAACGTTCAACCATTATCATGAGGCACGAGGTGCGGGGTTTGCTCGGTGACCATCGTGCTATCGTTGTTGGTTCGTTTATATTTTCGTTCAGTTGACCTATTTAGACGGATCGCGACGTCATTTTGCACATAATATCTGCCTACGCAAACTTTAGTCTTTTCGCTAACCTAACTAACTATCACGTGAGGTCGTTCTTCAAAAGTATGCCGTAGTTTCGTAGTTACTTAGATAGTTTCGTAGTTAGACATTTATAAGCTGTTAAGTGTTAGTTCACACACAAGCTGTGATTCTTTGCAAAATCGATTCGTTCCTTTTCAGTTTGCAATAACTTTCTACAAAATATTTGGCTTTCCTTTAGAAGCGACTTTAAGTAGACTTTTAATCATACACATTCAGTTTTAAAGGCGTTAACGTCTTTAAATTTTTTTGATTACTAACTAGTAATCAAAGAAAATCAGAAGCTTAGAGCCATTTCTTATAAAACAAGGCTCAACCAACACCAAAGTGCAATTTGTGCTCAGTGAGACAAACACAGGCAATTCAAGCACCAAAATTTAATCAACCATTTCAAATCAAAGCGCAGAATCCAGGTAATCCTTGAGAGTGAAGACCACAAAACTATTCCGGCACAGGTAGAGACCAGATCACAAATTGTGTAAAAGGAAATGAGTGTTTTTGAGGCTACAAAGAAGAGTCAAATAACCTTGAAAAAGCTGTACCATGCCTTAATTACAATCAAGCCCAAATCAGTGGAATCAGAGAGGGCTTTTTCAGTCACGGGAATATTTATCACAAAACTCAGAAACAGACTGAATGATGAAAGTGTGCTTTGATTGTCATGCGTCAGTATTACAAAAATCATTGAAAACTGTGCTTAACTTAATAATTCGCTGATAAATTGCGCAGGGACCAAAAGTAATAATTTCACAATGATATTGAGATTTATCGCTCAAAATCGCATTCATTTCAAAACCCGAAAAAAACGGGTTTTCCCGGGTTTCTTTCCTCAGCTACCCGAAACCCGGGTTTTAAAATTTTACCCCGAATCGGAAACAGCAGTAGAAGGACAGTAATTATTCCATTATCCGAAAGAGAAATCAACACTATTTTTCTTTACCTTGGCGTGTGTAACACCATGTTTGGAGAGCTATTCGTTTGCTATACAGCAAGTTACCTGCGCTTTTTCAGCTGGAGAAGGAAGTTTCATGTAGCGCGTTACGGATATCAATGCTTGCTTCTGCGCATTTGCCAATCCGGCGGTCCCGCCGATTGCTCCGCCAGACCCCGACGTCACATACACTCTACCTAAGTCGCAACAACATAGATTAATTTCGAAAGGGTAGAATTGGTAAATGTAAATAGCTGTGACACATGCATATTTTTCATTGCAATGAAATGGCTTCGTACCATAAATTCAGTTCTTTATTTTCGTAACCTTAGGTCTCATTAACAGCCTCGCACATGTCGCGTATTGGGGCTGATAAAAAATTTTACAAGCGATCTCCTCTAAGTAACGACAAAAAATCTCTCTGTTTATACGAAGAGATGATATCCTTTCAAGGCGAAAGGTAACAGTTAAGAAAACAACGTTTGACAAAAACAGGTGGCTATTTTTTCCGCTATAGCATTTTCATGATCCCGCGCTGCAGCCAGTCAGTAAGTCAACTTTTCACCAAACATCGAACGCAGAAAGTTTTCTACATCGTGCGAACTTTACACTTTGCGTGGCTTCAGTGCGTTACAACAGACACACGGGCAATTTCCCTCATACCAAATTTTACAATTTAGATTTCAAAGATGTTTATACCTGGACCAGTGGCAGATCCAAGGAGCTATTTGATACGCTTACGTCTCCCAAACGAGCGTGGTTCACCCCTGAAATGACGCCCTCAAAATTCAGCCGTAAAAGCGAGAATACTTTTTTCTCTTCATTTGATTTTCTCCGAATTTCGGAGCCCTTTTTTCTTACGACCCGCGAACTCCAGATTTGCCACTGTAATGGACTCATACTGCAATTTAGATGACACACCATCTATGTTCAATTTGATTTGAGACTTTGTCTGTTTATGTCCCTGGTGGCTTGTTTAAATACACAGGTCTATAACTGTTACATGTGGATGTAACGCCACATGTTATACAGTTGCAAACTCTAGAGGTGATCATGAAAACTTTAGGGCAAGTTGAAATACTAGTCATAAGTTGAGCTCTGCAACACTGACGCATCAATTTAACCACTTTTAAATAAGCGTAATATCAGCTGAGCTTTAAAATACTTTCAATCACAAGTTTGAGTTTTAGATAAAAGAACTTGCGTTGGATTTATTTTCGATTTGAATGTGAAAATGCAATGGGCAGAAAAAGAAATAAAATCTCACAAGCTAAAAGATATAATCAGTAATTCTGAAGAACCAAAAGTGCTGTTAAATAGGTGAAAGATGATTTGTCCTCAATGTCTCACATGGAAGTTACTATCATTTACAAGATGTAAGATGTGTGAGAAGATAACTGAAGTCTTTTTGCAAAATCGCTACTTTAATTGCTTAAAGATCACGAGCGCTGATTCTATTTACCAAATAATACGATACACATGTTATCATGTTATTTGCTTGCCTGTTTTGGTGTTGGCCATGGGCTTACGTCGGAGCAAGCCCAGAGCTCGACGGTATTCTTCTTCAGTCACAGTGACCCGCATGCGCAGCTGCTCCACTGCGCACGCTTGACGGGCTCGCTTCGTGACCAGACCGGCTTGAACATTTTCACGAAGTTGGCCGCTCTATTTGATTGATTGTTGTCATGCAAAACCGACAGTAACATCTACATGCTACTTCATAACCTAAGTTTACCAGCGAAAATATAGCCAGTAAATGATAGATATATACCAAGCAAATTTTCACCTTCACAATCAGGGGAATCTTGGTTTAAAAAAACCTTGATCAAGGGCTTTCGCTCTTAGAAATGACTATACATTTTAAGTTCAACAGTGACAGAGTACAACATATATTATGTGAAGGCAAAACACTGTCTATCGAAAGATATCCTTTCCCAACAAAGAATCAGACACTAAGATCTTATTTAACCTACGAAATAGGCATTATCAGCTCTTATTAAAAATGGAGTCAACGCAAAACCGTGTATTCAGTACGTGTTTTTCGACTTGAAGCATTTACAGCAAATTAAAACATGAAACGCTGCACAAACATCAGTACAGACTCGTGATAATGTATTTTACTTGTTTTAGCACCATCCTACTCCTTTCGACTTGGCACAGGTCATACAAAGCTAAGAATCACAGACTTTCAAGATAGGTGAGCATAGAACATCACCACGATGTGGTGTCCAATAATAATCTTCAATTGCATTTTGTTGACACGTGGCGCGCACTTAGTATCTTATTCTTAATTGTGACATTGGCGGAATTGTGTTTACCAATTCGTATGTCTTATTCACCGTAGAGGAGTGACATTATGCGTAGATATGATAAAACCTTTACTTTCATGCCAAACTCCCATAAGATGCGCCAAAGGTAGAACTGCAACAATTTTTTGAAAAAAAGTAGCTACAGATCTGCACAACAAGACAAGTGTGGTGTAATCGTCCTGTACTAAACTTAAAGATAACAAACTAAGAACCTGATAAAGCAACCACAGCTGCTCTATTGTTTCGGGATGAAGGCATCTGCACTGAAAAACAAGTTGCGAGCTGGTGATATCAATTCCATTTCCGCCTCCTCCAATCCTTTTCAAAGCTGATTCAACAACTAAACCCCGAATTTTTTCAATCCTGTTAGGCAAAATATTTGTTTGACTCAGTGTTGCGAAAAACGTTTTCCAAAAAGGTTTGAAAAACATTGTTTAAATTTTCTAGGTGAAGCTACAATGAACAGTTCGCAAAGATGTCAGCAACCTCACCTGTCAGCAGCTCTGCACAGAACGCGCGTATCTTCTACTGTGTGGGTAAAAAAAACTCGAGCAACCCGTTCGCGTATCTGTTGAGGAGTGACGTGCAGGCTGGAACCCCACTTCGAAGACGGTTGCGTCGGCAAAGTGACGTCGTCGACAGTGACTTGGATGGATATTGTAGCTTTAGAAAAAAAAGGTTTCCGCAAATTGCCCCGTCAACTACAAAAATTTTACAGCAAGAGCGTACAACAAATGAACAATCAAACTTGGTTTTTGGATCCAAGTATTTTTAACAAAAAATAGCGTCTTCTATAGGCAAAGCTGCTGCACCTGGAAAGCTAGAATGGTTCCAATGTTTCATATAGTCAAAGACAAGAAAGTCGTGCTGAAAACACCACGGCAGTTAACCCTTAGGACCGCTAAAGCTCAACATATTTGGCTTTTAAGGCAATTTTGGCCATAACGAAGACATCATAAAATTCGGACATTCGCGTGTTTTCTGATAAACATGAAACAGGTAAATTGGCATTTGAAATTTTGCCTCGAACCACCATGACGTCACAGGGACGTCATGTTGACGTCACACTTCCAGGAAGATTTTCAAATGCGGAGGTACCTGTTTTTTGTTCTTCCGAAAGTACACCACATTCTACATCTTGTGACGTCCTCATTGACTCTACAGCGCGATCGGTCGGAGAGTCATGGTCGAAACTGCCTTGTAGTGGCTTTCGCGGAGTGCTCAACACTTTCAAGAAAACTCTTTTTACTCCGTTACTGATTTATCCGAAGACAATGTGCAAACAACATGAGATCGTTTCAAACTACGGTGCACATTTGTTAATTTGTTTTGACCACAAAGCGTACTTGCACTGTTAACATTCGCTATTTTTCTTTGAAAAAGTAGAGTGAAGAGCGTTGAAACGTCGTTTTTACAGTTACAGTTAAAAAACAATTTTATAGTTCTATCGCTGTACGAGCAAAAGGAAAGATACCTCCTTTCCGGCGAACTGTGTCAGTTCGCAACTTCCACGAATCGCGAGATGGAAACGAAGTAACAGGAGCACCATCTAACGACACTGAAGTAATACCTCTTGATTTCGCTGAACGGCTTCTTAGTCGTTCCCTGATTGCGCTGGGCTAAAAGTTCCATAGCAATATACCTTAACTTCGGTAGTCATGAATTTTAGCTTGCGTAGATAGTAAATATAATAAAAATCAGTTTTTGCAATTTGAAAGCAAATGCGCTTGTTTTCCTGGTTTTAGACCATCGGGTCATTTTTGGCTTTTAGTGCACCTACAGAATAGAAGAGCGTTTCTTCCCTGTCTTTTCTCAAACGGGATCCATCGCTAATGGCTTCGAGGACCATTTTCGGCCTAAGAAGGTGATCTTAAAAAAAGTTCCAGGGCAGTTGCTTCGATTTTTCGGCCAAAATGGCGCTAATTTTTTTATTTACATTTTAGATGATACCTTGCATTGTTTATGCCGTAGGCAGTGGCGTACGCAGAAAATTTTCATGGGGGGGTTTCATTCAGTGGCATATGGGGTCATTTGTTTGTGGTGTACGGTCTTTGTGACGTCACAATTTGACGTCATATTCATGTTTCCAAACCAACGTTTTGGCGAAGTTTGTTAACATAATATGAATGATTTTCTACACGCCCTCCACTTATTTTATGTGTCATTGCACTGAATATAAACTATCAGCGCTCCAAGTTAGGATATCGGAGGAAAATAAACTCAATGCTGCGACACCGGAGTTCATAACTGCGAAATTTTGGCTGCGTGTTAAAAAGGGGGAGTGAAACACACTCATCACTGCGTCAGAGCAATTTACAACTGCAAAATGAGGCTGGCCTAATGTCTTGTCGAATACGAGCAGTCGAGCATAGGTGTGCGGCTGGACTGGTTGGTGCACACCCCGGCTTGGAAGATGGAATCTTGCTAAACTGCACAGTGCACAAGAATTGACATTGCGCACAAAGTACGCAAGAAAACTTTCAATTTTTTGTTATGATTAGATGTCCAGAAAACTTTGTTTTCCTTTTCCCCTGCTGAGACATTATGAAATGCCTGAATGCTTCTACGTTAAAAACTGCTGTTCTAAGCTCGTGCAACAGTTCTATCATGCTACAGGATTTGGTAATGTAGCCAACACGGTCAGCGCTTGCGCTGATCAGCTATAGCAGACAAAATAAAGACAATTATTTCGGATAAATTGAACTATCGCGGAACACAATCTTTAAACATGTGAAGTGGACGGAGGGTCTGCAAAAAGTGGTGAGATGGTTTCTGGTGGCAGACGATAACCCTAATTCTCACCAAAACCTAATTATTACCTTTTGGCCCATTTACAATGTTCCTTGAAATTTGCATGCAAATTCATTCCGTGGTATTTGCAAATTCGTCAACTTAACAAGCAAAAAGTATGCGAAAACATTTTATTTCCTCTGCGCAGGTAACAAAGATTTTGTAAAATATCAAGCTCAAGTGGGGGGTTAACCCCAAACCTCCCCCCCTTGCGTACGCCCTTGGCCGTAGGTGTGTAACCTCATATAGCACTGCTGGTCAAAAGCACCGAATTAGACCGCAGGCCACAACTGCGTTCCACGTTGACTAAGACACCGTGTTCGAATGAGATTTGCAGCCATGGTTACCGGACCAAAGACGTGTTAGAATTGTATTGGTTTTCCACACAGGTTTTTCTAGGTAAATAATGTGGTGGAAAATTATGATATCGTCCCAGTTTTCTCCAGTGAAACAGACTTCAAGAGACCTATAAATTCGATATCAATTCCGAACGTGGACCGAGCTCCATCGGTTGAAATTCCGTACAGGTCTATTCCAAATTTTTCAAATGCATTTGTTCCTGCAGCGAAGATATCAGCACTAGTTACAGTATCTTTGGTAGACTGTACTGACAAAGTTCTTCCGTTTCATTTAGCTCCCTGTCCACTCCTATTGCAAATGAAACCAACTGTGCCGTGTCCTTCTGATCTGTATTTTCATCCAGAGCTAAGCCTTATGTAACAAACTGTTCACCTTGTTGCTGAGAGTGTCACGTACACCGTTAACGATTCTTTCGACAAGCCTCGCTATCGTCCAAAGATACATGCCTGTTTTGTTCAACTTCGTCGTGATTTTAAAAGCACATCATTTCTGTAACATCGACCAGGTACAGGGTCATAAAACTACCATTCGAATCAGGCTTCACTGTTTGGGTTATTGCCTGTGCAATCATTATGCTCTTTCGGACTACCTTTTTATTTCCACTACGAATTTTTTTGAAACATACAAGGCTGAACGTTCAATTTTTCGTGCACTGCATCACTTTCAGCTCTCTCGTGTGTCAAATCGTATTTTCCGAAAATATCTCCATAGAACGTGCAGCTTTTGCAGTCCTGTGCAACTTCGAGCAAACGGCACCGCTGGACCGGTTGACTGGGTTCGATTCCCAGTCGGGTCACACCGAAGGCTTGAGAAACGGTACTCGCGTCCTGCCCACTGCTGACCACTCGTGACTCTTCAGAGGGAGTACAAAAACGAGTACAACAAGCAAGTGAATCTTCAGAATGTTTAGCCTTTTAGCATCATTCAAGATTGTAGCCTTTAGCGACACCAACATCTTATTGTAAATCAAACATGAAGGTCTTTCATCCAAATTTTCAATGAAAAAGTAATTCAAACTCCATATTTTTTAAGAGATATCTTTCTTCCTGTATTTACTTTTTTTAGTCTCTTTCAAATTTGCTGTACGTGACATTGCTTAGTGTGAGAAAACCTAAAACAAATAATAATACTACAAGGTGCGAGCTACAGCTAGTCTAGAACAGTGGTTCTTTACCGGAGGCATGCCTCCCCAGGGGGGCATCAATAAATTTCCAGGAGGGCACTCTACAACATGAAAAGTTTTTTAACGGGAAAGTGTTCCGTCCAATTTGCATATATGAAGTCGGGAGGGGCTTGAAACGAAGGGACAATTACTTAAAGAGGGAGGCGTGGTAGAGAAATGGTTAACAATCACTAGTCTAGAAAAATTCAACATATGGCCTTTATCAAAATTCAGGGGGACGCATCTAAACAAAAAAAATCTGAAATAATTCTGATTTGATTTTTCAGCTGCCACGCCCAACTTGGAAATTGCCGTAGAAGACATCAGCTGGCGACAGGTTTATGGACAGATCATAAAATTATACAGGTAGAAGTTTTACAAATGAGATGACATTATGAACTGTTTGGTGAACGTCAGATCAAAGCGGTTTTTATTTTTTTCAGTATGCAAACGCTGCGTAAGCTGGGAATATAATTAGTGTAAGTATTTAAATCATTTTTTGCTCCGTGTCAAAGTCCAAAGTTTATTTGTTCCGTGCCAAACTTTATTTGCTGCAAGTTTCTGCGGGATTTCGGTTGAAATAATAACAACTTTTTCCAACGGTAGAGTTTCGGAAAGAATCTTTTACATGAAGAGACATAAAACGTTTGCATTAACATATGTAGATATATTTTTTGTAAGCTAGACCTGAAACTTTATAATAAAATGTAAAGAGGTTGTACTTACCAGAAATCGTGGTGGTGTTGCTTCCATTGGTAAGCTGCGTGAGGTGACGATGCTGCTGTTTTCTGCAGTTCTTGCTGTTCTGGGAGTAATTTCTGTTGCTGCACTGTAAAAAGGTTTTGTTTCTATGTTCATCGTGGATCCCATGACAGCAAGGTGACCGATCTTCTTGTAGGGAGGATAAGTAAAGGGTGTCTTCGGTGGAAGTGGCGTACCCCAAGTCATTTTCGGGTACATGTCCGCCCGACCTGGTCAAAAAGAAGGAAAGTAGCATTGTTTCAAATGAATTCCGAATTGCGTTTTAACCAAAGTGGGTTTCATTGAATACACACGCCATACCGGTTTAATTTCATCAATGCCGTTTGCTCTGTTATTCATGACCGTACCTCTGCATTCGCCAATGCGACGTCAACAGTACTTCCTTGATGGTCGCAATCAATATTATAACCTTTAGTGAACCGAAAAAAGAAATTTTGAAAGGGTACACAAACGGCAGTATCAATCGACTTGTACCTAAAATTACTCAACCTTCTTTAAAAACTTTTTCGTCCAGTATCATTCTAATCAGCGGAAATTGCACAATGCTCTCCATTTGCGTACAGCTTTCTTTTCACGCGGCAAAGCTTTGATTCGGTTGGAAGCCTTGTAATCTTTAAATCACATGCATGACGTTCCCGCTCCTTAAAAGCATCAGATGCTCTTTTGCTCACCTTGATTGACGTCTACGCGGATTAGCCAACGCTGCTGGAGATCGCCGACCACGCGATTGAGCCCGCACGCTTGCAAGCATTTCCACAGTTTGCGCAGCAACTCCTGAATAGTTTGAATGTTAATTCCAAGCGTTCTGGAGCAGTAACGCGCATTCTGTTTCACTGTGACAGTCTGAATTTGTTCGAAGGAAATTAAATATTAATTGAGGTAGATCAATTATTTAACGACAAAATTCTGTAATTGCTTCTGCTGACCGCTCGGGTCAGACCTCGTATGAGGCGAAGAAGGAAGCTTGAATCGTCGGAACGGAAACATTGTTTGCGTTTTGCAGAAGTTATTGCTTCAATTAAATAATTGCTAAATGTTGGAAAAACTCACTACTCTCTTGACTTTTATCGGAGTGCGCTGAACAATCAAAATCAGGTTTTGGTGACTGTCAATGAAATACATTATAACAATTACGTTTCTAGAATCATTTCCGCACCAACATAATCTAAAATTCACAATGCAAGCATTTTTAATCACTAAAAAGTCCTTTCATTCACTTGTAGGTATGATGAAATGAACTCAGTGGTCACCTTGATGGCACAAAGCCATACAGTTGAAATGCAGAATTATTGCGACAGCTCATCATTGGCCTGGTCGATAAACCGTCATACAATCAATTAAAAAGATTGAATCTTGATTGTAAATATGTGAAAGGCATTTCGCACGATTGTAATGCACTAAGACCTTGATGAACCAAATCGCTTGGACTAAGAAATCGAAACGAATAGGCAAGCCCGATTAGAAATATTGTACCCAGAGATTAGAACCATGATATTTCAGAACCATGCTCTTTAAATCCTATCCATTTGGCATGTAATTGCTTTGCAAAGAGTGAGCCAACCCAGCGGCTTACTGAACTCTTTAAAAATCTTTACCTATCGCCTTTGATAGAAGGCATTGCTACCTGTTATCATCTGCACCTTGTGTCTAAGAAAAAAAAGAATATGATATAAAAAATATGCACATCACCTCTAGCGTGGTTGTACTCCCGTAAATTGCAACTTGGTCTGACGACACATCACATCCTACTAAATCCGTTTGCTGGCTCCTATCTACGGTATTCGCATACACAGGTTGAATAAGGGGTTGAGCGGAGTCCGGAAAGTGCTTGTCTACTACCATGACCTGTGCGAGAAAAAGCGCGAAGCCTTTAAGAATGAAAAAAAACTTTTGCGGCCGAATAAAATCCGTTTAGTTTTGTCCAAAATCTAGTTAGCCTGGTACGAGAAGTACCACCACTTAATTCAATTTCATGTTTTGTTAACTGCATTAACAAAGCTTACAGCTGATAAATTTACCTGTTAAAATTTATTTTGTATGTCGCATAGTTTCATGCTAATAATCGATTTCTTGAAACGTTTTACTGAAATTTATACCTTAAAAAATTAAAAAACGGAACTGCTAATGGATCAAAACGTACGTGAGGCACATCAGCAATTCAAAATAAGTCGCGATCAATTTTGAATAGAACACCTGAACCACAAACTCGAGGAGCCCTTAGTTATACGCCGAAGAAAGCAAGCAGAGAAATTTTAATGTCTCATGAAATTTACTTCGTGTGCAAATTTTTACAATAAGTTCGCGGTTAAATTGTTTACTTCTTTTCTAGCTTGCAAATAACCCTCTTCGAAGAATGCTTATGTCCACAGTCGAATGCCTTGTCCAACAACGTTTTGCCTTCAAAGTAACCTGCTTTGCGCAAATACTGGTCAGTAACGAGATCGTTGCTTTGCTTACGTACGCTTGCATATGGCACTTGTACAACTGGAGTGCTTGGCATTCCGTTTGGTTGGGCAGGTGTTGTTAATCTTACGGTCAAAGAAGGACCATCTCGTTGTAGTTCTGCCGCATTTTTCATCGATTCTGCGTCGCTTGGTAGAGCGGTTGTGCCTTCTGTCATGCAACGAAACCACGTTTTGTAAATCAACAAACTTGCTTCTTTATAGCTCACCGAGGGGAGAACCAGCAGGAAACGTTGGGTTGTTTTCTAAATTTTTTTCTCTGTCTATAATTAAAAACTGTCGGATAACTCATTTAGAGAATGGTTTATACATTCTAAGCACATATTTTCCGATGATATAAATAATAACGTAATTTTCCGGAGCATTTTCAAGAAAACATAACCTCTTCCCAAAAAATCAGAAACAAAGCAGGAAGCTGCTTTACTACGTATGACAGGGGCCGCGCTTCAAAAATAGTGCTTATATCGCGTTATGGCGATAAATAGTGAGAGATATTTCTGTACCTGAGAGACAATGGTGATTAACAGGAATTGGTGGAAAACAGTCTTGCTTTTTATCGATGACGTCGTCCGTGTACGCTACCGCGTTCGCAGCAACGTCATCACGGTGTTCTGGAATTTGTGGTAGGGCGCACGAACTCGATTCGACGACCTGTCAACAAAATCCGTGGGAGTCGAGAAGGGTTTCAGTGCGTTGTTTCGTGGGGAGCGAATGCCATTCGTCACTAATTAAACAGATTTCACGGAAAGCAGTTTATCATTCTCGTATTTATGTTTCTTTGTTTGGAAATAAAACAAGGAACGGTTGTTGGCAAGATTCTATGTCGTATACAGGTCAATGGTCTGAAAGACGGCATACACAGGCAAGGCACTGCAAATAACTGCTTTTGGTAATCACCAAAGGTTTTAAAAGTCAGCGCATTGTTGCTAGTTACAGAAACACGCAGAATAATCTATCGGAAAACGAGCTACACAACTGGAAAAACAGTATTGGGGATGCTTTGTCCGCGACCTGAATTTTTGCTTACATAGCTTCTCTTGACACTGGTTGCTTTAATGCTAAAATCATTTTTCAAGAACTAGAAAGAGCAGTCAATAACCCATAAATCCAACCACTATCCAATATTCTGCTTCTACAAACAATTGAGACGCAAGACGCGTACCAACCATAAAAATAAATTCCAAGATCCAGAAACCAGATTCGAGAAGCCGATAAACAACAAACTCTTGGTTAGCAACAAAGTTCAGTTTTCAAAAACATTCCAAGCTAGCAATATTTTTTTTACTGGGTTACCTTCATTTTTTGCTGCGAGGGTGTGTTTCTCAGCTTCGTGTTAGCTGCGTACTCCCACCACGTGTGCATCGCTTGCTTACGCTGTTCCATGAAGTTAACAAACGAGCTTCCCTCCACAACCGTTCCGGTGCTGGATATCAGCAAACCTCTTTCTGTGCCAGTACGTGGTCTGCCGAAAAGTGACTACGATCGAACAGGCTACAGGCATAACTAACGCGCACCAACGGATTGATAGCTATTGACACGAAAGTGTTTTCTGTGAAGGCTCATAAATAACGGATGTTGGCTTGGTGACAAGCATCCACGGTTGATAGTCGCAATCGTTTCAAGCATTTGCCGAAAAATGCACAGCAAGCAACTTACTTGCAATCGTAAAGCAAAGATTCTACTTCTTTTCCCGAAAGGCCGATGTAACTCAACAACATGCGCAGTTCTCGTCGTCGCAAGTGCATGGAGACATCGCTGAGAAACTCGTTGACGTCCAGAGTTTCTGATCACCAAGTACGAAGTTACAGCGCTATTGCAGGTGAACGGGGGAAATGGTGAGAGGTTTTGTGACCGAAGGTTTTTATCTTGCTAGTTTTTGTCATAGCAAAGTATTCCAGAAATTCGATCTTGAAGTAAAACTAAAGTTGTTTATCACATATAGTTTACAAAATTGGGTCCCATGACTTAACCTAGAACATTTTCAACAAACAAGTTGCTAGAAACTTGCAGTAAATTCGGTGCAGGAATGCTCGATTGAAAGCTTTTCCACTTCCTCGCTCACTCGTTAGCAACCACCCCAGTTTGACTGACTCTGCTCAAGTGAGAGGTTCATTTGCATTCGAGTTTGACACGTATTTTTTTGAATGAAAAAAACTTTTTGTTTAAAAAATTAGGATGTGTAATAAGCACACTTAAGGAGTATTGAAACACTTCAACAATACATTCCCCAACAATGTTTTAGGACTTCTTCCCAAATAACCTCACATGTTAACAGTCACTTCTTATCAAGCTATATTTTTGTTCCTGGCAATGCAAATCTTTGTGTAGGAAAGTCACAACATTTTTCGTTTATCATTACTACTCTCAGAAGCTAAAAAATCAACCAGAGGATTTTGTTAAAATAACCAACAGGTTGTAACTTTTTATGTTGTCAGACAATTCGCACTTACCGTTCATGAGCACGAACTCCGGATCCATTCTACAATGTTTTGGGGAAGCACATCAAAAATGTGGAAGTCAGTTTGGATCAGTTGATTTTTGGGCACTTGTCCTAAATTAAACAAACTTGCGAACAAGCGTAATCCCAGTGTTACCCTAAAAAGTTTGCTGCTTCAACAACCTGTAGGTTTGCAGGCATTGCGAATGAGTACCACAGTACGCTGAGTTACATCGAATGATAAAAAATTTGCTTTTGGTTGCACCCTCTTTCACTGCTTGTAAGCGAGCAAAAAAACTTTGCAGTTCTCTTTACTTTCAACTGACAAGCACACCGCTCAGAGCCCAATCGATGACTTAAGATCTTTCGATGCCCTCTTGTTCTGTCCAACTTTTCACATGCTTGCTGTCATTTTCTCGTGGGTTGAGCGTTAGCACTGAAAATGCTAGGGGACAGAGAATGACGAACAAGATAACCTTTCAAGAATGTAGCAAACTCGTTTTCAGTTTCTCCAGATGAAACTCGATCCAATTAAATGCCGCGGCGTGTTCTGTAGTTTTTTTGCGTACACTCAGCTGTTATGAAAAGCTTTACACATCTTTGTTGGAGAAACAAAGGGTTGTGAGTGTTCAGTGTCGCTGAATGTTGTTCCAAGTATTAAGAGCAACAGCCGCCAAAGGCCTTGTAGAGTTGGCCCCACTGCGAGCATGTTTATTGTGAGATACAAAGAAGCCCGTGTTTTCACAACTTACCCAGCGTTGGCGAAGTAGATCACATATGGTTTTATTTTTAAAGGGGGGAAAAATGTATCCAACCCGTAATTGCCAAAGCGCTGATGTGTATGGCGTCGCTTAACAAAACCGAATGAGTATGTCCTCATCAAAAACAGCTGGATATGACAACGTGTAGTTTCCGCAAATGGAGCATAATCTACAATAACAAAAAAGACGTCTCACAGACATTTCTAAATTATGATTAAGATGATTTTCTGTTTGGCGAAAACATGTGTGAATGTTGCAATTCTATACTTTTACTGATAGGATTTACATGGCCCTCACACTGCATCAGGGTGCTTTCCACTTGATATCAACCTTCGACCGCGGCTTGGCTCTAAACATTTTAAAAATAATACTGTAATCATTTTGTTTCTGTGGTTCTGCAGGGCTCAGCTAATTTTAACCTTTAAAATTTAAACAGAAACTATGTTTTCCCATGACATTACATTTTTTGTAATGATAGTTAAGGGTTACGACTTATTTTGTTGCCTTGAATGACATAAAACTACTTTTACAACACCGAGACGCTTTTGTCATTTCATTTAAAATGCATTTCAAATAATTATTGCGCGGTTGGGTGGTTGCGAAAACCAGCTTTATCAATACGCTATTTTGGCTTTTCAAAGCAAAAATAGTAAAATAACTTACCGAAATCAACATCAAAATATGCAGAAATGACCAGCACCTGTACTTGATTACTTTCAGCACAGTTGAACCTTGGGTTTTTCCAAAAAAAAGCTTTTTCCTCAACGCTGTGGTGACGGTGCAAAAATGAAAGCAAAACAACTTTTTGATGGCACTGTGGATACAAAGCTTTCTTGCGCATAAGAAAGTGGCAGGTGCTTGCCGGTGTATGGCAGGAGGCGTGCTGTACAGAGCGCAAGTCCTCTGGTAAAGGGAACACTGCCTATGTTTGATGTGTAAACAGACCGCTCACTCGAACATTCAGATTTCAGTCATTAATTTCAAGTGAAAAAACAATAACCACTCAATGGATTATTTCACTTCGCTTTTTGAACACCGCGTGGTTTTGTATGTGACAAGGTCTCTGGCAAAGCGGCTAGTAATAATGAATGATGAAGAAAGGTGTTGACCAATATATTCCAAAGCCTCAGATAGTTCTTATCAACAACTCCTCTTTTGCGCAACGTACGACCTGGTTTTTACCCACTAGTCCGCGTCTGAAAATGTCAACTTTTCTGGCGCATGTCCTCATCGCGGAGGAAGTGGTTTTTCCTGAGTTATTTATCGGGTCAATCGTTTCTACCTCTGTGGTTCAACTCAAAAGAAATAGAGAACTTTCTGGTCAATTTCAAGCAAAGTATTATACTCAGTAAGAGCTGGGAAAAACTATTAATGCGCAACCGAGAAACACGCTGCTACCATTTTACCGAAGTGTCGTTGCTTGCTTAAAGGTATAAAAGATCAACTGGTCATTTAAACAACAGAAAAAGTTGTTCCAGCATAAATGGATGTTTTTCACTTCATGGAAAAACATGAAACAACCTGCGCCAAAGACCAACACTTTCTGCGCTATGTTTTCTGTGTGATAATAATACGTTTATTGAAATCTACTAAAAACCTATTAGATAAAACAAATTTAGGGACGTATATATAAGTTAGTGGAATCTATAACACGTCTCTATTTGCTCAATGAGTTTTTTGTATTGGAATATCGAATTCAATGGAGTAAAAATCAAGTTTTGCAAGAGATATAGCACGTTTTATAGAAACAGATTATACAAAACTTTAAATTTCCTCATTTTAGAGAAAATTTACGGTTGATTACATTCTCACAACAAACGATAATACCATTGTACGGCAGTGCACAAACTGAAATTCCCTTACGAAAGGAAGTCCTACGAAGAATATATAATCAAGTAACGACGAGATCAGGGCGCACATTTTCATAAGGAACACGATAAACCAGGCTTACAAGGCGGAAATGTCAGTGGTCTATCATATTTCTTGAATGACGACAAAAGACTGCACACATGCAAGATTTTTTTGAATCTTAGTATGAAAAGCTTAGCTGGGCGTTTGACTCAAGACTATTCAAAGTCAAAGCATTCCTCACCTTCCGCTGTTGCCATTAAAATAACAATAATTCCTTTTATACGACTGGGAAACGCAGCCATTCTGCTTGGCGGAGAGGACGCCCGCTTAAAACTGTATTTGTGCCACACGGAAGCGCATGAATTTCGACCACATTATTCTTTGCCCTAGAAAGACCTTTCAAGCACTGTGGATGATTTCCCAGAAATTATAACCTCTTTCATCGGCCGACGAAAACACCCGGTGGTTTATCGCAAAAAGAATTCGATCATCTCAGGCTCATGATGTTGTAAATAAGCCACTGACAGGATGTTTAAACACTTACCTTTCATGAAGTGTTCAAGATAAAAAACAGCTTCCGCGGAGCAGATGGCCTATGATTGACACACAGTCAAGTAACGGGGGCCTGTGGTGTTACGGTCACATAAAATCGGTATAACTCTTATGTATGAAACATAAAATTGCAAAAGCGACAGTCAAAAGCGAAGGTTTATATTTCGTTGGATATTTCTCGTCTAAAAAACTTGGATAATACTGAGTTTTTCTAAGAATTTTTCGTGGTTTATATTGGTTTGTTAGATTCTGCATGTCAAATGGTAGCAATCTCTTTATGATGTCGCTTTTATGTCTTGTCGCGAAACCATTTAAAGCAGCATAGGCACTGTAGTAATTTCACTACATTGTCTCGGATTCACCACTAACATTTATTTCTTGCAAATGTGCAAGGTACTATGGTTTTGTACTGCAATATACCTACAGTATATGTTTGTTGAGTAACACCTTACGATCCAAGCCTGTTATATCTTTATGTTAGATGACAATGGTAAAAAGATTTAATTGGCAATGCCAAAAAAAAACTTTTAAATACTTGAGAGCTACTTCCCAGCTGTGTACAGTCAAAATAGTGCCTTTTCTGGAAGTAAAAATGTCACGAAAAGTAAATCGTTGCAACAAAAGATTCTCGCAGAACAGGAAGATTTCGCAGTCCCTTGCTCTGGCATTGTCTAATTATGGTGCAACTGCCATATGCCTGATCGCCAGCAGGTGCTACACAGAGGTGTCATATAACAGTCAGAAGTGAGCATCGGGCGTGGCAAAGCGCCTAAGCAAAACACAGTAGCAACGAGCTTTGGCATGTTTGAAAAGATTTATGTGCTTATTACCGTAGAAGACCGGTGGAACGCTCCGCAAACTGACTCGATTTTCAAACGAAGATCAACATTGTGCGGCTGTGGCACGTGGCTAATGATTTTTTTCTTGCCAGTTTTAGGACGTCTTTGTCGCAGTCGATAGAACGTCGCAGCGTAGAAGCGATATAAGTCGGGTGGAATTCGATTCTCTCATTCCCCCATGCTGTATAGCGGGCAAATTGCTTATGTTTCGTCTGCTAAGCTTTAATAGACGTCAGCGCGCATCGGAAAACAAGGCGGCAACTTCCAAAAAAGTCTGGCAGTATAGTATAAAAGCGGCAGTACAGTTTAGTTGAACGTTTTGCTGGATAACTTAAACGCGAAGCAAGCAACCATGGTTCGAAAGGATCAAACGTGATAAGGGCAAAATCTGAGCTGACCTGCCAATTGGGTTCAAGCCTTTCAGTATGAGACACAGCGAGTATTTTGTGTGCAGAAGAGCATAAAAGCTTGAATGCCTTGCCATTTGCAGTATGCGGGAGGTGAGTGCCATTCCTGCGTGGTACCGACAGAAACCATTTACACTAGCATGAGTTTTTCCTTTGATTTGTTGCAAATTCCAACTCGAGGTCACAATCGTTTCACAAGACTTGCACTGTATTTCGGAACATCTGACTTACAATCCAACGAACACGCCACCTTTCCAAATATTTAAAAGTACCAATCAGTTATGAAAAACTCAAAACCCTTGTTGTCGTGGGCAGGGCCCAATGCTGGGCATGTTTTGAAAGGAAACGCGATTATGTGTATCGGCCATCTGGGATGCCTGTATCTGAGTGTAGCAATATATTCGGAAAAGAAGCCAATCGGAATCAGGCGCGTAACAAGGGGCCCAAGGAAGGCACAATTCCCCGGGCGCTGAATCACTATAGGGGCGCCGAATCACTGCGACGGATTTCAAACGTTAACACTGCTGAGATTGTAGTTTACTATAAGAGAAAGAAATATAATATTTTGTACAATAACTTAACTCAAAGATATTTGCGAAAAACAGTTGTAGAAGTGGGAAAATTAGTATATTCGATTTAGTTTCCGTGATCTCGTGAATGCTGTTGCTTTAGGTCAGGCCCGGGCAAACTGTTGGCTCGCGGCCCACACTGTATTCCAAATTTTGACAGCGGGCTGGATCGGAAAGAGATGGACGGATTGCATGTGCAAACTGATATAAATGAGCCACAAATGAGGTGGGTTTATTGCGACAATTTGGACAAGATCAGCGGGTCGGATTAAAGAGTTTGGGGATCCGCATATGGCTCGCTGGGAATAGTTTTTCTATGCCTGCTTTGTACCTGTAGTGCAAAGAGACCAACAACAATCATATCGGGAGCCCTTACGGCGAGTAACTGAGTAAAAATTTTACAGGCAAACATTTCTGCGTAAAGCTATTTTACGGAACTTCAATGGGGAAGTAAACCGAGTTGAAGAATGAAAAACAGTTGTACAGTGAATCGAATAAGCAGTTTGCTTTCATTCTGCATTTTGGCTAGTTTCCCTTGATGCAGTTGTCCACTACATCCTGCGAAACGAGCCATTCTTTTACTGACATCTTGCTTTACACTCAATCATCATCATGGTGAATTCTTATGATGATGATGAATTCTTATTATTTTTGATGGTGTCTGGATGCAGAATGGTGCCAGAGACGTTCATCTGCTGTCTGTGGCGCTCAAAATCAAGGGCGTACGCAAGGGGGGTTGGGGTTAACCCCCTTGAGCTTGATATTTTACAAAAACTTTATTATAAGGAGAGTGTATAAGGCTTAATTTAGTAAAAATATAAGGAGAGTATGTGTAGAAGAATATGCCTATTATTGTCAACAAACTTCGCTTTGAAAACATGAAGATGACGTCAAATTGTGACGTCACATACAGCGCACACCAAAAACTAATGACCACCATATGCCACTGAATGAAACCCCTCCCATGAAAATTTTCTGCGTACGCCGCTGCTCAAAATGAATGCTCTTACCCAGGGAGGTCTTTTGCACATCGCTCAGCGGGATCGACCTCCTAATTGCTCAATCGAAAGATGGACCTTGGGTCTATGGCAACCGTGACCTTGGAGATGTAAAATCTATATCCTTGCTGCTCGTGCTTATCACTTGGCAGATATTTTTGGATTGGAGCATATTAGTGTTAATAAACCTGAAGAAAATTAACGTTGTTCAGATCTCAACTTGTTTCCGGTTTATTGATCTGCCTTGCAAAAATGCCAGCAGCTTCAACTTGAGGGAAAATATTTGTTGAAAAATGTGCCAAATTTATGACTGTATGACGCATGACGTATCCTTTTTGAGACTTATAAACTGTAAAGTTGGCTTGAGCGGATTCGTGTTCTAAAGTTTGTTTTCTCCTTGGCGCTAAAGACGGATATTGCAGTATCTATAATTTTGTTGGAAGCTTTTAGCGGAGCAATTACAGTCTACAGTGCACGCTTTAACAATACTCGTTAGTCAAGAGCGACGAAGCTTTCAAGCAAATAACAACACCCATTCTTATTGTGAGCAATCTGCACAAGTGACTTATCCTGATATCAGAACCGTCGCAAGAAAGTGTTCAGTAGGGGACTTTACGTTTGTGCAGGGGGCTTGACATAGAAAATTTGATAAAAACTCCACTGATTTATAGTGTTTCTTATTTCAATTTGGGGGCTTGGTGCTTCGTTTTGGTGGACTAAGCCCACCAAAGCCCCCCGTAGCGACGGGACTGTCTGATGTACGATGGAAGTGTTTTTATTCCGCAATTATTTAATCCGGTTTTATGGAACAAACAAAAAACAAAAACATGGGTTTAATAAGTGACAGCAAGATTTAATAAGCAGCAGCAAGGAAGAGCTCAGTGAGCGAAAGCAATTAAAGGCTTTTTTAAAGTCTGTAATGCAGTGTGCAGTACAAAGCACATTCGTCCACATCATAAAACATGCCATCAGTGCGGTGAAGACCATATGCTTTTTAACAGCGCCCTAAACGTTTTCTTTTAGCATCCGCAATGCGTGGATAGCTGCGGATACCAGCAGGAAAAATGTTCAAAATTAACACACCAAAATCAACCGTTTTGGACAAACTTAAAAAATGTTATTGTCGAAAGAGACGGACGAATTAGTTTTTCTTTGCCACAAATACTGTGGTACATTTGTGCAAGGAAATATATGAAATAAGTTTGGAAAGTTTGTCAGTAACTAAATTCAAAACACTTTTGCGATGGACGCCCTGGCTTTTTTATTTATTTGTCAGACTCCATAAGGACTGTCTGAAAAAGTAAAAATAAAAATATCTGCCTGCTTGTAGACAGCATCAAATAGTTTTAATTGATTTAAGTTTTTTTTCAGAAATCTTTTAGCTATTAACTGATCAATAGAAGTCGAGAATGTTTTCTATTTTGGCTAGAATGCAAGCTTGCTTCCACTTCCCAGACAAGAAAATGTCGCTCTTGTTTTTACTGCTTACAACTTGCGTTTCTGGGTAAGTTTCGTAAAGGTGGAGAATTAGTACATCATTCAGGTTAAAAAAGAATTTGATCAAAAAAATTCAAAATATTTCAAGAAGCATGTTTAATTACCCAATACGAATGAAGTATAAAATAGCGGTATTCCTTGACTATTGAGTTTATAGTTACTAAGACTTCATACTAGAGAATTCAGATACGGTAACGTGTTTTTTATAATCAAGAAGTTGGAAGTGCACATCCTCCGCAAACTGTGCTTACAAGTTACTGTAACCTTTATGGATAGTAGATACTCTTTTCTTGTTTCCAATAACGTTTTGCCTCTATCCAATTGAGAGAAAATGATTATTAATTATTATTGTTTCCAATAACGTTTTGCCTCTATCCAATTAAGAGAAAGTGATGCCGTGTTGATCGTTAAAGGCAACAAAACTGACAAATATGAATTTGATCGAATTTTTTCACTGCAACACGGCAGGTAGAATAACCTCTTTACGTGTCCTTATATTGTTTTCTATGTACACCATAAATCATAGGCGTAGGATGCGGAGGTTAATGGAGAGCTGTAGCCCCAACTATTTTGCTGTCGGGAAAAAATCATTTCAAACACGGAAAATTTTTTTTGTGTCGAAATAGCATTCTTCAAAAAAATTGTGAGTGTAATTCTTTTCTGATGGGGTAAAGATTGCATTAGATGTTTCGCTTTATTACTTAGAGAAGTTAAATTATAAAATTTCTTGAAAATCTACTTTTGTGCATGAGCATATTTTTTCGGGCAAAACGCTGTAGACTCCCAATTTTTTGTCCCCCTATGCCTATGCTTTAAATGCTACATGTTTGGCGCATTTATCAGAGGTACAAAATAGCATTTATCAGTTCAAAAGCTTGTCAGTGCTGCAAATCGTGGCATCAGCCATAACATTTACAGAAAAGTGTGTATATGGGACAGGTATACGTTGTACGGCGATACGTACGAGGATTTTCTGGTAGGCAATGCTGACACGGCTATTCCCTTGTTAAATGACGACGGCTTGGGAGATAATCCTTTGTACATCAACCATGGAAGCTCACCTATTCCTGCGTTTTATGCTGAGTAAGTAATATAGGCTGCACACAAAAACACTTACGTCAAGCGTGCGAACGTAGATTGCTTGTCCCTCTCGAAAAATGACTATGTGTTGATTGGTCAGCCACTGCAGGTGATTTTTCAAAAGATAAAAAGTCACAAAACATTGCCGTTTGTTCTTATGCACATTTTCATAGAAGCTAACAAGGCAGTCGGGCCAAAGTTTTGCAAATCATGTATCTGACATTTTTCAATCTGCAGAAAGACGTGTTAAACGAAGAAAGTTGGAATAAACTCGTTCGGAAATTCCTTCAGCACTTTTTTCTGCATAAGCAAATCTTGCCTTGTTAAGGAACTGATAGCTGCTATATTTGCCCGTATACAATCCTTTCTCACACAGTTTTATCATGAGAGAATTGTGGCTATATTGTACGTAATTTTCATTTCATATTATATCGAGTTTGTCAAAAGCTTACTGCATACGTCAAGGATTTGAGCAATTGCCTCTTGACTCTTTGTTACCTGAACCGTACTGGTTAAAAGTAAAAAATGCTTTCGTTTTTCTGACGTTCCTGTACTATCAGCGATTTCTACCACGCTACTTTGACATAGTCAATTAAAACTAATCGATGAACATGTTGAAATTACTTACGTCTTATTTTGCATATTTGAATGCAAAAAAATACATGCTTTTCTGAAATGTCTCCCGACCTATAGCTCTGTAAGCGTTACTCTTGGCTTATCGTCGTAGGTTTTATTGATACGATCGGGTGGCAGCAATACTCATCATGCGTGAGGCGAGGCAGAGTGTTCAGAAGAATTGATTAAAATTTTTTTGCTTAGATCCCTTCTTCCTGAAGATGGAACAAATACTATGAGAAAAAGATATAGCGAAGGAAGCATGACCGATAAACTCAGCAGGCTGCATCAGTATCGCTTGTATAAAATAAAACAACAGTTGTTGCAACGGATGTTCATGCACAGGAGGTAGCAGCTATATACGTCGATTTTCCATTGACTACTATAGATTCCATTCGGAAACAGCTTATACCAGTGGTTCTTAACCGGGGAGGCGCGCCTCCCCAGGGGGCGGCAATAAATTTCCAGAGGGGCACGCCCTTACGCGCCTTAAAACATGAAAAGTTTGTTCAATAAATTTACCAATAAATACATTTGTTTTCACAACTTATAAAAAGTCAAGGGGGGGGGTTTGAAACAAAGGGCAATTAAGGAAGGAGTGGTAGAAAAAAGGTTGAGAACCACTGGCTTATACGAATGTTGGGGTCAAATCCCAGCTGGCACACGGCTGATAGAGCTACGGCTGCACAATATCTGATCACGCTCAGTAGCTCATTATTTCGCATTGTTAGGCTTACTACTTTCTGTTTCCAAAAACGCTTTTAAAAATAACAGTGCAGTGAGCTCAACTTTATGCAGTATTTTGTGTGAAGTTGAACGTAGCCGTTGCTGTCGTGCGTTAAAATCAAGTCGATTGTAACTGTTCTTCGGATTTTTGCAGGTATGACGGGAGAGCTAAAAAGAGAGCAAGTGGAACTTTTCTAACCGACATGTAACTACATTTTTAATGCGACTTTCTAATAAATCTTTTCATTGCTTACGTGTTTAGAAACGATCCGAAAGGACGTAATTGTGACGAGAACCATAAATAATTTTGCACAAGCAAAATGCGTCACTTATGCTTTTGCTGCCTCGCAAGCAAAGGCTAATGTGGTTTGGTTAAAACTCGAACAAGTTTTACGCTGTCACGTCAAACTAGAAAAAACGTTCCGAGATGCTGAAACGTCTGAACAAGTGCTAATATTTTAATGCTTCTATGTTTAAGAAAAACTCGCCCTGATAAAAATTGTCTTATGAAACAAAAAGTGTGCTTTTTCATGTACAGCGGTCAGTTTTAGAAGGAGCCTACTTGCAAATAACGACAACTTTCTGTCAATTTTGTGACGCATGCTAAAAAAATCAAAGTAAAATTAAACGGAGGTGCGTTGTAAATGCAGTGACTTCAAAAGCAGAATATTTTTCAGTACTTTGTACTCCGTATTTTATTTAAGTTTTGAAAGTCTTGGCCCTTGACAATCAATTTACAGCTCTTCTAGAGTCAAGCCAAGTGTTCTTCAACTGGGACTCACGGACCGTCACGGAGTTCATCGATGGTTTAAGGGATTCCTGAAATAATCTAAATCGAAATGAAAGATTTAAATCAACACTTAGCCTTTTCTGGCAATCTAAATTAATCCTTGTTGTTTTCAGTGGATAATAAACCTATTGGTAACAGCAAATCAAAAACAAGCTTTCTTGATGAATTAATAAAAAAAAATATATATTTTTTTGTTTGAAAAAATGTCTTGGTCTTGCATGATTTGCAAGTACGTGCACGTGTCTTCAAATATGATACAAAAGACTGAAAAAATTGCAAAGTAAACATCTGCTAAAAAGTGCAAAGTGCTGGCAGAATCTTGGTTAGCTCTCAACGTAATTGGTTTATAGAATCATAGATGTCGTTAGAAAGTATAAACGTAGGCTTACATAGATTCCTCAACGATACATAGGGTACATAGATTCCTCAAGGGGTCTAACACCCCAAAAAAATTAACTAACACTAAATTGCCATTTGGCATAATTCCCGAAAATGCAATCACGTATTTTCAGCAATATTTGCGAACATGCACGTTTTGACAGTATTTTAATGTGATGAAAGTTAGATATAAACGAATAAAGTCATGTTAGACATAATATACCTATATATATATATATATATAAACATTGCTAAAAGTGTGTTTCCGTCGAATTTAAGGTAGTTTTTATATGTGTGAAACGAAGAACTTCCTTATGTCCTGTATACATTAGATCCATGGTTGTGCGTCGCGACGCCCTGGTGCGGCATTTTAATTTTCCGAGGGCGTCACACAAACGTAAGCTCAGTGCAGTTTTATTTATGAACTAATAGGAATAAAATTCAGTGCAGTATGTTACAACTTTACCAGAAAAAAACAGTTATTTTTCAAATGTGATCATACTGACAGTAGATAGCCTATTTACTATCTCATGATTAGGCAACTGTCGTTATTGTTTACTGACTAACGCATTGCTCAAATATTATTGACATTGGATCAAACAATAAAGTGGATGGAAACAGGAAGCTAAAGTTTTAACCTGAACGTAACTACGCGATCGAAAATGACAGGCATAAAAAGAATTCTCGCAAGTATAACAACAGTTATTTAGATGTTGGGTTCACGTTTTTCTGGCAGAACAGAGAGGAAAAACCTCAGTGTGTTTTTTGCAGCAAGGTATTCGCCAGCAAAAGCATGCTACCAAAAAAGCTTTAACGTCATTTAACATCATAACATCCTCAATCAGTGAATGAACCCAGGTATTGTTTTCCGGGAATATAAATGATCTAAAGACGCAAGTGTCGATTTCACAAGTCGCGCAACTCTCAACAAAGGTTTTATTAGAATCCTACCAACTTGCACATAGAATTGCTATAAGTCTAAAAAGTCCTACACTATTTCTGAGCATAGGCGTAGCCAGGGGGGCATGGTCATAGGCGTACGGGAAGGCATTTTACTGGGGGGGGGGCGGGAAAAATTTGCCCTTAAAAAAACAATTTGCCCAAAAACAAACAATTTGCTCTGAATGGGGCCTGAAACCTCATGTAAATCTGTTCTATGCAACTGAATTCGTTCATAACGGCTTCGCCTATAACGCTACATTTTGTTCGGTCGCGATGGAATCTTTTAAATGCATTTTTTCAATTCGCTTATAACGTCAATTCGGTAATAACGTTCCTTATAATCCCCTAGAGGTGCCGTTATAGGCAAACTCTGTAGTTACCTTGCTTGTCAACTAAAAAGGGTGAAGTTTCTTGCATGTTGTGTTCTCCCAGACAAGAAACTTTACGGTAATTGCTTTTACTGATCCAACTATGTACGCGACTTCGATGACGCATCGCAATGTTTCAAAAGCGACGGTTCTGGATCGTAGGGTCTGACTCCCTAAACCTGTCTGTGTTATCGTTGCTGTGCGCTTGAGCAAGGCACTTAAAGACGCGCACTCAAACGGGCCAAGCCATCTGCACGTCCGTGCGGCTCGCTTCTAAAACTCCTGTTAATCAAAAAAATCTATCACCTTAACACCCTGCACCTCTACCCAGCGCAAAATCGAAAACGAACAAAGAGAGAGTTACCGAATTCTTACATCAAGCTGTTGAACTACAGACATCCGATTATTCGATTTTTACAGAAAACGAGGGCTTGGTCCAGATCAAAGTCACTATAACCAAACACGACTTTGGTCCAGATTACATACTACAGTATAGCCCAAATTACACGGATCACCCCCAAGTGAGTAGGCCTATACACTGCATTGGAAAATTTTTCACCGTTCACGATTTTTGAGCAACTTGCGCGGGTACGCGACTTTTCGGTCTAGCCGATTCGGTTTGGCCGATTCGGTCTGGGCCGTTTCGGTCTGGGGACATTTCGGCCTGAGCCGTTTCGGTCCGGGGACATTTCGGCCAGACTGTGAAATCTTGCAGAAATCTTACATGTTCTTACATTAATGCAAAGATACTTAAATCAACGAGAAGTTTTATTTTAAAAAAACACAAACATGATCAAGATCCAACAGTTAATCAGCATCAACATATGATTTTCATTATCATCAGCAAGCAAATTAAATCTTTATTGACATTTTGCAATTTAATACAAATTCTTCAATGTTATAATTACAATTAAGATTTAATCGCAATCATAACTCCTGAAAGGGAGTTGGTATAACACCAGCTAGAGTGACATTTCGCCGGCCTATAATCATTTAAATGTCCCCAGACCGAAACGGCCAGACCGAAATGTCCCGTGACTGAAACGGCCCAGACCGAAAGGGCTCAGACCGAAACGGCACAGACGGGAAGGGCTTAGACCGAATCGGCCAGACCGAAAAGTCCTGTTCCTACTCGCGCTTCCCCTGAAAAACAGAGTTTGCCCTAAAATTTTTCACTCTATTCAATATAATTTTTACATTCAGGATTTTTTAACAACTTGCGCTTGCCCTGAAAACAGAGTATGCCCTGAATTTTTCACTGCATTGAAATATTTTTTATCACTCAGGATTTTTGAGCAACTCGCGCTTGCCCTGAAAGAGAGAGTTGCCTTAAAATTTTTCAGTGTATTGAATGTACTTTTTACATTCAGGACCTTTTAACAACTAGCGCTTGCCCTGCAAACAGAGTTTGCCCTGAAATATTTCACTGTATTGAATATAGTTTTATCATTCAGGATTTTTGAGCAACTTGCTCTTGCCCTGAAAAACAGAATTGCCCTGACATTTTTCACTGTATTGAAATATTTATTATCATTCAGGATTTTTGAGCTATAAGAATTAAGGTTGTGTAGTGTTATTCCTTAATTTCGATTGTTTCCAACAGTAACTGACGTCTATTTCGAAAACTGTACTACCAAACCCTACCATGTAGAGGAAGAAGAAGACGTTTGTTGGTTACGATACAATATGGCTATGGAAAAGCAAAACACTACTAATGTGTACTCGCAACTTGGACGCCAAAAAACCCTGAAGTTATCTAGTCGAGGCGCCCTAAAAATTTGTTAAAACAAAGACAATCTATAAATACATTTTGAGCATCGCAAAAGCAAAAACAACAACTGTGCAAAGCACATAATTCACAAAAAGAAAAACGCAAGCAAACTGTAGAACATCAGTATTTTCATCGCTCACCAGTAATTGCAACGTCTTAGGTTCAAACTTAATCTCACTGAACAACTTTATTCAATACAGTCATTTCCAAGTTGTGTAACTATTTCGGCCAACGCCCCTTTTAATAAAAACCAACCTCCACCACAGTCATACCTAAACATCTCGTTTGCTCTTGCGTTAGGTTTTCAGACTAAGGTTCACCGCGTCTAACTTATCAAAATGAGTGCAACATCTTCTTTACACTTTTCTTGTTGAAATGACTTTTCTATCAGTAGTGTAACTAGCTCAAAATTTCGGAAGGAGCCAAATGTTTTGAATTTAAGCGTGCAGCAGTATTTTGTTTGGGACACTGCTTTTCAAAGCACAAAACGACAAGATATGCTGGAAATTTGGGAGGGAATGGCACCCCTGGCTACGTCTATGCTTTCTATGGTTGCAAATGTTAAGTGTACGGTTGAAGAAAGGAGTCAAACTTTCTACGAAATCCATATTGCCTATCGGTTAGCACTGATTCACTCTACTTGCAGTTCAAGCCTACAATTTGAGCCAGGCCCGTAACCAGGGGGAGCGAAGCCATCCCCTAGAAAATTTTTCGCCCCCCCTGGAAGAAATATGCTGGATATAGTTTACAAGTATTGGACATAGTTTTAAAAATTTGGGCCACTCTCAGAACACCCTTCGCCCCCCATGGTGTCCCAAGCTGGTTACGGGCTTGATTTGAGCTCTGCATTACCAACGCACATGGACGTCGGAATGACTTTTTTCCAGTGGAGGGCCAATAGCGGACTTTTTTCTGAGGTAACCGCAAAGATTTTTCCAGATGGGGGCCAAAAAGGGTGAAATTTCATTTTTCCTCCTCGAAATTAAGAAAACAACTTTTTCATGCTAAAAATGTAATAGGACAATATCAAATTTCCAAATCCAAGCAGGCAAGGCTACCCCCTGCCAGGCCCGTAACCAGCTTTGGACACCAGGAGGGGCGAAAAGTTTCCGAGAGGAGCCCAAATTTTTTGAACTATGTCCAATATTTTTAAACTATGTCCAAAACATTTTTCCAGGAGGGCGAAAATTTTTCTAGGGGGGCTTCGCCCCCCTGCTTCCCCTTGGTTACGGGCCTGCCCCTGATCCTCCGACGCCTATGCCCACGCAAACACATCAACTGCACTTTCTCACTTCAAGAACGTAATGTTCCGACACCATTACGTCATACAGAAAAACATCAGTTCTAATGAAACTGAGCAACGTTACCTTTGCAGAGCTCTTCACTTCAATTGCCAAAATTTAATGTTCATAAGCTCACTCAATGACTAGTCTACAGCTTATGGGACTTATTCAGAATATCCCACTGAATATCAAAAAATAATATGAGGCGTGCCAAGAAACATTCGTCGCCGATGCCTATGCATAGGCGTAGCCAGGGGTCCCAGGGGGGCATGCCCTCCCACATTTTTAGAACATATAATCATTTTGTGCTTTGAGAGGCCTTTCGCCAAATGCAATAGTGCTTTTCGGCTAAAATCATACATTTTTAACACCAAATTCCGCCCTAATTTTTGGGCTGGCTAAGACACTGCGCCTAGGTGTCAGATGATGTAATGATGTGCTGTGCCGTTGGGTCTTTACTAAGAATCGAACCACGGGAGAAGGATAAGCTAGCGTTGACTATTTACCGTGAGTTCATGCATGTTTTTTATCAGATTTTGAGTGGAGGGGCAATAAAAATCTTGAATTACCGGACCAGTAATGCTTGCTAGTCTGCGGTCGAATGTCATTTCATGTCCAATGCCGGACTAAGCATTAGGCTATACTAAGGCTATAGCCTTAGCCTCTCGAAAATTTCGGTCCTCAGTTTTTTATACCGAATTATGTCCTAAAATTTATCAAGTCTTACGAAATATCTGATCACATTAACTAAAGCAATTCATTTCTTTTGCAAGACTCTTTCATTTAATAGTACATTTAACAAAGAGAGACGGAGAATAATATTAATATTTCATATTTTCCAGTGGGTTATATACATTACTGAGCTATAATTTCAGAATGTCCAAGAAAAAGATGTATGTATTTCTATTACTTTTGTAGCTTAGTTTGCAAAATTATAGGCCCTTCTCTAATAATCAATCTTAGGCCTACAGTACCCTTAATCCGGTCCTAGTCATCTCTGTCCTTTGTTGAATGGACTTTTGAGTTTTGACTGGGGTGGGAGAAATGGCTTTGGCTGGGGGGGGAGGTGTAGGGACTGGGTGGCAATTGCTTCGCAATTAAGCATGTCAAAAAAGCTCTGATTTCATGACAAACATTGGGTACTTTAGCACACTGGATTTGACTCAGGCTAAACATTTCATCAATTTGCTCACTTTACAACCACATTTCCTAGTTTTTTAGGCTACAAGGCTTCTGAACACAAAGTCTCAAAAAGTTAGAACTTGTAAACTACTTTCAAAAATCAATTTTTAATCAACAAATTTGCGGTCCCCGAAAGGTGCCGGCCGGGGCCCGGAACCCCCAGACCCTTTGCTATCCCAGTGCCATAAGGTAAATTCATTCACGATGCTCACGCGGGATTCAACAAATAAATTTTGGGCCAGGTGATTAAATTTTTGAAGAGAGCCACTAAGAAATCAGCGTAAATGAATCACAATAAAAATACTTTGGTGCATTTTACTAGGCCCAAACGTTATCATTCGTTGCATTATATCTTTTTCGAAAGGCAGTGTTTTTAAATATTGCTAGTAAGTGCGTTGTCATTCAGTTCAACTGCTGAGATTCGACCAACTTCAAATCGTGACTTGTTACATTTAGCCTGGGAGGCTACCATTACAAACAATATGTTATATACATCATTTTTAACATCTCCTCGTATAACGCAATATCAAGTCCCTGCAAGCTATTTTATAGCACATGCATTCACAAAATATAGCAGTATGACATATTATTAGTTTGTAATGCGAACAGTTCGCAAACCAACAGCTGATAATTAGCAAACGATTTTGCCTGTTTAAAATTTTGCAACGCTGAATCTCAACTGTAACACCAACAGCCGCACGCCAGAAAAACGTTAAACCAAAAAAAAGCTAGACTGCTGTGATTTTGTCAGTTGTAGGCTTGTGATGCTGAAATTTAATAGCAAACTAAACACAGCAGAGCTTCATTCAAAGACGTCACGTAAAATTAATTGAAAAATTTCAGGTTTCTGAAAACAACCCAATTAAAGTTTTCATTTGAAACATCCTAAAATGTGTCACCCACACCCCTGCATTTTCAAAACCTCGTCAGTCTTTCTTGCGATTGTCACCAGATGGCAGACCACCGACTTCCTCACCTTACTGGGCTCTGGATGTACATTATAAGCAAGCAGTGCTATGCTTCGCATGACTCAATCCTGAGATACTTGAGTGTTAAGTTTTTTAGAGAGTTAAACCGCTTGCTGATACATTTCCCGCTCTTATTGTTTTCAGGTCAAGTGCCGTCACGTGACCATGCTCTGGGCATTGTGCATTGTGATTAAGACGCCATCTTAGTGCGTGTGAGTTAGCCTTTACGAGCGTGGGTGACGATTCTTTCGAATATTGCACAGTAATAGCACAGTTACCGTAGCTGCATAGTTAGGTAGTTGTGTTCCCAGTTTATTCTGCTGATGTGAATTCTCGTGAGCAGCAACTTGTCTGTGTTCCTAAGCTTCCGGGAGTGCTGCGAATTAAACTACTGTACTCCAGTTGCTCACTTGTTGTGGGCCAGAAGTTTGTACTGTAGTTGCTGTGTGGTTCCAGCCAGGTTTATTAGCTTGTAGGGCAGTTCAGGTGGCTCACGGTTTCATA
>Ga0210059_1000821_pt1 | contig 43233 bp, 27 predicted proteins | sample Ectturendosymbi2_FD_188042 | JGI IMG/M metagenome (GOLD analysis project Ga0210059, IMG submission 188042) | Ecteinascidia turbinata endosymbiont from Florida, USA - Sample 2 (SPAdes) (version 2) | ecosystem: Host-associated > Tunicates > Ascidians > Unclassified | place: Key West, Florida... | reverse complement strand
CCGGGCCGGGGGCCTCGTTTTCGGAAGAGCGCATTTTTGCCGACGGTTTTCGACGCAAACGCATGGAGACCAGGACCGACTCTTTGCGCGAAACTTTGCGGGATTTCGAGCCGGTACTTCCGGCGTACGCGCCGAGAGCTTCGCCGGAACTGGCGCTGTCGGAACGAACCCTGGCGCGGGGCTCGACCTCGGGGCGCTCGGCGGGGGTGTTAATTTCTGGGACCTTCCAGTGGGCGCCGGAGCTCTTTCGGCGTTTATCGTTGCCCCAGAGACGGGCGTACGTCTCCTGGGAAATGGCGTGGACGTTTTCAATGCCGCAGCCAGAGTGGACGTGACGACGCCACTGACCCCTCTTACCAAAGTAGCCGGAGCGCTTACTTTGCAACGGCAAGGAGACGCTCTTCAAGTAGTGGATCGGCTGCCGACCGCTGTAGTCCCGGATGTGGGGGTCCGCATCTGCGAGCAATGGACGGAATCAATCGCTGTGAAAACGTAACAGACTTTTGCCTGGGGGCGGGGGGTAAAATTGGAGCTAGGTTTAAAATTTTGACCCCTTGATTACGTAACAAGCGTTTTTTGAGCTATTTGATTCCTGGTAACGACAATTGGCGGCAGAGGCCGAAGCCTGATTAATGCTTCTTGCCTGAGCGGTTGCGGTGAACGCTCCTGACTAAGGAGTGCGACGGCGATCACCTTCGACTACAGTGTTACTCATTGGCCGTGGGTCGAACACACAACCTTTCCATTGAGAGGCGGCCACTCTACCACTTAGCTATGACAGCCTCAATGAATGGAGCAATTAAAAAGTGTTTTTGGAATGCATCCAAGCAGATGGGCGTGGCCACCTCCACAACAGTAATTTGTTCGTACTGCTCTTTAATAAAAACAATATTTTTGCGTTCGACGAGGCTTTGGAAAAGTACGACTACCAATGAACCACCAGCTCGAGGAGTATTCAACTCCAACATCAGCTGATTTGTTAGAACACCACCACAGCGAGAACACTGAACGAAGATTGCGGCTCAACAGTAAACCAAAAACCAGCACACGGCGTGTCGCAAATATTGCTGGACAGATTAGCCTTTCAAAGGCCAAAGCAAGACCGTAATGAACCACAGCCACCGCTTTCAACTGCATTCCGGCCAACAATTTTTAATACTTGAATGTCGATGGGTACGCGACGAGGCAATCTTGTCAACAGTTTTGTACCATAGCTGTTCCAGCGCTTTCGCCTCAGACTTCTATGAGTCTGTTCCGCGCTGCTTTTTTTTCAGTCACAGATCGAAATGTTTTTAAAATGAGCGAAAAAAATTAAGTCGTTTCGGTCGGAACGCCTAAAAATATTGGCTAATGAACACTGTTACGGCGAGTTTAAATACAACTGTGAGACAAATGACCGAAACGCCTCTGTGATGCAAACGTCTCAGCAAAATATGTCCACCATGTCTCAGCGAAAAAAAAAAACATATTCCGCGCCAACAGATCCCTCACAACGAGTTGCAGCGGTGAAGCACATTTCAGGCGCTCCACCTGGTGGCGGCAAAACAGGAAGCGTCGACGCCAGATCTGAGGTTCGGTCGACGAATACGCGAACGTACCGTAATCCAACAGGTGGGCGATGACGTGCTCGTGTCCGTGGATCGCGGCAAGGTGCAGGGGAGTGTAGCCCTGTGTGGATGAGAATGTAGGGGTCGAAAGCTTGCGGAGGTTGTGAGGAGGCTTAGCTAGCAACTCGCTAATGCCAAAGAGCCGGAGCAAAACAGATGTGAAATTATCAAATCTCACTTCCACAGCAAACAATCATTACGCTATAGTAAGGTGGCTCTTCCATTCAACGACTCAGTGACGTGTCTATCGAAAGGGATTCTTTCCCTGCCGAGAATCGGACACTGTGATGTCACGGAGTAACGCATTACCAGCTTTTAATCAAAGAAAACCCAGTGACATGGTTGTGAAAATCAGACTGTGCAATTTTTAATTTTTTTCCATTTTTTTGCGTGTTTTCACAAAACCGCCGCAGCGCTTTGTTGCAAACGCTCCATTGTATGCAAACATTCATTTTAAACACGACCCCCAAAAAAAATGAAGACGCTTGAAGCTACTTCCTGACTAATCTGTTTTTCCACTGGTATGTGTCGGTGAGAAGCTAATCACTCGCATCGACTTTAAAGATTTGTGAAGAGAAGAAAAGACAATTCCCCGAGCACATGACCAAGGCAGTCTGACACTAACATGCAATTTCAAAGAAATTCGTTTAATAAGAACATTCTCACATTTAAAGTCGTGAGCTAAAAAACAAAATGCATTTCTCCACACAAGTACCACAGATGCTAAAGTCGCCCTTGCTCGAGGACAACCCCTTATTATTATTTACCCTCAATCGCGACACTCTCCCGCGAGGCGTTTCGAAAGAGAACAAGTCAATGTCACCACACCAGAGAGCTACAGTATCGCTTTAGGTACTTACCCCGTTCTGTGCAGTTCCAATCGTCCGGGTGACATTTTGAAGAAACATGAAACAGAGAATGTTTAAAAGATTAGCAGCTGATTGATCTGAAGCAAGTAATTCATGGCAAGGAAGAAACAAGCGCCGAAAATTTCGTGTATTGTGTTTCGCATAAAAAATAAGTATTTCAATCAGCTTCAGTACTTTTTCATAGATGCAAGCCAAACACATTCCCGGTCATTATCCCTAAAATCGAGTTTCTATTTGACTTGTCGACAAACATGCCACAAGCACGTGCTGACAATTAGAAACAGATTTTTGTCTGACAACATTGCGTCTTCTGCAATCAACCAGCACGTCGTCAAGGCCGTCGCCACGTGTGCAGAGCCATTGTTACCGATCGCGCGTTCAGGTCGATCTTCTGGTCGAGGAGCATGTTGATCATGTCTACGCTGCCTTTCTTCGCCGCCCAGTGTAGCGCGGTCTGAAATTTGTGAAATAAGTTAAAGCTGAACGCCTTCAACTGCAATTTTCACTTCCGCCTCGCTGAGTGTGGGGCCCGGACCGTCGCCGAGTTTCAAGGTTTAGTTGGAGGGTCGCATAGCCGGTAATGGAGGGGTGTTTCCCGCCGCCTTTGGCACTCGGGCAGACCCAATGACGCCGAAGCGAATGCGTTTTAGGAGAAAAGCAGCGTTGATTTATCCGCTTGGTGGCGAAGTTTTGCAACAGGTCCTATCCACGCGCAGGTAGAGACGTTGCTGCCACGTGCAAACGTCATTAACTTTGCGTTAACAATGTACTTTTGTCAGAGTCGTGGGAACGTGAGCAGAGTAGGCTCAGCATTGTTTATTTTCCTTGATATTCGTGTCAGGTTTCTCGAAAAATGGAGCTCCTGGGCTTGTAAGTGACTGTACACGAGTTCAGCGGTAAAAAAAATAAAAAAAGCTTGAATTTGCAACACAAAGCTTTAAATAACAGGTTGTTGGCAATGTCCTTAAACACGACAATTCAAGAAGAAAAACAAAGTAGCACTCACATACTAGATGTCCACGCGCGATGGTGACGCAGCGGGTTGGTGGCATGCAAGAAAAAAGAAGGGTTACGTCAAGAACACGTCTTTATGACATCAAAATCTCGTTTGTTTCATTTGCTGCAATTACGTACCAAGGCCTCCCTGTTTATTTAGAAGGCCTTGGTATATGCTATACAGGAAACACACGAATTTAACAACGTGAAGATTTTCTCCGCGCAACATGATTCATTACCGGACAGCAAAGAAGTTTTGCTGAGGACAAGCGGATTGATTTTTCTACCGACGCATCAACATCTTTGATAATGACGAACACCAGCTTCGAGTTCGGTGAACAGGCCATTATGACGTACACTGAAGCGCCCGAAATTGCACAATTTCGAAAACTCATTCGGTCTTGAACTTCAAGTGATCAAAGTTTCCGGCATCAACAGACTCAGGGTCATGGGCGTCGGAAGGATTTTTTCTATGGGGGGGGGGCCACTACGGGATTGTTCCTAAATTTTTTCAGGGGGGGTCAAAAGTGGTGAAATTTGATTTTTCCCACTCGGAAACTAAGAAAAAAAATTTTTTGCTGAAAATTTCAAAATCCAGGGGAGGGGTCTTGGCCTCCCTGCCCCCCCCCCTTCCGACACCCATGCCCACAGTATTTATTGCACCTTATTTCGGTAAAAATCAGACCAAACTCGACACAATGACACTTACGCCCTGTCAATGAGAGGTGGTCGAGTCGAGGATGGTGACATGAAAAACAAGCAGAAAATAAAGCGGTTGAGAATGCGAATGTGTGAAACGTATCACAGACAAATAAATGCACTGCAGTAACAGGGCTGCTGTTACGTAAACTTGAGGAATGACGTGACAATTACATTTATCGCAACATCATTTGCGTGCAGTCGCCAACTTGTCCCACTTCAATCGTTCACCATCTTACAGCGGTACCCCTCGTCTCCAGGCATTAAAAAAAGGAACAATAGCGTCGGCCGAGGTTTCCGTTCACAATGACCAATGACAACGCAAGCCAGCGTGTAGAACACGATTATTTTCCGATCTGTATGAAACTCATGTCCAAGAGCAGTGGTTTTTAACATAGGGTCGATGGACTCCGTGGATTAAGGGGCCCACGATTTCCTTTGTTTGGCAACAACTATAGCTGCGACAAGCAATTGCTGAAAGACATAGACAATATGTCTTGTTTATGAAATTGAGCGGCTAATCTCAGTCACGTGCCGATACGTAAGGATTGTATTGAAAAACACCTGTTTCGCAGCTTTGGACCTTTTATTCAAACAGGATGATATGTTTGAAGTGTGAACAACTCAATAAGGTCATTGCCTTGTGACAGGGGTCTCTAAACTTTTTGTGAGGGCCACATAACCCATTACACAACAGTCCGAGGGCCGGACATCTTACGCAACGTCTTTGTTTCGGGGTATGTTACATATTGCCAGATCAAGAAGCATTTGTAAATTTATTCTTGTTCCATTATTGATCAAATGTCTCCGAGGGCCGTAGATTGGAGACCCCTGCCTTATAATATTGGATTGTCGTTAGCCAGGATTTGTCCAACCAATTAAGTTGGCCACCGCATTCGGTAAAAACTTCGTCACACAATCTTCACACACAGAAAAAGGGTATCTTTTTAACTGGCGTTTAAGTTCAATTGCTACATTGCTAATCCTAGAAGCAATTGGAGCAAGTTTAACCAAAAGTCGGGTGCACAGTCGGGCTGGAATGTTAAAATTTGGCAAATTTATTCCCAACTGCAAAGCAGTGCATAATTTTGAAACAGATCTGCCCACAAAAAACAGCAGATCCAATATGAAACGTTGCAGAAAAAGGGTATTAATTTTTTTCCTGGTCAGAAAATGGGAAGCTTACCCCGCAGAACTACGCAATGACTTGTTTGCCGGAAGTGCTAACATTTCTTTTGACGAAAAATACATGACACCCATGAATTACTGGCTGCGTTGTATATGCATCACATCGGGAGGCACGACACGCCTAAGTCACAATTAGAACACATCAGGACACGCTGAAAGCATAAACAGGACACAGCATGACACGTCGAAAACATAATCGGGACACAGCATGACACGTCGAAAGCATAAACGGGACACAGCATGACACGTCGAAAGCACAAACGGCACCCAACATGACACACCGAAAGCACACAGAGAACACGGAACGACACGTTGAAAGCACAAACACAACACAGCGTGACACGCCGAATGTGGCACTTTTCGTCGAATAAACGCAGCCGACCGCATTCCTGTGCCAACGCGCACACAAGTTTTACCCACTGCCCCCAGGAGATAAATAACAGCGAATGTTTGAAGCGGTGCGAAGAAAACAGAAACAAGCGCATAAACTAACTTGTCTGTCCTCGCAATGCGTTTAACCATGCTCAATCCTCGTCAAGCAAAACCCCACTCAACTGAATGCATCTAGAACGGCTGTGTCCAACCAGCGGCCCGCATGTGGCCCAGTCGAAGTTTTTTTGCGAATCAGTCTAGGTTTTCGCTGTACCCACATACTGACAACCTGTCCTTATTTTGATAATCTTGAATTTGACACTTTTGATGCAGGTGGTCTTCAGTGCCACTTTATCAAGTTTGTTACCATTGTAATTAGGATTCGAACGCTTCTAATCCTAAAGCTAAATTCAGTTTGCTAAGATCAGGGTTTTTTTAAGGAAAATGTTAGGTACCCGGTATGAACCTTCAGGGACCCAAAAAATTTGACTAAATTTCATAGATATTTCCCTTGATAATTTTCTCTGAATCTAGGGACCCGAATCGGGTCCCTAAAAAAAATAAACGATCAAAGTAAGCCATTTAATGTGCGGGCCTGGTTAACAGTGACGTAATCTGTGGCTCATTAAGCCATTTGGGTTGGACATAGCTGATCTAAGCTCTGGCGGTATGCCCCCATCTTCATTCGCTGTGCCGGAATCGCCAACAGATTTGTGCCAACACGCATGGCCACAGGCCCTTTGCCAGGGGGTCAATTTTAAAGCAGGAGACAATCAGAACATCCAAAGCAGAGTAGATGAAGTTTGAACGAAGCGACTCACCATTACGAAGTCCTGAAAAACAAAGAAAATAAAAATCGCAAAAGCGAAAACGTCACTAGCGAGCAAAGCAATTTGTTTTTTTTTTCTAGTTCAACGTTCAAAAAGAACCACAATTGCAAGCGGCCGGCAGTGCTGGCGGATGGAGTCAAAGAAATTCTCCTTTTCCTTTTTTACGTCTGGCGTTTTATTTTGATGTGCTAATGAATGTTGCACTGCTTTTCCTGTAGGGCTTAAACGATATTGACGAACTTTACGAGCTTGAAACCAGATTTCGACGAGACGCAAGCAAAATTACTCCTTGACAACGGAACAGCTCTGTGACGAAATCTGAATTTCGCTTGGGAATTTTCAGGCTCATGTCGAAAGGGATCAACGCGCGCATTTTTATGTTTTTAATAAACCAGACCCAGGTCTGCAGCAGAAAACGTCACAACATGCATTGGGTACCTGCCTTGAGAGTTTCAAATCGACGCAAAACCCCTTGGAAGTGCGGTATGTCGGCAAACAAAATAAATCCGCCCGTTTTTTTTTATTTAGGGCTATTGACCTTTTTTTTTAATGACCGGAAAAAAATTAAGCCGTTCGGTTGAGTGCCCGAAACGGTACCTAGACTAATTGATACTGTTACGACGAGTTTTAACACTGTTGCGGGACAGTGTACAATATTCACCACAAGCATCTAGCTCACAATAAAAAGTGTAATCGGGCAACGACAGGCTTAACGCAAGCAGTTTGGCGATTTTCGTGACGACTCGTCCGCAGTCTAACGATCCAAACCACACTTCATGCATGGCTAAACAAGGGTGTTAGACAACAAAACAGACCAAATGCGGTAATCGCGAAAACATCGACACGTTGCATCCGCAAAGCCACGTTACACCATGGTAGTATACGACTGACGTCACGCCATTGCAGAAAAATGACCGGTTCAAGCAATTGAGGCCTTTGATCATATTTCGACGCTGGTGATTGTAACTTGAGCCTCTTGTTGAGGAAAGCGCGGAGCATAAAACCGACTCTTACCTTTTTCTCGGCGAGACTCGGGTCGTTGTCGAGCAATTTGCGCATTTCGACCATGTTGCCCTGGCAACACTTGATCATCCATAACTTCTCGCTCGGGTCAAGCTGCAAGAACAGAGGTCGAAGGTCAAACGAACGAGCAAGCCGTTGCATATGAGGCATTGGCTTTTATTTGTTGTGGGCGAAAACAAAAAAACACCAAAAAACAGCTCATTCACAATTGAATGAAGCGGCGTAGAAACATGTTCACTGAGAGATTACGAGTAATGGGAAATCGTATCAAAACAAAAATATTTCACACCGAAGGAACAGACGTGTGAAATCACTGCGTGAACTCGACAGCAATTTGAAGTAGGCGCGCATTTTAATTTCTTCTTTAATCTTGCGAAAAAAAGCAGCTTATCACCTGCATTCTATGCAACCACCAATGCCACGAGTTATAGGTAAATTAATAACATCAGTAAAAACATATGGGAAGTAACGGTGATTTCGACTGTGATATCCGCCTTTCCCACTGTTGCTGAAAAAAACTTGATAAAATGTTGACAGCAAACACCTGTTTAGTGCATTTGCGGCCGGGCAGCACGTATCCGTCCAAGCCTTGCAATGACCGACAACATCTCACGTTCGTGTCAAAAACAACAGCCCAGGCCTAATGTGTCTCTCCAGCTTTCGGATTCCCCTGTGTATTTAACTGAGCGAGCTGCGCAGAAAGCGGTGGAGATCCTTTTTGAAAGTAAGGCGTTAGTTGCATCGGACGCTGACGGCATTCAACACTTGCTTAAAGCAGTTCTTTTCTTTCTCGTAACTTGTCAACATCAATCCGACTCGGCTGCATTCGAAATCAAGTGTTGGGGAGGCGCGCTATTTTGAATTCTCCTAAACAAGTTACTCAACCGTTTCTTTGAAACGAAACGAAGTTAATCAATTGAAGCTATCGTGCATAACGCGCGAAATAGACCACTGGGGCTTTTTGCTCTTGCATTGAAAGTCAACTCTCAAACGCTGTTTCCTGACAAGGAAGCGCTTGGCACTTTCACCAACAATTCTCACAAGCACATTTGTGAGTCATCTGAATGCGTAACGCGCAATGAGCATGAACGGAAAAAGGAAGGAATTTAATCGCAAAGCAATCAGCGCCCAGCAAATGCAAGATCAGTATATCGATCAGGCCGACGTCGTAGCACGATGATGCTATGCAGTCATCGCTCACTGATCAATACACGCAATGGAGTCATCAGTGTTCCTGTGCAGCTCTAAATTTGTTTAAGTGAGGAATGCTCCTTATTTTCCGCTACTGAACGATAAACTACGTATAAGCCTAAAACGAAAGCAAGGGCGGTTGACTAGACTGGGAGTCTCCAAACGTTTTCGCCAGAGAGTCACATGAGCTACTACGTAACAATTCGAGCGCAGGACATCTTACGTAATGTGATTGTTTCGGGATATGTTGTATTCTACGAAATTGACAAGTATTTCGCAGAAAACCTTATTTACCCATCATTGACAAAATGTCTTCACCTGTCGGATAAAATGGCTTCGCGGGCCTGACTGGGGCCACGGGCCATAGTTTGGAGACCCTGGACTAGACCAACAACATTGCACTGAAACACAGGGAAAAAGTCGCCCCGTCATTTTGTTCACACTTCTGTCAGCAAAGTAGTGAAGATCCCCACACCCTTGCTTAAACTGATCACTGGCACATCATGGAGAGTGACCCACAAGATGCCTCGGCGTGTCTTTAATAAAAATCTCGCCACACCGTGACGTAGCGATTACGTATGCGACACCAACGGAGCTGCACGCGTTCCGTGCTGGAGGCGTGCAATCGGGGTCAGACTTACGCAAATCGGAGCCGCTGTTCTTTCGTATTCTTCGTCGGCGTCGCCCTGAAATTGCGATGGTTGTCATGAAATGACTAACAATGAGCCTTCGAAAAACGAGAAACAAAACACAATAACGTCCCAGCGCTATTTCAAAGCAGGGTTAACTTTTCGGGTCACGGATCCCTGTTTGACATTTTCTTTCGTTTTTGGAATTTATCCAAAGCACACCCGACTATTTTCACAAATCTTGAACAGTGGATAACGCCGTAAATTTAGCTTAAACGGTAGAGTATAAGCTTGCATGCATTCAGAAGCGCATGTTTCAGAGAAATGATTGCACAAGCACTTGTGTGAGAAAACAGTGAATGAATAAACACCAGGACAATAACCAACTTGGCACAGAAATCTACTTCACAGGTTGTTCTTTTTTCGCTGAGACATTTCGGTCATTTGTCTCACAGTTGTATTAAAACGTAGCAGTGTTCATTAGCGCATATTTTCAGACATGCTGACCGAAATGACTTATTTTTTTACAGTCGTTTCGAAAACGTTTCGGTTTATGACCGAAAAAAAACAGCTTTACAGTCATACACAACTACTAATAGATTCACATTAGCAGCTACTTCACAACTATTTCAATCCGACATCATTAGCACTTAAATTAAATTCTTCACCTTCGGTTACTTCACCTCGTTTCGCACTTTCGCCTCACGACAAACTCTCTAACTCACTAATCGTCGCTTTACAAACTTCTTCACGCACAAAACGACCCATATATAAGTATCGCCACTTTCCAGAAATTTCGCTGAAACCCGATCGGATAACATCATGCATTACATAAGCAGTTTAGGTAATAAATGAACGAACAGAATGTAAAATTCCGGAATGATCTTACCAGAGCGCAAACATTCCCGAATAGCGATTACGTCACACGATTAATTATTACGTCATACAGACTGGATGCGAGAATCCTTGTAAACAACCTTGTGCCAGCGAATTTTAAAATGATGCAACAAACAAGATTTACGATTGCAAAAGGTTTCGAAATCATTTCAATCGCGAATCACTGCGGTTGCTTGTGACAATGTACATTGTTTGTGACAATGTACATACAACGCACATGTTTGACTTTACATTCTTGGTCGTCATCTTCACGGATCCCCTGTGCAGTCATCACGGGCCCCAGTTCCGGAAACCGTGCTTTTGAGAGCAGGCAGAAACAATAGACGTACATTGCGTTTGTCAACAGTGATAGTTTCAGTTAGCGTAAAAATAAGCAACGTGCTTTCTGCTGTGCTCGGATAAGCTCTTTGAGGATTTGCTTCCGTTCCCGGCGAGGTTTTCCAAATGAAATTTAGTGGTCAAAGAATAAACTGAGAGCAAAAATTTTAAGTCTGGCAGTTGGCCCACATTCAGCGATCGCCTGGCTGCTGTGAACACTGGTGAGTTTCAAAGCTGCAATGGTCCCAAAGCCGCGATCGTAACGATCAACAACTCCAAATGCTTAAGTATACCTGTCGCACGGTTGTGATCTTAAATGCACGAACTCTGGATTCAAGAAAATAAAGTAAACATTGATGATCTCCTTACAGTGCAGGCGTCACCTCCAGCACAGCGTTGCGCAGCAGAATATCAGCAGCACGGTAAAGGGCATTAAACATTGACAACGCCTCGTATTGGTGCAGTTCTTTTTTTTATTTTGATTGCTGGGCGACAACCCACCTTGCTATCCACCGATTTCTCGGACAAAGCCAACGACGTTGTTTCGTCATTCTGTCCCTTCTTGTTGTGCTGGAAAGTGAGCCTCGCCCTTTCGATTGATCCCGCATAGCCAGTCTGCGCACATAAAAGGGGTGAGGTTTTAAAAGGTGCAAAGGTAACAGTCGGTTGACTAAGACGCAGAACAAGCAGACGAGCAAAGCTTAAAGCAACTAAACGTTGCAAACTTCAATAAAACTCAACGGAACAGCTTGCTTTTTGCCTTCGCGGGTTGGTAGCGGGCTCCTTTCGTTTGCGGCAGCATTCGCGAAACGATAAGGCGCGGCATAAAGAAACCGCCTACATGAATGGCAAACTACCTTTACATACATGTGCGACGGGCAGGGCCGTAACGAGATTAGATGGCGCCTGGGGGAAGAAGCAGGTTTGGCGCCCCGTGTTCGAACCTTAGGTCTTACAGAAGCAAATGCACTCAATTGAAGAAAGACTTGTGATAATGTTGGAATTTTCGACGCCCGGGGAATTGTGCCCCCCTTTCTCCCTCGTTACGCCCCTGGTGGCGGGTCACTTTCGGTAACGGGAACAGTGGTCTGCCGCCTGCACCTAGAAAAAAGCTACAATCGATTTCAGACCGGAAGAACATCTTTTCCGGTCGAAAAAGTTCACACCAACGAATGAAACAATCGATTCATCCCTGCAGCCGGTAAAGATTCCAAGGATGTTTTGGGACGATCGTGTCCCCCAGTTCGTAACTGTTTGAGCGCCTCAGTCAAGACGGTGTCCCCTGTTGTGAAGGCTAGAATTATCACTTGGAGCACGTTACTAGAAGATCTAAGGGTTTTTGAAGGTCCGTTTTGGTCATATTTGGAAGTTTTTCTTTAAACCAAATATAACGTTCCAAATCAAACTTTTTTTGACTGCAATCGTTTTTTTAGCCAGACATTTCACAAAACGCACCAAAATATATCAACGCTAGCTCCCACGCCAAAGCAAGAAGCATATGCGCGGTTCTGACTTGCTTTAGGCTCCGCAAACTAACTGACACAATTTGAAGGTCTTATGAGACCGAACTATCATAAGCTCACTTTCTCTTCCTGCAGCGGCAATTGGAAGAAACAGCGGGGAAGACTTACCCGAAACGAAACGGTGGCGTGGGGCTTCAAGCAACGCAACACCGTCGGGTTGAGGTGCTGGAAGTCAATGCAAAGGCTTCGTGGGCGCGTCTGCCGCACCTTGCGTCTGTCCATGTCATAGCATAGGTACTAAAGGCCTACTACGCCTATTGACGATTATCAAAACAGCGACAAGATTGAAACAAAACATCCACTGATTGCAACGAACGCATGCAAGGTGACCACGCATACTGACCAATGCGTCGTGAAGATAAGTTGGCAACGCGGGCTACGACCTCAGGTAGAATTCAATGCAGCCTGAAACACGGACTGCAAGGAAGCAGTGACGGCAGGTCTGGTGCTTTACCAGCGCACCTGTCCTGGGCGAAAGTGCCGTAGTACCAGTTAATGCGCTTTCTCCCACCGGCAGAATTCCCTCTGAGATTTTTGTAAGTCGGCTGGTGTCCAAAAAGTGGCGTCAAGATCAATAGAAACTTGGGCGCCCTCTATAGATTTTCCTAAAATGCGCCCATTTTCAACGAAAATACTTGTCACCAACCATTGTTGGTGAACGACCAAACAAAAAAAATTAAAAATAATAAAATGGTCTTCACTTTTCCAACACGTGCACACGCAAGATTTTCTGATACATGGACATAGAAAGATTCATCGCAGAGGCAATAAATGAAATCAGCTGCATGCAAGCTTCCCAGCCAAATGTGAACCTTTTCTCTCAGGGGTTGTCCTACGCACGCTCCTGAATGACTGTTCTTGTCTTTGTCTGCGTAGCTTACTGTCGCACTAAGCCAGTGGTTTTCAACCTTTTTTGTACCGCAACCATTACAGCGGCCCATTTTACCCCGACAACGCCTATCTAGAACTCAAATAAAGCAAATGTAATACAGCTGTGTATAAAAAATATGTACTGATGACCCCTCCAAAAATATCATTTGACAGATTTCCCAGAAAGGAGCATAAAAGCGATTTTCAAACAACAAAGGAATTTTACTTCGTCTCTTTTTCCAGATTGATTTCAGGCTAGCAGCTAAATCCTGCGTCCGAAATCTGAAAATCGTTTGTAGCGTATTCTCTGAAGTATGACTGAGTTAACAGTGTGTTGGTTAGCACTATATCTGAAATAGCCTTAAAGCAACAAACATTCCTAGCCCACGGCTTTGGCATGAGAATAAAAACAGCTACTACGCAATTAACGGCTAACGCCCAGTCGCCTACACGTGTACTTAAAAATAATTTTTTACATCTGCATGCAAAGTTGTAAAAAATTCCAAAAATTAATTGAAAGTGTTTGTCAGATTTAGACAGCGACCCAACCACCAACAAACCTTCGTTGTTTCGTTGCTTAACGTAAAAATCTTCAAGTGGCTCAGATTTTTAGTGCGCATGCGCGACGTAGAATGTAAAAAGTTAGAAAAAAAGCTTCTTTTAGAAATGATTTAATTCTAGGTTGTATCAAAATTGTTATAAGATTCTACGAAAACAACTAGCTCTGTGCGATTTCTCTTGATAAATGTTGTGAAGTTCAACGTGTTTTTGAACACTGCGCAAACGCCATCCACCATGTGCAGGAATTGTTTTCTTTTGACCAAAACGCTACACTGCAATTCAGCCACGTCGCTTCAGCCACGTCAGTTATGTAGCAGAGGTAGTGGTCAAACATTAGATATACAGTAACTTTTCATGTAGTAGCGTTGATCAAAGCTATTTAAATCGACATGCAAACAGACCTTCTCCAAAGACTTCTAAAATAGTTGTTTTGCTATATGGATCACCTAGATCAGAGGTGGACAATTACTTTAACTTGGGGGCCACTTTGACAAGGCCGAGTTCAGCAGAGGGCCGTACCGTCTGATGGAAATAGGAGCAAGTCTCAGTTCAAGTTAGCCTCAGCACTGATATGTAACTTCCAAAATGCGTCTGAACTTCACGGCAAACAACTTCGTTTTTGGACGCAAAAATCGAGAAAATGCGCCCAGAACTTTTTTATCAAGCTGGCAAGGGGAAAATTTCCAAAACGAGTCTGAACTTCACAGCAAACCGCTTCGTTTTTGGACACATAAATCGTGAAATTGCGCCCAGAACTTTTTACTGTAAACCTTGCAAGCGGAGAACACCCAGAATGCGTCTGAACTTCGCGGCAAACAGCTTCGTTTTTAAATACATAAATCGTGAAAATGCACCCAGAACCTTTTTCATAAACCTTGCAAGGCGAAATCTTCCAAAATGCGTCTGAACTCATCAGCAAACAGCTTCACTTTTGGACGAAAAAATCGAGAAAATGTGTCAACTTTTTTCATAAACCTTGCAACGCAGAGGACTTCCAAAATGCGCCTGAACTTTACCGCAAACAGCTTCATTTCAGGACGCACAAATCGTGAAATTGCCCCAGAACTTTTTCTGTAAAACTTGCAGGCAGAGAAATTCCAAAATGCGTCTGAACTTCACGGGAAATACCTTCGTTTCTGGACGCAAATATCTTGAAAATGCGCCCAGAACTTCTTTTTTTTGAAGTTGCAAGGTGAAAATCTCCAAAACGCGTCTGGACTTCACTGCAAACAGCTTCGTTTTTGCTTTGCTTGCAATAATCGTGAAAATACGCCCAAAACATTTTTGTACAGTTTGGAGGCGGATAACACAAAAAATGCATCTGAACTTCACGGCAAACAGCTTCGTTTTGAGACGCAAAAATCGGGAAACTGCGCCCAGAACTTCATTATAAAGTTTGCCTGCGGAGAATTTCCAAAATGTGTTTGAACTTTCTATGCGGTGACCTGAGACCGGCTTCAATCGTGAAAATATGTCCCATACATATTTGAAAAAATATTGAAATTGACGTGTTTTGTGAAATTTTCTCCCGTGAAGGAAATTGCGTCCAAAAAATGCAAGTGCCGATTTTCAAAATTTTTTTCGGCTGGCGTCCAAAAAAAGTGCCGAAAGTGTCGTTTTTTTCGGCTTAGAGGGATCTTTGCGGCCACCGGACTTCCTGGCTACATCAGAAATGATGCAGAGCTCCAACCAATCGAGCAGCGCTTAAAATTGGTCAATGGTTTGAAGAACTACGTGAGCGCTGCATATCTTCTTAGCGCTAAAAATGCAATCCGAAAATGCACAGTGGCGAACTTCAGTAGTGACGATCGCACTCTTACATCAACAATTGTCACTGCTACCAAGGCAGCCTGTCCTTTGCAGAACACCCACGACCGCCGGTTCGAAAATGAAAAAAAGCAATCCTGAGAGAACCTTTGCTAGAGACCAAGCAAGGATGTCAGGCAGCTGAGACGAAGTGATGCAATTCAAATTAAGCAAAAGACAGCCAATCAAAACATATCTATTCACAGCACCTAAGCTATAACCTACTTACTAAGCCTTAGTCATAGTCAAGTGGGTGTCCAGTAATAACCCAACACCCTCAGCGCGCGCTGCGTAGCAATCATGCTGACCGAATGAGCTATTGCACTACTGCTCTGACTAGTAATGACAGCCCGGCTGCAGATAGATAAATAACCAAGGCGGAAATTGCAAACAGCTTAATAAGTCCAGTCAATTAAACTACGGGAAGTGAACAAACAAATCAACCTACTCGTTCGGGGCACGTGCGTTAAACAAAGCATGTTGCTGCGGAATGGAAATTAGGAAGCTGCATAGCTGACGAAGGTCACAAGCCTTAAAACCGCTGTGTGTTCGGTTGCCACGGGAAAAGCCGGAGGGTAAAAAACAGAGACTGAGTCACTGAGTTAAAAAGCTCATGGGATTGATGCGCGTAAGTTGCTTTGGTTTTAAGATTGGGAAAATGCTGTGGTTCTGGTCGATCGAATTTTCAGGGACGCGGGAGCAGGGAATTGTTTAATTCCCATGAGACCGTGAAAGCGAAATTAAAGCAAGTCATTTTGGTATGCTTGCTTCTCTGCCACTCACTCACCAAGAAACTGCAACGATCTTTTTCACGCTACGAATGACAACGGCGTGACTAAAGGTGGATTCAAACAACTTTTAAAAGGCCTTTATTAAGTCTAGTACGCCACGCTAGAGTCCTCCAGAGGAAATGCACATAGTAGTTACGCGCAACAGTATCTGGCCTGTTCAAAAACAAACGCACAATCTTTGCTGAGTGATCTCACCAGCTGGCAATGCCTGCTTAACTGTGCTCCAATGCGTTTGTTTCCATAAACATACCATTGTTTCCTAGCACTTCATGCTCCTATCACGTTTACGCAGAGTTGTAACACGAATCTTCACCTTTCCTTTTGAATGTAAGTTCGGCGCGAAAAGTTAAACACTGAATCCTCATTTTCGGAAAAGTTCGGAAAGTTAAACTCTAAATTGGCATTTTCGGAAAAGTTAAACACTAAATCCGCATTTTGAGCTCATTTTTAAAACTTCTCATCTTGGGTTTCGCGCTGAGGCTTTCGAACTCGCTCACAGTTCAACGAATCGGCGAAACAAAGAGACGCGCGTGCCACTGCTGCGGTGAAGCATTCCAGCAACTAAACATTCCGTCCTAAACTGGGCCGATGTGTTCGATGGGTTTATTCAGATTCGCTCACTTGCCGCCGATAAATTAAACACGAGGACAGAGCTCACGCTGCGCTTTTATCGCTTCTCAAGCAAGTAATGGTCGGCTCACGCCAGTCGCAGCCGAAATTCCCAGCATTTGCACAATCACCGTGACCAATTTAAAGAATCTTGTAGAAAATGGACAATAGTAGGTCAACCTCCTGACACGAGAAACGTTTCTCAGTGGCTCTTCTTTTGTCACCCGAAGCCCTGCAGTACACTCTATGTGGACATCAAACACAGAAACAGCGCGAGTGGCGCATCGCAACATAATTGCCGACTGGATCGATCATTCAAATCTGGTTCATGGTACCTCCGCATGACCTCAACCTCGCAGCGCCTGGACAAAAGTGACAAACTCAATTTGCGCGTTACGTTGCTGTGCCGCAGCTCTTCTCGTACGCAAGCCTGCGCTCGACAAGCACTTCCAATCGCTGCTTGCTCAATCGACGTGCTTGTAAACGGAGAAAGGCTGGCCTACTTCCAGCGAAACTGGCAAAATTCAATCCCACCAATTTCCGATCTGACGCAAAGATATAGCGATATGCATGGCTTGATATGCGACGCGTATGGCATAGCGAACTTTCTGTGATCGCAACGCCGCGTTCGCTTTGTTATCCATGTGCTATTACTCTATGCGCTTTTGTTACAAATCCATCCCAGCCTTGCATCTCTCCTTGCCGTAAAGTGCATGCCTGTGCCTGAAGAAACTTCCTGTCATTCCACGTCCCTGCCTCCAGCGCATCCTGCGAGCGTCAGGGATTGGACTTAAAAAATCCCGAAAGCGCATCTTTTTCGACACGCTCGATTGCGCCTCCGAGTGCATTCCACTGTTGGCGGAAGAAGCATCAGGTCAATCGGCGCACACACTTCCCTATTTGCCTAACGCTGATGCATGTGTGTCTGTCGGCAAAGTGCAGCGACATTTGGCATTATCTACTTCGGGCCATCGTACGAAACGAGCATGAACTAAGTAAGGATCCACAGACACCTCGCCCCAAGCAGATTAAGTAGTTACATACAAGGGTAAGGTTGAAACGTTTCGAGTCTAAAATTTTCTTTTAGCCAGAAGACTGAGTTGCTGCCAGAGCGGGCGACACAAGGACTTAACGCCGTTTCTCTGCGATAAGTCGACTATTTTATTTCTTTACCACAGGTATGTGCAGTCGAACAGATAAGGACTTACAGACTAGCCTGTAAAGTTTGCAACACCGCAATGCACGGGTGTACGTACCCAGGTACAGTAATTTGCTGTTTGATTGTGTTACAGTTCCAACCCTAACAAAGGTGAATGATTGTTGTCTACACTACAGAAATGAGCAAAGCATTTACAACGATGGAAGGTGGCCGCGTTGGTTTTTCCTAGATATAAGAGTCGCAGAAAAACAGCTGAGTTAAATAACCTGTCAACAACACTAAACATGTCTAGGATCGGAAAGTTTGAAACTGATAGCCAGGGTTGACGACAATTCAACATGGAAAAGAGCCCAGACAAAAACACAACACCGAAACTGAGCAAGTCGCAATCCGAGAACAAAATCACGGGGAGAAAGGCTGGGGAATGCAGTGCAGCGAAAAAAAACGAGACAATCGAACAGCGTGGACGGAGACAATCAATTTTTTTAGTTTTTAAAGAAAAGTACAACTCGTTCGACATGTACGTAGTAGTGCCATTTATTCTTTACGGGTAGTAAACTAAAGTTTCCCCGATTTATTGTCGTCGTGTGCATCGAGAGAATCTGCGTTCACGCGGTTTGGTAAAACGGCTATTTTCCCGCGATTCTGTCCAATATCGGTTTTATTCCCAACTGTGCACCTTCGACGAGCAGTTCGAAGCGCTGGAAATTTAGTCGGCAGTCTGTACGATCTGTACATCACCGCGGACCAAGCAAGAGGCAAGAAAATGTCAAGAAGCCTTGCTCTGTCCGTGCACTTGTACAATCAGTGCTGGAAACAGTCGCTGGTCACGGGCAAGTCAAAATTTTGTCGAAACCCTTCAATTACAAGGTTTGACAAAACTGATCTAGGTTATTTAACACGTAGGATCCTCTCTCTTTTTGAAAAGCTTTGATCGACTTAACTTGACTTTCCGACTGCAGCGATGCAGAACTGAAAACTGCGCACGGATTTCCACTGCCTTTTTCAACCAATCACGTAACAAATAAACAACTTTCAACCAATCATGTAACAAATAAACAAACTCTTGATCAACCTGAAGCACTGACGGGCTGATTTCATCTGCCAGTCATCGAACGGTTTTTCATAAAAACCAATCACACCAGAGTGGCAGAAAGCGCAGACGGCTGCTTGCAACTGAAGCCCCTGCGAAGGGACGGCACGAGCTTGCTGCTTCGAACCGCTGTGAAAATATGACGGCTCCAAGCGGTGCTGTCGCGAACCCAAAGGGAGATCCCAGAAAACGGCGCATAGTGCCGGAAGCGTGCAATGTGACACAAAAGCTCCTGAATTGGTCAACAAGGCGCAAGGAAAGCGTGGCAACAGCAAGGCGCGGTCAACAGCGCTGTCCTTGCGTCAGAAACAGTTAAACGCATTTAAATTGCGCCTCGAAACGCCTTTACCCAATCAAACTGCACGCTCTGCTTTTGGAGAGCCTGCATTGGATTGCCAGTGTCTTCTTGCACTTCTTAAGCTCTGGCTAAAACAAAAGCCCAATGAAGCAACCCCGCCATCAGCTTCAGCTGCTTTCATAAAACACATAGGACCTCACACGATATGCTCTGCAACGCAAACGTCGTGTTGACCGCACCTTGCGGTTACACTGTAAGCAAGATGCTAGATCCACCAGTCCGCTAGTGAAAACGCCAAAACCTGTTTGTCCTGAAACAGCGTGGCTGCAATTAAGACGACCCATCAAACGCAACTTCTTCCATTGCGCCAGCGCAGGTGGCTCGCGCAAAACTTCCTCGGACTTTTTACGAAAATGCACGTTGGTGTCTCGCTGACGTGCGGAAATGCGGGTCGGGTGCTTCGCTGGCGGCCGAAATTTTAACAATAAAATTATGCAAAGAACGGAACGATGGAACGCGAGTCGCGCAGTTTGTCACAAGCTTTCGCTTGGAACGCAGTACGCGAATTTGAAAACAAGCCACTTCGCAGTTCAGGATTTCCAGCACCAACGCTGCTTTTTTGTAAATTCTGACACAAGACAACTCCAGAGACAAGCTAATCACAGGAGAATCACATCTAGGCCGCGTCTACGCTCTGTCTATCCTGAAGTAGGTGAAATATTAGTGTTTTGTTGAAGAGACCTTGATTAACACTAAGTTTTTTGTCTCATCACAATTTTTCACCGTTTGCGGCTTTCGTTCTGCTGTTGAAACATCACTGGCTGTGGGACGTACCACACACAATTTCAATACATCTTTTATTCATACAAATGCAGTTGATACGGTTCGAAGAAGTTAGCTGGAGGCATTTTCAAAGGCATTTTCAGGCCAAGTTTACGTTGTCAACAGCAACAGCCGCGTGCGCTCACCTAAAGCACAAACGAGAGCCATGATCAAGCATTCTCACAACAACTGTCATGCTGCGCAGTTGCATAGTGTTTGTAACTTGACACAAGGAAGCTGATCAAGTGAAAAGCACCCGACGTCTCGATTGGTTGCTTGATGGTCGCCGATTGCCATCAGACGAATGATACAAAAAATACAGGGAATTCCCCGCAACTTAGTGTACAGGTGTCAGACGCAAGAAGTCGGTGAGTGTTCGCATTTTGAGTGTTTGTGTTCGCATTTAGAAACTACAATCATCTTTGCACATAAACTGAAAAGAAATGAAAGCGTTACCTTAACTGATCGTTATATAAGCTTCAGTCAAAAGCAGTTCTTGACTTAAAAATGGTAATATCTAAACTTGCACCGAAACTTCATTACTGTGAATCAATGGAACGCTGGTTTGTCACTATTTCGCGAAATGACGTTTATAATGTCGCTATGCAGTAACAACCTGTATATGAATCTTGCCATATCACGTGACTGGTAATACTTCACGTCTTTACGTCAGTGCCGTTTTAATATTTCTTGTACATTCACTTTTCCACAGTTCGCAAAAAAGTGCGTGGCAAGTTTGTTGGCCCCTTTCTTCTAACTCTTGACGATACGTACGTTATTGGCTTTGGTCGTAAGCTACGTCATGACATCTTTACGAATTCCACGAGAACGAGAGTGCGGCTCAGGTCAAAGGTCAGTTTAAAGGACCTCAAACCCGCGATAACTCGAGGTGGAAATGAAATTGCGTTCAAAGATGATAACTGTGGCCAGTGACGTGCGCAGAAAATTTCCGAGGGGGGTCCAAAGCATAGTCGCAGCCAAGGCGGGGGAAAAAGGGGCCATGCCTCCCCAAATTTTTAGAAAATAGTCATATTGCGCTTTGAGAGGCGTTTTTCTGAACAAAATAGTGTTATTCCCTTAAAATTAAACATTTTTGGTATACACTGCCGAATACTGCTTATACATTTTTTATTTTTGGGGTCTGAGGGGGGCATGGCACAGTGGCCCCCTCCACTCTGTACGCTAGTGACTGTGGCGATGGAATCGATTGGGTTTGGGACAGACGCGTTTTGTTTCTGATCACAGCAGATTTTTTGTTACCACAACTCAAGATTTTTCAGATATCGGCACGGCCATGTGAGTGGATCTCCGGGGGATGGCGTGCACTTTGAAAGCTTATTTCACCTAAACGGTATAGTAGCTGTTCACTAGCTTCCCTTAAACACTAAAGCGCGTACAGCTAGTTGGGCAAGCACCTTACATAGAAGTAGACTTCGGGCGCTACAAGAAACAAGTCCGTGTGCATGAAACCTCTGCACAAATGTTGCATGGGAATCGCTTTTATTCACAGAACATTTGTTTCTACAATCAGCGTTGTGTGTTGTTCAGTTATAAGCTGCTCGGAAACATCCATTCGTACATATCAGCCTAATGAGCGCATCAGTAAGTTCGTCGTTCGGTAGGTATACTCCAGGGGTCGGGAACCTTTTTGGCTAAGGGAGCCATGAAACCTACATATTTTTAATTGTATTTCCGCGAGAGCCATATAATATATTTGAACACTTTTAATGTAACTAACTTACTAACGTGCGCATTTTTAAGCAAAATCAACAATTTGAAACAATGGTAAATGTCTGAATTTTCTTTAATGACATTTAATGACATCCTTCTTGCTGTTAATGCGACTTCTGGTGCTGCATGGTGTTGCTGATACTTTTGCAGTCTGGTTGATGGAAAATTACGGAAAAGTTTCATCCGTAACAGTCGTGTTAAGAAAATATCAAGCGAGCCAGATGCCGTCATCAAAAGAGCCATAGGTTCCCGACCCCTGCTATAGTCGATGCTTTGCAGCAGGGGTCCACAACAGGGCGCCCGCCATGTGGGGTCGCCCGCGGGCCTGTTCTAAAAAAGCACCAACATGCTCAGTGTCTCCACATGGATGAATATCATTAATTTATTAAAGATAACTAGGGCCATTTTTATGACCGAAAAAAACTGGATAATAAAACGTTATTTTTCAGAAAATATGACTTCATATGATCAAACAAGAACGACTTAGCTAGAACATGCAACTACTACGCATAAGAATTGGTAGCCCCATGGTTTGTTGAAGGCCCACTAAAAAACAGCTCAAAACACAAGCAAAACATATAGTTTGGTTGGAAGCAAATCGAAAACATGCATGGACATTGGCTTATTTCTTTGGGGCAGCAAGAACATGCATTTTTAGGCTTTGCATTACATTTCATCCAAATAATTTGTCTCACTTACGTCTTTGACAACATTCGCAGGATGGCCGAGTGGGTTTAATTTTAAGGATGCGAGCTTTGACCTAGCGATATAGTAGTTTCACCTGATATTCTGAGATTGTTTTAATGGTATCCTCATTGAATTAGGTTAAAAATATGCAAAATATGACTTCCTGACCTAACATGGCAAATTACTTTTTATGGCTTTACAAATTTTGTTGTGGACTTGGCAGGGGTGCGATTTCTGTTTTAAAATTCGTTTCATGGCTTCATGAAGCACATTAAAAATAGGACCTTTATGACTTTAAATGGCCCTAATGATAACAAAATAATTGAAGACAAATTCAGCAAATATTCTTTCTTCCAGAAGCGTGTAAGAAACTAGCTTCCCTTCGCTCTGATCGGTATCCAAGAAGTAACTCTCAGCTTCAAAAAGGTTGGTACGGTGGCTCTGCAGTCTACAGTACGAGACGGTCTTGCGCTGAACTGCCGCACCACTGGTGTGGTAAACCCACAACATGTCATGCATTGTGTTACCAAGACCACCAAGGTGCAATTACAGTGTCGCAAGTGAAGACAAACAGGCGACGATACGTAATGGAATTCCATTTGCCTAACTGTTCGTTAGGAAGATTGTCTGGACGTGATGTATATAAAAACTGCCTGACAAAACAACATGCGGAAATGTTAACTTTTATTGCCAGCAAACCTTCCCAAATGCGGACTGTTACTAATGAATCACTTCAATCTACCAAATACAAAACCATTCTTGTTGTGTTGCTCTCTGTCAAAAATGAAAATGCTTCTGCGTGTTATCGTACTTCTTCAGGCTGGGAGCCTTTGCCAATTGGCAAATTCTAGGCGTGCCAGCAACTGCAGGCCTCGGCAATGAATTGAAATTAACTTGCTGACGCTCTGTCCATCAAGACACACTCAGACGAACATCCGTTGAAAAAACCGCTGAATTGGTCTCAGCTCAACAGTCGAGCAGTTGTTGTTGCCCCCAGTACGTTCGGGCAACGACAAGACTGACGGGCTGTTCATGTTTGAACGTCAAAAGAGCTGAGCAGGTTGCTCCATAAAACCCGGTCTATTGTGTGGACCCGGAAGTCTTCCTGGTCGGTAAGTGAATCATGATTAAACAATCAACGTTACGCGCACGACAAACGCGAGCTCTTTTACGCTAAGCATGGTTTATTCAAGTACGGGGTAACACCACAACTACGAAACCATTGACTATCATGCCCTGGGCAGCATGTTCATCATTGTACGATGCTTTTGCCGCAGGAAAGACACAGAAAATTATATGATACCATTGGTTGCGCCACAAAATCGCATTGGCGCAAGCCTGACCAACAACAAGAGGGAGTTGATTTCTTTCGCGGCTGAGACAATGTGCTCAGCACTTGCACACAGTCGAAGGCATGAACACTATATAGGAATTACCAGCTTGTCTAAATTACAGGTGTCTCCAAAAATTTTTTGTCCGAGGGCCACATCAGTTGTTACACAACAGTTCGAGGGCTGGACGTAAACTACCGGTCAAAAAATTAATAAAAAATATCAAAACATGAATGTTGTTCAATAATAAAAGCACATTTATTAAAAGGAATGAAATGGACATAACCGTCTTACGCAATGCCGTTGTTTCGGGATATGTTACATTCCACCAAATTAACCAATTTTTCGTGTGTTAGTTTATAGTGTTTCATTATTGATAAAGTATCTTTGCGGGCCGGATTTGGTCAGTGGGTCGTAGTTTGGAGAACCCTGGTCTAAAAAATGAATACGAGACTGTCGGGAAGTAAAAACATCAAATGGACAACTTGCTCGGACAGGCGAAATAAAATGCCATCGGTGCGAACAGCGCAGACTTTATGTCGCAAACCCACCACTCAGCGTCAGATGAACAAGGACTTGGGAAATCCTGCCGCATTGCAGTATTTTGATGGATTCCGATTGGATTTTAAAATTTCTGGGTATCAAGTTATTTTGGACTTTGAATCTTTCAACTGGATTACATATATAACCTAATAACAGTGAGAGGATTTTAAACAGGATTAGGATTTTAAAACTGTCAGCATGCTGATTTGGATGGGATTTTTAATAAAATTATTGGATCGTATTTCGATTTGAAAAACATAAAACCGTTCATCTCTGTTCAGCACGCGATCCTGCGACGCAAAGCGAGCGGGTCGAAAAACACGGGGGGGGACGCGCATAATCAATGTAGCTGCGCGTAGCCGCCAAACAACGCCATTCCACTTGATGAACAAAAACTGAAAGTATAATAAGATCATGCGAAGCTCAAGCAGGAAGCGCGGTGACGATGAATGGTCGCCCGAGAAGCGTCGGACGGCGATCGTACACGGTCGCGAGTTTAAGGTTTCCTAATTATCGCCAGGTGTGTGGAAGCGAGTTAAGTAATAATTACGTTCGCTTTGAAAACAATTATGTCAAAAGCTAACGAGTGGTTCTGACACAAGGAGACTACCAGTATCCCGTGATGTTTGTGTATAGGCACAACGACGTTCAGCAAATTCTACGTCAAAGCAAACTGTTATCATCGACAACGCTACACCGGATTGCTGGCTCAAGTATTTTCCAACGGCAGCATGGCGATTCCAAAACTGAGTCTCAATGTACAGCAGGGGCCTCAAACTCAAATTGCTCCGAGGGACAATGACGACTTATGAAGAGCAGGTGACCCGAGGGCCGCATTATGACGTTGACGCAACAATGACGGTACCTGAAGTCCTGCACCTTAGTAAACATATCTTTTATATCTAATTTCCTGCCAAAGGTATCGTTTGAGTTCAGGCAAATCGTTTCTAGCCGTCTGTATGTCCACTTGAAAGGGACTTGTTCCCTCGCTGGCCGAGCACTTTTAAACACCGGCGAATAAAATAAGTAAGTCAAATTTCCATTATTTGAAAATTCACACAAAGCATCGCGGGCCGCACAAAATGCCCTCGAGAGCAACATGTGCCCCGTGAGCCGTGTGTTTGAGACCCCTGACATTGAGATTTCTTTCTGTAACGTAAATCTCTATTTTAATTATATTTTATACTTCATGCACTTCGCAGAGCTGGTGACGCCTACTTCGTAGGCGAAATATGTATTCGGTAAGATCTTAGTGTCTGATTGTTTGAACACAGTTTGCCGCTGTACATCAAGTGCTGGAACTTGAAAGTTGTGTCTCTTTCTTTCGCAAAGTTGCGTCTATCGCACATGCTGGCGATCGTTTTCGCACCGCAATGCCAAGACCTTCGGGAGAACAACACACAGCGTGAATGCGGCTGTTAGGTTCAACCTCCCGAGGTTTGCTTCACTTCTTCGGGACGACGTTCTGTATAATCACAGAACGCGTGGAATACAGCGGCAGTGGCGTGTAAAAGTCTACGAACAGTGTGGAGGCCTTAAAACTAAACAAACGTGACTTATTTCTTGTGAGTTTTGCACTGCCAAACAAAAACTCGGAATTTCGCACAGCACATTGGTGCGACAAGAACCAACGCAATGGAGAGGAAAAAACAAAGTCTACGCCTACGTAGACATGAGCTGAAAACAGCAGCGAGGGAAATTGCTGTCAACAAGTCGAATGATAACTGGGCAAAGACAACGAATTTGAAGTTAAGCCTGCACCATCTTGACAAGCACCACAGCAGGGCTGGTTTGCTTTCACTAGAGCATACTCCTGTCCGGTCGGGCGTAACGCGCCGTTCGCTCTGCGCTGTCTGATGAAGCGCAGTGTCGATCGAAGCCGGCGGACCTCCACACAGTTGGACAGCATGGCTCTTCGGCAGCGATTTGTGTGCGGGTCGCTGCCGCTTTACAATCCCGGTGAGCTTCACCTTCGGCTCTGTGATGAAGGTACCGCGTGGTAGACTGATTCCTCTGGCTTGACAGCCAGACCTGGAGTTTTATTCTCAACTGTGACAGTATCGAACGCGCTTTTCCTGTTACAGGTTGAGACGCTGCACTGCTGTAGCCGGCAGAGCGATTCCTAACGTAAACACCAGCGAGATGGTTTTCCTCTTCGGCAAAGCAGGGCTGTGGATCCGGAGCCCTGGCAATTTTTGATGATAGGATCCGGGGCCAGAAACTTTTCGATTGTGAAGCCGGAGCCTAAAGCTGAAATTCGGGTTCCCGGTTGCGCGACCCTCGTTTGTGGGTCAAGCGAGTTGTGGAAAATAACACAATGGTTTTCAGTTTTCAATGGACCGAATCCTTTGAGCCGGAGTCATAAACTTTTATATGTTGGAGCCAAAAGATTCAGATGCCTTGAGCAGGAGCCAGAGCCGGAACCCGAAATTTGAGTTCCGGCTCCAGAGACCTGCCGCGCTGTGGAATCAACTCGAACGGAGCGGTCACGCTACCACGAGCCGTGTCAGAAAAGGACGGCGGCTAGCAGGCTGACCCAATCACTGGATCAGACAAAGTATTGCGTCTACAATACCAAATGTTGTTGACTGTGCCGCTTACCGAAACTGTAAGCGTTCGTACTTGTCACATTCGTGTGAAAACGACAACAGCACTAGTGCTTTGCAGTGCAATTGGGGGCGGCGATAGCCCAGTGGTAGAGTGCCCGCCTTTCAATTGAAAGGTTGGGTGTTCGACCCATGGCAACTGAGGGAATGGCCGTAGCAGTCCTTGGGCAAGAGCGTTCACCTCAACCGCCCCGACAAAAAGCATCGTCTAGGCTTCGGCCTGCCGCCAGCTGTCGTTAAACAAGTCTGTTGCATTGCAACGCAATGCCAGCGCGCAATACAACCCGAACTTTCTCGCTTGGGCAAAGGATTATCTGCGCTGCGCGAAGAGAATCGCTCAATACCAAATGAGCAAGTCATGCTACAACAAAGTGGTGGCAATCAGTGCCTTCAGATCGTTGCTCAGCAGCGCCAACGCGCGGCAATGACATTGATCGATATCGACTTCATTCGAAGACACGCCTTCAAGGAACCCACGAAGCAACGAACGTGGAAAGGATTAGTTCTGGCTGAACTACCAGGAACTATTAGCTTTTGAACTTCGAGCCTTACAGACGTGCATTTACTCGACATGGCAATAGAAGAGACATAGAAGAAACACGGATAGTCAGGGGATGTCAAACGTAAGACAGAAGTTTTTATTGCTCACCACGACCAGGGAAGTAGTGTGAGCACCCGGTTACAGGCTTGCTGACTATATCCGTCAAACGTGGGGTTTGGCAATGGTGCTCCAAAGAGTTCACAATTTTTTTGAATAATTATTTACGTGTCTTCATAATTAAATTTTAACGTAGAAGTTCAGCAATCATAGGTACATTTCTAATCATTGCGCTCATGATCATAGTCCAAGTGGTACTTCATTGACAAAGTATTGTCCAAAGGGTACATCACTAAAAAAGATTGTGACCCAATGCTCCGGCATGGCCAACCCGCCAAGGCGCAACGTCGAAATTGTACCGCGTTTCTTAAAAAGTTGAGCCTTTTTGGCGAGAAAATAAATGCACGCCCTTCAATGTTTAATTTCCGGTGAGGAAACGGTGTAACCAGCCTCAAGTTTTCCAAACGGTACGAGTTCCGAAGCAATTGCACGAACAGCTGCGATAAGGTATGTAATAATGGCAACCTCGACGTCTTAGCCACGTAGCGTGTCCATATAAGGTCTGGGCACACAAAACGGCCTTGCACTGACCTGCACCATGCTTGGGGGACGCACTCTGGACAATCTTCCCTGGTCGTGAACGACGCCCGGAGGGCCTTGTTTGACCCTTTCCAGCGAGCCGTGAAATCTCTGTGTGACAAATTACAAGCGGTGCAGCGGATTCGTGACGATGACCGATTACGTCATGCAAAATTACGCAATGACGGCTGAGGTGTCACGTAAACACGATAAGCAAACACTAACATGCAAAAACTACGCACAAGTTCAGGTAGGGTCGCAATCAGGTGATATGTTTGGGGACGGGCAAAAGGATTGCAACTTGTGCTTTCACAAAACAACCAAAACAGTTTTTGGCGCTTCGACAATGTTTTTGAAATTCTCGGAAGGGGGGAATGGCCCGGTTCCCCCCTGTTGCGGGCCTGAGTCTGTGTTTGATTGCAGTACAGTAAGGGCAGCGTTTTCAAATTATTGCACTACTAACCGTCACACAAACAACGGAACTGGCCAAAAATATTATATTGCAGCGTAACAAGCGATGAGTGTTTTTTCACATTACAGTAACGACTCCTTCGGGAACACACGCACGCGGCGCGCGCCCGACTTGCCAAAGCGCAATCAGAAATCACTTGCCGCTGCGTGACAACCCCGCTTTGACAATGGCCTTTTTGCTTTCACACCCAGCGCGCTGACGTCACAGCCCAACGCCTTCGTTTTTGCGCGCAATTGCCACCGGTGACGATTTCAAACAATAACAATATGCACGGGTCATAGAACGGGCAGCAGCTAACTGCAAGTCATGCAGGGGCTTCCGTCCGAGACACAAGCAGCAGTGCACGCCCTACCGCGCATGCGTGGCTCACGTGATCGAACGACGGCGAAGGCGGAACGTTTTCCTTCTTGTCTTTTTTCTTACGCTGGGGAGGTACCGAGGGCACTGCGAATTCCCCGTTGGGGGGTTTGGTTGCCGGGGTCTGGGCGATTGAATTGGACGATTTGGATTGTTCCGCAGTTTCTAAACCAAGTAAGATAGTGTGGTCAAAACAGCCGAACAAAAAAAACAATCCGTCGATTACAAATGCACAGTCATTAACAAAAATCTGATTGCCCGAAATTCTAATCAAACTAAAGCGAAATAGCGTAAAAAGTCACGTAAAGACACTTTCCCATAAAAGAACAAAATATTTGAAAGTCGTTTGTAGCGTTGAGGTCAGTGCTTCAAAATAACAATAAGGCCAGTGGCGCGATCGCAGCCTAGTAGAAACACCCGTGAAGAATTGATCAATATTACTACATTTGGCATCCACAACGCCTGGCTTTTATGTCGATCACAAGAAGCCAAAGAAGGCGCGAAATGCCTGTCTTGAGACGCAGAGTAGCGGTCAGTCATTAACAGTAGCTCGGATGCGCTATTGCTTGGTCATTTACCAAACGCTGATAAGAGGTATCTTTAACTTGTCTGCCACGCAAACACAGTAAGCGTTTGTGAGACAGAGTGCATCAACAGCCACTTCTTTGAAAATCCAGCGTCAATTCACTGGACCAACATAAATGTTGCGGAAGGCAAACTAACGCTTCAGTTAAAATAAGCAATAGTCTCGTTTCAGAATTCGCTGAAGGTTGTTTGGCCTTTATTGCGCTTTTTGGTCGATTTAGGTGAGAACAGCAGTGAAATGAAATGCAATTTTAGACGCTCGTGTGGGGATTCGGGTCTTTAAATTGAGTCAAACTGAAAATTCTGTAACTCGCTTCGTGCGCCACAATCAGCGCGCGAATGGGGCGTCGGAAATTTTTAACCGGTTTCGCGTTGAAAGTTTGGAACCGATTCAGAAACACTATCGCCGTGTACACCAACAGAGCTTAAGACGTTGTCAAATTTACAGCTGTTGTTACACAACGAGGGCCAGGACGATGCTGCGCATGGCCTCAACCACGGTCTCAGAAGTTGGTGACTGGCCGCCACCAGGGGTGGATCCAGCCAGTAAGGTTAGGGGGGCGGTTTCATTAATATTTGGTAGACAAGTCTCATAACGGTTTCGCTACTGTAAGAGAGATGAAGTATATTGCGCAACACTGCTGTGACAAAACAGTGAACGACAAAACGGCTTTATATCGCGAATGTTTTCCGAATTGTACAAGATTACGGTGAATACGGTTACTTTCGCAAGTTTTAGAGGGGGCGATCGCCTCAATCGCACCCCCGGCCGCCACGTGGCAGAGTTTTTACATCTTACGCCCGGTCGGCACTGCGACGACCGTCTGGCGGTGACTTAACGTCAAAGGAACCTTTCTAAGAATGCATCACACGACTTTCCAAGCATGCAGGCGAATAGCACAACAGGCGCCCGGGGGGGAGGGGAGAAGCCCCGCGCTTATTACCTTTGAACGCTTTTCCGCTGGGTGGTTTCGGGAGAGAGGAACTTGGTTCGGGAGCATTCACATCACCGGAAGGCTGTTTGGTCGTCGGGCGTCCGGCAGGTTTCCACTGCCCTGCCGTTGTCGTCGAGCGATGGGACTCGGATTGTGCAGACGTCACTGCGGTAACGTCGGTCGAAACTGCTGCACGCCGCTCCGCAACGTTGTCGTACGTTTCGTACGTCGGCGAAGCATGTTGCGCGTCGGGAGCTTGAGGTCGGTCAGCGTGGTGCTTTTCGCCGACGTGAGGAACATCGGTGTCGGGCGCTGCGTCTTGGTGACAGAGCGCTTCTGACGAAACAAACGAGGGGGGAGTTGTCGTGACATATCAAGAACGCACTGCTGTTGCACCAACCACGAGTGTTTTGTTCGCGTGACATACAGGAAACAGAAAATGCAGCGATTTTTAAATGTGGGATCGAATCCCGGTTTGAAACGATGCGATTAGCTTCAGTCACGAGTGGATTTGATGAGTTTGTGGCAAGAAAATAAAAAACTGATCGAAAAACCGGTGCGTTTGCATCGGCTGCACGCTGTCTCAAGCATGGCGCGTGGTCCACGACAAAATTTCGTTTTAGACAATAATTTTCACTGGAAAAATACCTAGATCATAAAAATATCTTTTCTCTCGTGTTACAACAACACGGGCTTTGTCTTTAACTGTCCATCGAAGGATTGATACGAGCTGAGTTGATTGGTTACATTTAGAATAAATTTAATCAACATGACCCATAGCTCGTTTTTTCTGATTTGGCATAGATTTTAATTTATTGTAAATTTTTTGTGTAATGTTCAATTAGTAGTAATGATTTCTTCAAAATCAAAATTTTTGTTAGGTTTCATTAAATAAATGCGACGCTTTTCCTGTCTAGTTTACGAAATAAATATAGCGGACAGTTGGATTATCACACTGGACTCTTTGAGCAAGGAAGGTTCTGCTCCGGCAGAAAGGTTGAAAAACATTGATCTAAACGTTTTTCTGAAAAGCGCTTCACACTTTTACTGGAACGATTTGTAAAACTGCTCGTGTTTGAGAACGATTACGATAGGCTGCCTTGGTACCCTGCGCTAAAGCGCGGTCATTTTTTACAGTATTTCATACAGCTTACAATCGAACAAGCACGATATCTGCACAATGTACTACAAAGCGTTACGCGACATAGAAAGTGACGTTGCCTAGCGGTTCGCAGGTGAACCCGCGCACTGACCAGCTTCTTCAAGAGTCGTTGCTGACGGCGCTGCAGCTGATCCGCTGTTCGTGGAAAGTGTTTCCGAAACAGCTTCGCTGTTAACCGATGAAACGGATGACGACAGCGACGGAGACCGGTACTTTTTTTTCAACTGCACGTATTTCTCGCCCTGAAAACGCGGCGTATAAACAGGCGTTGTTAGCGACTCCAAAGCGTGGAAACACGCGGACTGTGTTTCCAGTCGAAAAATACGCACGACCACCAGAACATAGCGAGGTGGAAAAACAATTTGGTCGCATGCAAAACAGGGAACACTACACAAGGGGTTGTGAGTATTTTCGTCTCTGGCGCAAATTAGCAGCATGGCGTATCTAAGGTATGGCAGGCATGGCACGTGCCATGGGCGTCACTTTGGCAGGGGCGGAAAAATTGCTTGGCAAAATTTAAACTTGTGATTTACACTTTCTTGAACCTCTATTCTTCACGCCATACAACCACAAATTGCATAGCTGCATCAACACAGGGAATTTAGGAGCTGTGTGCAGTTCAGAAGTAGATGGTAAGTAATTTATATGAGGTGATTTCAGATTGCCAAATGGTAGCTAGTGTCTTGTCGTGCAACGTAAAATTATCGCGTCCTAAAAACCTCCTAGTTTATAAGTGATGAAAGGGTCTTTCCAAATCTTCCGAATTGCTTTGTAAATAGTGCGAACAATGGCAGTATCTATTGCAAGCTTCGAGCGATCCTTCAGTAAAGCAAAGCTGATCCTTTCATGCCTGCGTGCATCAATTAATCAGGATATATTGTGTGATCTAGCTTTATTGAGTACAGAAGGCTACGAAACAGAGAAAACTGACGTTTTGTGAAATAATAGACGAATTTTCTTCGATAAAGGCACGGAAAGTGTAGTTAATTAGCATGTTCTGTTGTTTAAACAGGAAAAAGCTGGATGTATTGATGTTTCCATGGAATTGTGTCTTTGGAACACAAATATATAACACATTGATTGCATTAAATATCTTATTGTACCAACCAAACTAAATGTGTCATTTTGAAATAAACTAGCTTTTGCAGTTGTACTATGTTCTGTGATCTTTCTTGTAAGATCTACAATTTGGTCAACCAATGCTATGTATAAATTATGAAAATGTACTTTCTTAATGTTTTGACATTTTTTTGTAAGAAACATAAATGAGAACAGAAGTATGTTATGGTCCTTATGGATAATTTATATTTTATTTGCTGACAAGTTCAAAGCAAAAATAAACACAAATTTTTAAAACATTTCTTTTCTTCATAGTTTATTTTTCATAAAAATTGCTGCTACATCTAATATTCAAATTATTAAAAAGACCGCACTTGTAAACCTTGCCATGGGCGTCATTTGGCATAGATGCGCCACTGCAAATTCGGTAAAATGAATACTCCCAAGTTTTTTTCAGTAAGTTCCGCTATTATCAACAAAACAATACGGCAAACTCAAGACGTTTTCAAGTAAGCTACAGCTACTTCGGTTTTAACTAAATTATGTAATGTCTCTCTGTGCCAGCGTTCTAAAGATAGCAATTAGGCTTCAAATTTTTTCTAATCATAGGTATATTTCTCCCTTAAAAAAACTTTCGTCAGGCGTCAGTGCATGAGCAAGGCTTTTCGACAGACGCACATTTGTGCACAATTCACAGAAATGCTTTTTTGGGGCAACGCGTGGCCACGGTCGGACAACATTGATTGGTTACAGTTTCGACTGTGCGGGATAGGCTCGCACAAACGCGGCAAGCACGCTAAGCTTACCGACATAATGACAATATAACAAAAAGATCGTAATTGTGTATTGAAAAGCTTCATTGCAGGTAGCGATATGTTTCAAAGCAATTGAGCAACTCAATTCAGACCACAGTACGATGTTCATTTGGGCTTATAATAACATGAAAAATAAAAAACTTTAACAAAATCAAGCCATTGCCATAACATGTCAATTTCCATTAACAGCCGCTGGGAGATTTGCAAGCATGCGTAAAGTTGCAACCACTGAGCTCAGTGCTTCGACCTTTTACTGATGTTCATCATGGCCTGGTCCGAGGTTAAGCAATTCAATTTTTACTTAATTCTATAGTGCCGTAATTTATCAAATTTTAGTTACGGCTGGCCGGCTCGGAATTGTTTCCTGGTCGACATTGCACGCTTTGTGGCTTGTGCAATCACACAGTGCAATAGCAGCCGAATCACTACACTTTCCTCAGGAAAACTGCTTCTTTTCACAAAAAGCTTACTTGGCTTTCAGTTAGAATACTACATCCTTACACAAAAACCACGTGTTAAACTCTATAATTCACACAATAAGTGAGTGACTGCAAGTTCAAATGGTAAGGGGAAACTATTCCTTGCGCAGCAGAGCTTTCCACTTGTACTGTATTGCTGCGTAATGGTTTGGATTTAGCCGTCATAATTAGCCTTTCACATAATCATATCCAATAATGTAGATGAATAATCTTATGAGCTGTAAAGTTGAAACCAAATGAGACAGTTGTTTGTGTGGCTACAGAGCAACATAAAGCAATTCAAAAAGATTAAAGCACACTAAAACACTGACGTCATTGCGTTTATTTTCTTCCAAAACATCTGCCTATTACAGAAAAAATTGTTTTAAACTTTCGTGAACACTTTTTAAGACTCGTTTACAAAATGTCACACTCTGCAGCATATTTATTCAAGTTTTCATAAACACACACAATACACGTTGCTCACGATAAGTCACATTACTGCCTGGTTTGTATGCCACTTTGCATTTGAGCTTGGGAATATCACAAAACAAATCATGGAGATGATGAACAAAAAATCAAGTTCACACTTACATTTTCAGTCTTCACCACAGCAACAGTGTTCACACACTCTTTGAATTTCTGCCGAGCGATTTCTGAAAAATGCATAGATATACATGTCATTTTTAATAAAGTATACTATGCATCCACACTATCAAAAACAATGTGTAAAAATTTGAAGTACTGTAGAGTCAACAAAAAAACTTATTTTTTCACACTGAACTTCAGTTCCACATTCAATTAAGAGTAAGTGTAGTTATAACAAGGATTGATAAAAAAATCGTGATTTAAAAAAAAAATCAAAAAATCTGATTTTTAAGTTTAAATAAGATTTTTTATTTGATGTGTAGAGGGTGGCTATCTAACACTTGTAATTTTTAAAGAGTTTGTTTCAATAACTTTTTTTGCTTGGAAATATTTATTGGAATGACAATACTTAAACCATCAGTTCATCAACTTCATTAACACTTACGGCATGTTAAGAAGCTTGTACAAAAATGCAAGCTTGCCAGCCTTTCTGGTGGGCATTCTATTATTAAAATTGATTATTGTAACGCAGCTTTCACTAGTTCAACATTTACACAAGCATAACTTACATGCATAAAATGGTAAAACCTACAATATATTTTTTATTATGAATCTGAATCAAAAATATGTTCTAAAACTACTATTTCCACAGTCAAAAGCCTACAATTTAGATGTAACTTTTACTTTATGCAAGGCCTGTAGCCATGGAGGCATTCAGGGGTAGTGTCCCTATATTTTTTGTTCCCAGAAAAGTGTTTTAAACATATACCAGGTTTTTTTTAAGGAAAATGTTAGGTACCTGGTATGGATCTGTAGGGACCCGATGTCTCTGATTCTAGTGACTTGATTTTCTCTGATTTTAGGGACCCAATGATAATTTTCTCTAATTCTAAGGACTCGAATTGGGTCCTTAAAACGCCTTAAAAAAGCCCTGCATATACCCTAATAAAAGCAAAAATCTTGCCTCTCTACAGTTTTTTGCCCTCCAAACCTCAAAACCTGGTTCCAGGCCTGCTTTATGCCAGCCTACACTTTCAAACTTGTGGCATTTTGACAGTTCCAACTTCTGAGTCTACCAATGTTAATGATTTCAGTCCATATATCATTTTTGCAGTTAGTTGACACAGAAACTGTGAACTCACAGTTGTTATGATTGATAAACCTTCAATTGCTTTCATAACTTGTGTTGTCATAAGAAGTGTCTGCCTTCTTTAATAATAAGTGAAACCGATTAGAATACCAATTAGATGTGACATACAAATCACAGAAAGCTTCAAAACTGCATGTGATTTTTTACTTGATTTTATCACTGATTCAAATGAAATGATTTAAATCAATCAACCCTGACAAAAAATAGCTAAACTTTCATTCAAACTTTTTTGCACAATATAATATATATATTTATTGAAATGCCAATACTGAAACCGCCAGTTTAGTAATTTCATCGACACTCATGGCATACATGCATAAAATGTTAAAAACCTATAATAATAATTAGGGCAACCAAAAGTCAATAGAGACAATATGTTCTTAAAAGTTCATGAAATATCCACAACCAAAATTCACGCTGATGCCATGAGCCACTCCAAATAGGTCAAAATTTTCTTGCAGCAGAGTTTTTCTCTTGTTATCGATGTTTTACTAAAGTTACAGTACAACAACAGATTTTGATAATATTTTACAAGTTTCATTGAAATTGTGATATAGTAATGGGTTTGTTGTGACTTTTGATGTAATAAAGTTGTTTAGTCCACTACTGGACGATTGAATATTAAATAGACTAGGCAAGGCAATGCCCCATCATGCATATACAGTGTTTTGACTTTATGATATTCTCAGATTTGATTCAACTATATTTATTAATGTACTTATCAACATATCGTGCCTAAGGTTCAACAACCAAATTCTTCAAAAGTTCAAAGAGTTTACCTCAACACCTAAAAGTGAATTACTTTGCAAATTCTGTGACTGCTTAGTGAAAAGTGACAAAACGTTTATGGTGGAAGCACATTACCGCAGTGCAAAGAATCAACAAGGTTTGTTTCATGAAACTGAAGGTAGCCAGAAAATTTTTAAAACATGCTCTACCAGATTTTGCAGGTAAGCTACTTTTTGTTTCATTTCAACAGAACAAACTGATAGGTTTGTTTTCTAATACTGAATATGAATATGCTTCGTATTCCGCATTTCAGTTTCAAACGCAGGAAATTGATGTGTCAAAATTTACAAATTAAAAAGACAAATTTTTAAGTTTTTAGGTCAAAAAATTGGTTGCCCTAATAATCACACACCTGTTTCATGAATCAAAAAGATGTTCTATAGCTATGTTTAAACTCAACAGCCTTCATGTTTGATGGAATTTAAATGAAACTTTCACTTTATGCCAGTTTACACTTTCAAACTTGTTTTCAATCTGCAAGGGTTAGTGATTTCAGTCCACATGTCATTTATGCAGTTAAATAACATAGAATTTGTGACCTCACTATTGCTATGATTGATACAATGAAGTAGTTTTAACTTGTGTCATCACAAGAACTTTTTGCCTTCTACACTAATACTGCATAGGCTATGTGAAAACCTATTAGAGTGATAATTAAATGTGCCATAGACATTACACAAAGCTCTAAACCGACATGAATTTTTAAATTTACAGTGCTTGATTTAAATCATGAGTTTTATTGCTTGATTTAAATCACCGATTTGAACTCATGCTAAGAGAAACAGCAACAGAAAGGCGTGAATTTCGCAAAAACCAAAAATAGTACGAACTAAATTTGCATATTAGATTTCCTTTTATTGCAACGTGATAATCTCGTTCCAAAATGAACAGGCTGAAGTACTCATATATATGCAATTTCTATGGCAACCAAAAGTCAATGAAGTCAAAATTTTTCTGCCGTTTTGGAACTTCATGTAACGTCCACAAAACAAATTTCACAAATTTTCACGCTCATGCCCTGAGGGAATCCCAAGTTATTAGGTCACAAAAAGTCAAAATTTATCGTTAGGACAAAATTTCTTGCAGCACAGTTTTTTTCTCTTTATCGATATTTTGTTGAAACTGGAACAACAGATAATGATATGCTTTTGCAAGTTTAGTTGCGAGTCTGTAATGATAATGGGCTTGTTGCAATTTCTGACGTAATAATGTTGTTTTGCTCACTACTGGACGATTGAATATTATGTAGGATAAGCGTGGTAAGCAAGAAATGTGGTCTTACAGTACTTGGTATGATAAATGCTCAATCCATCATGCATACAATGTTTAAACTTTGTGATGTTCTCAGGTTTGACTCTACTGTAGTTATTTATGTACTTATCAATATATCATTCCCAAAGTTAAACAACCAAAACAACCAAATATTTAAAAATTTCAGAGCATGGAGTGCATGAATATGCTTCTGGGTTAACCTCATCACCTAAGGCTGAATTATTTTGCAGTTGCGAATGCAGAAAATTTGTAGGTCAAAATAAAGTTAAAATTTGTAAATTATACAGTCAAAATTGTAAGTTTTTAGGTCAAAAAATTGGTTGCCCTAGCAATTATACATATCTACTTTATGTCTGCAGTTTCTTTAAGCTTGCTCTGTTGAAAATAATTAAAGCTTAAGGAAAGTTAGTAAATGAGTGCCATTCCTGACTTTATCTGGTTCTTATCTTCTACACCAGTGTTTTTTTCAGTGCATGGACCTTTCCTTTTCAAAAAATTCTAATGGACCACTCCTACGTTCATGCATAATAGTTACATTTCTGTGAACTAACTAAAAATTTTTATGGATATGAATTCTCTGTGGACATCTAGAAATGCTGTGTGGACCATCAGTAGTCTACATTGAGCACCACCAGGGTTGATAAAAACCCAGTTTAAAAAAAAACAAAAACAACCACCTGTTCTTTTGTTTTTTTTATAAAACGCGTTTTTTTTATTTTTTTTTAAGAAAGAAACCAGTTTTTCTTCTTTCTTAAGAAAAACAGAAAGCTCCTTTCTGAATTGTTTCTATTGCATCATCCCATACCACCATTTTCAGAATTACACAACAATAACTTATACCTAATATGACATTCAAAATTGAGGTAAAGAAATGTCCTAATCTTTGTTTTTGCAAAGTGTTGTTGGTCAGTTCACTCCAAAGTGATAAGGCTTGACAAGCACACACACAGCAATAAAAGAAAAGCCATTCCCACACTAACTCTGCAGTTTCATGTCAAGTTTATGTGCATGTCATGCTAGTCCAGTGTCCATAGAGTGTATTTTTTCAGTATATGGTTTGGCATGGTCCAACTTCAGAAATAGTTTGAATGCAGAGAAGGCAGAAAAATTGGTTAAAATATGCTGATTATACAGAGCCGAAGAAGGTAACTGGTAAAATTTGCTCAAACGGTTGGATTTATTCTCTTCTTTAATTCAAATCCTTCAAATTTTGTTGCTGTTCATTTTGTTTAATTGAAAAAAGATTTACAGTTAACTGAACAAGTTTTCTGCTTATTTTACTTTTTACTTCATAGATTTTTCAAAGGAAAATTATATTTTTTTTATGGGTTTTTTGAAAAAAAAAACAGGTGGTTTTTTGGGTCAGGTTTTTATTACATCAACCCTCAGTATCACTGCTCTACACAACATTTAATTTATGATGATCCCACAGGTGGAAAAGTGTATACAACCTGTGCTGTAGTCAACAAAATTAAGTGGGGTTATGTGATCTGAGATATACACAATTCCTGCATTAATGCAATAACATTGTCAAGCTGTCATTGAAGACAATTTTACCCCAGACTGTCATGCTTCATTTTTGGAGTGCATCTGGTAATCCCAGAAGACATGCTTGAACTGTCTTGGGTAAATACTAGAGCTTGACCACCATGCCTTTTTTGGGCTGATACCGACAATATTGCATTACTCCACATTGGAAAGACATTACCTTCACTGCGATGAAGCACTGTACAACATCAAATTCTGTGCAAACCCGGGCATAGCCATCCAAAGGGAGATCATTTTGAAATGTGATGGTTCACCATTAATCTTTTATAAAAATGTTTTCATCATTAGTTTTGAGCTTGTAAAATGAAATTTCACCACTGTTTACCTCTGGAAAAATCTACTATTGCCCTACCCCTGGAAAGGGCTTTGTGCCGTAAAGAACAGGACAGAGAACTTACATTAATCAATCAGAGATGAAGTAGCATCTTGGGTTTCCGAATGCCCCATGCAGAACAATAACATAGTAGAATTTTGCAGGTATAATACATCGGCATCACTGCCACATCGGTCAATATATATATTGGCATGTCGATGCATCAGTTGAGCTATAGTAAGCACTGTGTTTCCATTGCAACTGCAGGCACATCGAATAACAAACTTTCATATTTGCTTTAAAGCCTAACTTTTGCTGAAGTATTGTTTTACAACTTAATGTTTTTGTACATCAATTTCAAGGTGAAAATATAGGTCAAAAAGTCATAACACAAAAATTTATCCAAATAACAAAAATTTTATCGATTTGAATTCCTGGGTTTCTTCCTTTTTGAAAGGTACCTTACTTTTCCAGATTGAACCTCTAGTTCAAAAGATATGGTGATTTGAAGTTATGCACCCCCAATTATTTTATCATAAAATTTCAAAAAAATCCTCCCATATCTCGGCAAGCAATCATCCAATCAATGAAAAACGTTAGATTTGAGGTTTGGGGATTAAAACCAACATGTATGCCAAATTTCATTAAATTCTGAAAGAGGGTTTAGCCTAGGGATGGGGAAAGTGCAGCCTTATTGAAGAGTTTGTGCGGCCTTCTAACCATTTGCTCACTTAACCATATTTTTTCAATTATATTTTGCTTGCGTGTAAAAGTCTCACTCTCAAATCAGGCCAGTTGAAATAGCACAAAGTTTTTCTTACAAGTTATATATAAAACCTGTTCCTGAAAATCAAAATCTTCAAATTATTGCATGCAGTAATACTAAACACTGTTCTGGAACATTCTCATCAGCATCCCATGTGTGTGGTAGGTAAAATCGTTTATATCGAAAAAGTCAAAATGCGGAGTAACGTAACAGTGGCTTTGTTTCTTAAATTATAGAGCAATCGGCCCGAGCATGTTCACCTTCCGCTTGAATCCGTCATGCGGTGTCTGTGATGTTACTAACTTTAAAGTTCAGTGAACTTTGCCTGGCAATATTCGGACGTGATAAAGTAATTCAGCAAGATGATGCACTTGTGTGTGGTAGAAGTAGTTTAGTTTTTAGCAATACAGCAACATCCTGCATTTATACAGCAGGTAGTTTAGTAGTACAACAATGTGTTGCACTTGTGCGTGGAAGTGTACTTGTTGAATTTTCTTAGGTTAGAATTTACTGACATAAAACTAGGTACGCAGCAAGCAAAAATGTGAGATGGTTCACAAACCCACAAGTTTTTTTTGTAGCTTGATGAGAGAAAAGTAGGAATAGTAGTCGATATATCTGAGTAACATTACTATTCTTATTTTCTGTAAACAGACCATGTCAAAGCCTAAGATCAGAAAAAGAACACTACAGGAAGAAAGGAGAGTATTCAATGAGGAATGGGAGTTGCAGTTTTATGTAGTTGCTGTAAAGGACAAAATGATGTGCTTACTTTGCAACTCTATGATTACAACTGTGAAAAAAACACAATGTTAATCAGCATTACGCAACTCACAAAAATCATAAATATGTTGCATTGGAAGGTGAGGCCCGTAATGAAGCACTAAGAAGATGAAGCTTCAAAATCAGCAACAGCAGCAAGTGTTTCAGTCAGTATCAAAACAAGGGACAAACATTACTGAAGCAACGCACAGAATAGCGTATATTCTTGGTAAGAAAGGCAAGCCATATAGCAGTGTTTTTTTTAAAGGAAAATGTTAGGTACCCACTATGAACCTGTAGGGACCCAATTTCTCCAATTCTAGAGACCCAATGACAATTTTCACTGATTGTAGGGACGTGTATCTGAGCAAATTTACAAATTATGCTGAAACAAAGATGTGTACTGTTTCATTGCTTTGGATGAGTCAACTGATATAAATGATTCGGCACAAGTGCCATTTTTTATTCGTCTTATAACTTAGGATTTTTAGTGCTATGAGGAGCTGCTGGGTTTGGGTACCCTTGCAGAGAGAACATGAGGAATCGACATTTGAAATTTGTTTAAAGAAAAATTCTGTGAAGTAAACCTAAATATAAGTAATTTGGTAAGCGTGTGCACAGATGGTGCACTCTCTGTGATAGGGAAGCATGAAGGATTTGTGGCATTATTACGAAGAGGATTGCCAAATCCAGACACGTTGATGTCCTTTCATTATAATTTGTATCAGCAAAACTTCTGTGTTAAATCTGCTTTGTTCAGTGATAGGTATCATGAATTACATCCGAGCGAATGCAATGAGGTATCGGCAATTTTGTCAAATGCTTCAGTATGATGACAAGACATTCAGCGTAGATCTACCATACCATCCATAAATGTGTTGGTTGTCACAGGGACAAGTGCTTGAAAAAGTTTTGTCTTGGCAAACATAAATTGTCAATTTTTTTGAAGATAGGAATACATCTTGCAAATTGTCAGAACAAAATTTTTGCAGAAATGCTGCTTTTTGTGTGATATAATGTCGAAGAAAAATCAGCTTAATGTTCCTCTGCAGGGTGAAACAAAATCTATATATGACATGTGGAAAAAATCTAGCCATTTCGAAAGAAACTGACTTTATTCAAATCTGTCCGCTGTCCACATATTTCACCTGAGCACTTTCCTTAACTGGCAAAAGTAGCAGGCAGATCGTGCTACGTGAAGAAATACACATTGGCCCTAGACTTGCTGATTGAAGAATAAAATGACAGATTCAATGATTTTGAAAAGCACAATCTCAATTTGCAACTGGCATATCAACCAAACCTGGTGGATGTCAACCAAATGCCTGATCATTTCCAAATGGAGTTAATAGAGCTATCAAAAGATATCCTTATTCAACGCCAAGAAGGATCCAATTGAAGTATGGAAAAGTGCTGTAGAATATCCACGCCTGCGTCAGCATGCTCGACAAATGATATCATGCTTTGGTGCAACCTACTGCTGTGAATCAGCATTCTCACACATGACACAAACCACAAATCAGATGTTTACTTGGAAGACCAACTAATCTTAACTCTTTGGCGTCTGGGTGGTTTTGGCGATCTTCACAAAAAAACAGCAGTTTTCGGTTGCCTTAACAACGCCCTAGCTCCTCTGCCGATTGCGCTAGAGAGATGTTCAACGGCTCAAACGGATCGGCCAGTCTAGTAGATTGCACTCGAAAAAAATTTTGCCTGGGGGGTGCGGGTTTTTTGTGAGTGACGTCATAAGTGAAGTAGTTTTAGGGTCATTTTGGCTCATGTTGCCTGCCTTAGGGCCCAACCACTAGGCCAAAGTGTTTTGCTGAGGTTTTCATTGGAAACTAGACTCGAGTCCGAGTCCTTTGAGCCTTTGATCGACTTTCTAGTGTTTCTGGTTCAAAAGTTATGATCTAAAATAAACAAATTAATTAATTAACTAATTAGCTAATTAGTCAAATATTTTTACTAACTTACAT
>Ga0210059_1000820_pt1 | contig 43236 bp, 36 predicted proteins | sample Ectturendosymbi2_FD_188042 | JGI IMG/M metagenome (GOLD analysis project Ga0210059, IMG submission 188042) | Ecteinascidia turbinata endosymbiont from Florida, USA - Sample 2 (SPAdes) (version 2) | ecosystem: Host-associated > Tunicates > Ascidians > Unclassified | place: Key West, Florida... | reverse complement strand
TAAACTAGTGATTTTCGACCGGCGTTCGATGGAACACTAGTCAAACTTATCAAATTTCCTGCGGAACACCTGACGATCTTTCACGGAACACTAGTTTTCCGCGGAACACCGGTTGAAAATCACTGGTTTAGACAACACCTTTCTTGAATAAAGACTATTCTAAAACAATTAACTTCCATTTGAGCCATGCTTTGTCAATTGACCATTGCTTGCAATTAAATGAAATTACAAAAGATCTAAATTTAATCATTCCAGCATGGGCAGAAAGTTGAAATAATTTTTAAAAACTCATAAAACAGCAACGTAAGTCGGATATTTTCAACATAAATGTGTCTCATGAACATTATCTTTCATGTGACTTACATTTCTTAATTGTAATGTGGGCAGAAAGTTTAAATAATATTGAAAAATTCAGGAATGTGTGATGTCCGCCAGAATTGTTGTCACAAAAAAAGTCGCACGAAACATTACTTTTCATTTGATCCACATTTCGTGATTCTAGCATGGGCACAAAGTTGAAATAATTTTGAAAAACTCATGCAATTTCGATGTCCACCAGAATTTTTTCACAAAAATGCATCTCACGAACAATTGCTTTTCATGTGATGGGCCCATCATGATTCTGGTGACAGAATGACATTATTCTGACAATCTGTGGAATTTTGCCGCGCATCAAACAAATGTTTGAAATGACAAACACTGGAATCATCTCAGGCAATATGTTCAGCGTAGAGGTTATCTAAGTTACCAGTATGTGCAGCACTATTCAGAGAAAATATGTGAATTTCAGTTAGTGGTTCAAGGTTTTCACACTGTTGCACATGTGGTTAGCGATCTCATTAAATTGTTCGTGGTTGCTTAATTCTGTTGCACAAAAGTTTGGTTGTTGTGGAAAAGTGGACTACTATCGCCGTGTCAGTCATTTTTTTGCTGTGTGCACTGTGAAATAATCTGGGTTGGTAATGAAACTTTCTGCGACGTTTGGAATTTTTTACTTAATTTTTTTTTGTCAAGCATTCAGCAGACAAATTACTCATTTCGCATCGGTGATGAAAAATAATTGGGAAGTGAGACATCTTCGTAAAGGCTTGGTTTTCATGAAAGCTATGTTCGAATATGAAAAGCATGTATTTCTGCCGGCTGTGAAGCTGCACTCGTTCATGATAACTTACAAAAATAAAATATGCGTCGACCGGGAGTCGAACCCGGAACTAGTGCTTGGAAGGCACCAATGCTAACCGTTACACCATCGACGCGCTGGTGCCAGTAGATCGTACAACTAAAATTTTTTGCACAGTGCAAGCAAGAATGAACTTTGTCGATCGACTGAAGCCGAAACCTTGTCTACGGCAAACGCGTCTGCTGATCGTGACCGGCGAACAATGAAATCAAAAATTTAGAATTATAATATATACCAAGCATATTTAAAATCTACCTTCAAATTTGGTATAGCCTACCATTACCAGCAAGGCCTATTACAGCAGCCCAAGCCTAAGCCATATAGTCAGTGTTGCCACTCTGTTGCCTTGTTACGGAAAAGTACTAGATTTCATGATGAAAAAACACCATAAATTCACAAAAAGAACTAAATTACAGAAGCAACTTAAACTGATAGAGTGAAAATGCCCAGAAAATCCCTTGCAATCCCAACGACAGACATTCACATTTGACATTGTACCACTCAACTCATTGCAAACCAGAGACAAAGAAAATGAGAGATAGCAGCAACATTTGTGTTTCTTTGTACAACTACAAGTTGTACTCTCATCATAGGCCATGCGATTGACAAGATATTTAACCAATGCACAAGGTAACACTGCACAACTGAGGGAACAATGTCCGCAACAATGCAAACTTTTAAAATGTCAAGCAGGTCATCTATGCGGCAGCGCGAAACGTTTTTTACTACATCAAATCACGGACTGTAGTTAAGTTTGGTTGGTTGATATGTCCGTGACCACACTAATTTTGTATCTTTCTTTGGAGTGGTTGTTTTTCGAAAAATTTGCCGGGTTGTGCTGAAACTTTTACACTGCTTTATGGTCATTGTGAGCGGAATTTTTTCGTTTAAGGGTGATTCACCTCTTCAAACACCTTCTTTGTACAACTGGAAAATGTCAAATTAGAATGTCAGAACCAAACTTCGCTTAGCGTTTGCTTTGGGGTTTATCAAAACAAAACAAACTTAATTCTATCGCCGCAATTATTCCGCCAATGTAACTGATTTTCATGGCTACATAAAGGAAGATGATTAATTTATTCGAACTACTTAATTCCAACCAGAAGCATTGAGCAATGCCCGGCAGCAGCAACTAATGATACAAATGATAACATATTGTTTCATAAAAGTATCACGAAAACATTCGTTTATCGAAAGATCCAATACGATTTCCTTTAAATATTAGGCTTCTGAAGCATTGTTTCTCAGTATCACTCTGTTCCAAATCAAACGATTTAGCATTTCTTCTTTAGCTTGTGTAGAATTTCGACTATCCGGTAACTGTGTGAATTATTTAAATCGAACTGCAGTTTGCGTAAATCTTTGCTGTGTTTCAATCCGAAAAGTTTACTGGGCTTTTCTCGATCATTTCCGTTTAGGCTTAGTGCAGCAATCCATCTGGATAGCTTGTATAAGAAGAACCCAAGAGACAGACTCTTACCGTATCCTACAGATAGTTTTTTAGATCGTCGCTATAGTTCTACGACTCTTTCTGAGTATGTTCTTTGCACGAGGTCATACAACATAAAAAAAATTGGAACAATAAACAAGGGGAGCGCGACGATACGTACGTTCCTATGCACACGACTGAGAAACTTGAAAATAACTGCGTCGACCGGGAGTCGAACCCGGAACTAGTGCTTGGAAGGCACCAATGCTAACCGTTACACCATCGACGCTTGCGAGAGTATGATGCGAACATACCGTAATTATATCGTCGGCAATGCCAAGGTTTTTGATGCAGACTACGGTAGCTTCAACTTTGTTTTCATCAGTGCTCCAGTTTATGTTCCCGGCATTTTATTTCTGTAAATCTGAAACTGTCCTTGCATAGCCTGTATTTCAATTATTTCATAAGGTTTACGGTGACAAAGGCAAGTCCGATGAAATTGCTCTCGACAATGAATCCGACAACTTCGAAACTGGACAGAAAGATTCCTTCAAGGTACAGTACGTAGCAGACCATGCGCGATGGTCGCTTTTGAGTGAGGTCATTCTTCACAAACCTGAGAACTGTTTTCGCTCTGTGCTAAGTGTGCAGAACTGTTTGAAGCAATGTGCAAAGAACAAATGTAACAGAAAGAACCTTTTCCTGGTTAGTTTATCATGTCACTCTGTTTGCAATACATGGATTTTGATCGGCTTGATTGCTTTTCCTTCGCCGTCTGATGTATACTATAAACTCAACGGTGTCGGTGTGAACTGTTGCCCGGTGGTTTTACCAGATACTTCCAATACCTGATACTTTGTACAAAATTACAAATCACCATTGTTGCTTAGGCCTACTTTGCCAAGATTCTGTATAATGACGAAACGTTTTGTTGTCAGTGACGTAAGTGTTCGCTTTCGACGCAGAGTTTTTTACGTATAAATTGTATAAATTGTTCATGCAAACAGTTACGTTCTCTGTTATTAAAGTACGCGAAAGGTAGGTCTATAGGTGCGACTGCAGAATGTTTAATCCAGGGAAAACTTGTTCCGCCATTGTTTCCATTTGCCTCCCTTAAAAGGAATGCTGTTCCCCCCAGTCAGAGGCCTTCAGTGTAATAAAAGATAGGAATGAAATGGTTAATCGGGTTTGCAAATTTTTGCGGTTCGATGCCTATATGATGTACCCATAAGGAATGTCCTTTTTCTCTTCTAAATCTGTTATAGAAGCCTGTCTGAATACATGTATTAACTCTTGTATTACGGGCCTGAATCTAACATAAACCAATAAACGTAACTTATTTTCTTTCACCCTTCAGCTGCAAACAAATCTAAATTTTGTGATAAGAGTAAAACGCCGCGTACCTGACGTTCACGGCGCACCCAAGCGATTTTACATGAGGGGCAAGGGCGGGAAGAATCTTTGGTTGTAAGATAGTAAAGTGTTCTGTGACCGTAATTACAAACTACCGTCTTAGGTTCTAAGCGAAGAACGTATCAGGGCGTTTTGATAGGAACGTGCATCTCGTCCGGCCCTTTTATTGGTACGGCACTGATGTGCCTATTTCACACATGCCAGGCCGTTGCGTTACATCTGTGAAATTGGAGGAAAAAGGTGTGAGAGAAATCGAAAAATAAAACCTTAGAAATTCTTAAGACCTTCGGCGTCGCTTCTGTCCAGCTAACTGGTATGTCGGAACAAGTATAGTTTTGCTTCACTTTCGATGAACCATGTATCGAGTTCGCAACGAACGGTATTCTACCAGAAACGTGGCGTTCGTTGCGGAAAGAGCTGACAAATCGGTGGCTCCCAACCTTTTCAGGATTATGAACCCTTTTGACGATTTGGCTAAAAGTTGTGGACCCCTTAATAAAACCAGTTAATACTATTACGTACAAGTGGTTTTTACTAGAAAATGCTATCATTCACTTTGCGCACAAAAAATCACAAATGTTTCATGGAACTTATCACGTAAAAATTAACATTGTTGCATAACAATCAAAATGCCTAACGAATGGAATTGTGCATAAAAAGCGTTGGCAAGGGTGGAATAATCGCAACTTGCATTCCTTTGATAAAGTGAATAAACATGCGGTGATTCACATGAGCCAGTTCTTGTTGCCCTGTAGCCTGGATACTAGAGATGCGCTCGATTCGTTGGCTTGCAAACTAGACCACCACGGCGGGTGGTTTGGTATTTAGCTATTTTGCTCTCATCTTATACATACAAAAGCCATGTACCCGTAAAAATGTGTCTATGGACTCTTGGGGGCCCGTGGACTTCCGGTTGGGAACTACTGTGATAGATCATCTTTGTAGGCCTCTTAAAATGTAGCAAATTGATGCTGCCTCACGCTTTTCATTCTTTTTTTAATCTATGCTGAAATGTGCAAAAACTGTTCTTGCTATTGAACAGCTTGAATTTCACTTTCAGATTGAGATTCCTGACGTTGGTCGTTTCTACAAACTCCGCGTCTGGCACGACGATTCCAAGCCCTTTTCAGGTTGGCACTTGGACAAGATAATCGTTGAGCCTGTAACTGCAAAGAAATCATCACCAGCATCTGCGTACACCTTCAACTGCCAAAAGTGGTTGGATTCGTAAGTTATAGACCTACGCCTTTCTTACATCTGATTTTACTTTTAATGTTATCTATGAATTGATTCGTAAAAAGCAAGTACGGCCGAGTAGCCGTATCTCAAGAACCACTTCTATGTTTGGGAAACAACTCATTTGGAACTTGATCCTCTCGCGGTAATATGATCATCCCATGGGTGACACGTGAGATATATGATCATCCCATGGGTGACACGTGAGATATATGATCATCCCATGGGTGACACGTGAGATATATGATCATCCCATGTGTGACACGTGAGATATATGATCATCCCATGGGTGACACGTGAGATATATGATCATCCCATGTGTGACACGTGAGATATATGATCATCCCATGTGTGACACGTGAGATGTATGATCATCCCATGGGTGACACGTGAGATATATGATCATCCCATGGGTGACACGTGAGATATATGATCATCGCATGTGTGACACGTGAGATATATGATCATCCCATGGGTGACACGTGAGATATATGATCATCCCATGGGTGACACGTGAGATATATGATCATCCCATGTGTGACACGTGAGATATATGATCATCCCATGGGTGACACGTGAGATATATGATCATCCCATGTGTGACACGTGAGATATATGATCATCCCGTGTGTGACACGTGAGATATATGATCATCCCATGTGTGACACGTGAGATATATGATCATCCCATGTGACACGTGAGATATATGATCATCCCATGTGTGACACGTGAGAAAACTCATATGGTCCGTGGTTAGTTTGGAACACGAGCGCCAGGTGATGTATTAGTGTGCGCACAGGTTTGCCGGATTTGGCCTTAAATGTTCGAATCATAGGACTGCTTCGCTGTTTTAAACTGCTCAACGCTGTGTCGCATGAATACTCTGAACAAAGTCAGTCGAAAAAAGTCTGTAATGCCCCTCGACACGTTGCGTCAGCGTTCAGACCAAACCTTCTGCTTTTGAAATCTCAACGTGCTGAATCCACCAGGCAGGGGGGGGCAAAGGTGAGAAGCTTGCTGTCGCTCGGGAAGGGTCGCTTTCTCAAATCGCTAAGTTTCCGATGGCCTTTCCTCTTTACATAAGCTAAAAAGTAATTAGCCTACCTGTTTTTATTTTTTAATTCCAATTCATTCTCAGTCTTAGAAGTTTTGGCTCCCTACCGGAAGCCGTCCACGCACCGATAGGGTCTAAATTCGGAATGCGTTGTTATTCTTGCTTGCAACGATTTTCCAAATTTTGGTCGCGAAACCTGTGGCGTTGCGACACTGTAGTAGTCGATTTTCATTTTGGTCCGAACAAGCCAATTCACCTTACCTACCAGCAATGCGTGATCATGCTATCTATTTTTTAAGCTTAATTAACGCCATCTGTTGTTCGGAAAGAACGTGTTTGCTTTTGATTTTTCGCTTTATTTAACAGAAAAGATGGCGAGCTGATCCGCGAACTGCCTGCCATTGGGCCAGGAATAAAGCGGCCGCAGCCTGTGGTCCGGTACTTGGTCAGTGTGATTACAGGGGACAAATCGGGCGCTGGCACAGACGCAGATGTTTTTTGTTGCTTGTACGGTGAGCAGGGAGATACTGGAGATAGACCGCTGATCAAATCGAAAACGAACAGGAACAAGTTTGAGCGCAAAAGTGTGAGTTTAAGTTGCTGGCTTTAGAGTTTGAAATGCATTCTTTGGACGTTGTGTTCCAAACCAACTTTTAAGTAATTTGACCGTATCTTTCAAGCAATGTTTGGAAAACTACCGGTGGAAAAGTTGAATTTTTTCCATATGCATGACGCAAACAACTGAAATTACCAAATAGACTTTGACTTCACGCTAAACCATAATGCATGCAGTTTACTATGTAGAATCTGCGAAAAGGCGTGGTTGAGTCCCAGTAACTCTGCTCTACATGACGCGTGAAGTAACCGTTTTTATCAATGACGTTGTATTCAGTTAAAAGTTTGGTTGCAGCTCACAGAAGCGCAAACCAAGTTTTACGGTCTTCACGTCGATGCAAAAAAATTTGTTGGAGAGGGTCAGTTGCTAAAGGAGAAGATGAAAAAAGTAATTATAACCGTGCGGCTTAAAGCAGTTTACGCCGAGGTAAAAGGAAATTAAAACCGAAAAAAATAAAACCGAAGAAAGTTAAGATCGATAGCTGGTGCGAACTTTGGTGTTTTTTTTTCAGGTGGATGAGTTCGAGATCGAAGCAGTGACTCTGAAAACCGTCAATAAAGTGAAGATCGGCCACAACGATTCCGGCGTGGGTAAGAAGCAGTTTTTCTTTTATTACAGGCCGTTGGTGACTGTTGCCCAGTTGTTGTCTTTTCCTGAAGCCGAAAATTAGGGTTCAAGGGAAAAAAGTGCGCAGCAAACACTAAAGATCGCGCGACCTTCCATCTTGCATTTTAACGTAATTGCTTAAAACAAAATGATGCGCAGGACTGTAGACTTGCGTAAAAAGTTGCAACGCCATACTGTATGGTTTGGACGTACTGATATCAGTTTTTAACGTTTCAATTGAAAAGCTTAGCACCGCACTACATATCTCATTATATTTGCACTTTAACTCAACTGAATTCCAAAAAAACAGAAGCAAAACTTTTTTCCCGTTAAAGATCTATTGCCACGATACTTTCACTATCTCCATGGCTACAAAAGTTTGTAAAAATATCATTTTTAACCTTGTTATTATGCAGCCAGTGGTTGGTTCATTGAAAAAGTGGAAGTCAAGGAGGAAGGGTCCGGTCAGTCGAAGACCTTCCCTTGTGGCAGGTGAGCGTCTTAGTCTTTAAACTTGGCTGATGCTCTTTCGTCTGTGACGTATGCCTTGCTCAAGTGAAAATTGTGGGTTCGGCTGAAAGTTGCACAGAAATTCTGGATTCCTTGATTTAAAGACAGGTTTCGCTGAGAGCTGCATTAAACCTGCCCAGAGCTCGGTGAGCGATTTTACGGTCGAGCGAAATTGGAAAAATCTCATTTGTATTTACAAAATTGGTTCGAATGTTTAAACCGATTTCGATAGATGGTAAAGAAATTTGCAATAATTACGCTGCTTTCCATAATTGAAGCCACCTTGTTCGAGGCATTTGCAAATTACGGGATATCGGAGACGAGACCAACCCTCTACCAGCCACCGACAGCAACGCATCCTTCATTCTTATCCAAAACGTTTCTAGTTTGAACGTGAAGCTGATAGCCGCTCACTCTGTGAACAGAAAAAGTTCTAAGTGATTAATGCTCAGTTGAAACTGTCCGTCCTATAAATATATGAGGCCCTTTTTTCACACTTCGTGGCAGCACATATCTCGCCAAACAAAGGTGAAGTTTTATTTTTTCTCTTTAAAACCAAATAGTTTCTTCAATTTTTCGTCTGTGAACATTTTAAATCAATATGCGGGAAAAGCCGTTCAACAAGAAAAAACAGCTGGACCCTTGTTTTATATTGCATTTCTATAAGCTTGCTGAGAGGTTTTCCCAGCCTTGCCTACATGCACTCAATCGTCTGAAAGAGTCTGCCAAAGGACAAGGTAATAAAGTAAATATACTTTCTCGTTGCAGATGGTTGGCCACCGATGAGGACGACGGAGCAATCGTTCGCGAACTGACTGAAGAAGGAACTCCTCAGCTGCTAAACAGTGAGTCGCATCACAGACATGTGCTGTGAAAGGAAAAACACGAAAAAAACTCGGTTTTGTTGATCTTCTACGTGACGTTTTTGTTACACACCGGATGCGAAGTGGTCTGCAGCTGCATGTTGACCTACCTAAGCAGACAGCGGCAATGCCATGAAAAAATGTATGCGAACGTCTTGTTGCGTACGAGTTTTAGAAGTACTCGGCAAACGATAAACAGCACCTTCTTAGAAAATGGATAAGTGCTTTGTCTGAATAACTTCAAGGTCCGTTCAGAAGAACGCTGATCGTGAAATTTGAAGCCAAATGTTTCGCACCGGTTTTCCCACAAGTCAGCTAGCCGAACGTTTTCACTGTTTTTGATGAGTTCGGAGTCGTGGACCCCTCAAAAATTTTCTTCTCATATCTTTTCGCAAATTTTGTTTTGCAGCAACGTCTTATCACGTTTCAGTCAAAACTGGTGACAAGCGAGGAGCAGGGACCGACGCTGACGTGCACATTAAGGTTCGTTCGCGCCCGAACCGTGATACGACGATGGCGGGAGCCGCTGATTGCTCGCAACGAAGATGGGGTTCAAAATGAGGATTAAGAAAAACGCCTTTTCTTTCCTTTTTTCAGTCTAACAGTCGTCAATATTATTTTTTTAGTGAAGGCTTCAATGCTTTTACTGATTTTATGTATTTTTTCAGGGTAGGTGTAGTTACTGTTTATATTTAGAAGAGATTCACTACAGCTTAGGCAGACACTTGTTGCACACGGTGTTTTGTATTTTTAAAACGAGAACTCTACAAACTCGTTTTAAATAACATCTCTAGTGTTCATAAAACTTGACTGTAAATTTTGCAACGAGTATGGGAATTTACGTTGGGATTAAGCGAGCAAACCCAATGTTTACACCTTGTTTGATGAGCTACTACTTTAAACTGACTTGATTTAATTTAAAACTGTCCAAACATCTACTTTAATTTAGTCGGGTAACACTGAAACTAAAGGTTCGATGGGAATGACAAGAACTGGTTCATTTTTAAGGTAGCAACTATTTTATGTTTCTAGTGTTTTGCCTACGAATGGAATGAGATAGAGTGGATTTTTCTGAGTAATACCAATAGAACAATGCAAGGATGATAAGATACGAATTCGATTGGCTTGGGGATAAACATTAGAAAGGAATTCTCAAGATACAAGTTTTTTTGTAGAGTAACTGACTTCCAATTGGGCCAGGTCTGTGAATGAGAGATATTTGCAAGCTTTTTGTATCAGGTAATTGATATACCACAAAGTAGAATGCTTTGTGGCAGAGTTTCGACTTCATGAATTTAAAGTTCGCCACTATGTAACTTCAGCACTCTGGCCTACACCGGTACGCTGCTAGTTGCAAGTAAGGTTTACAAAGCATTTTGTTCAAAAACAAAACAAGACTTAATTGTGAAGTAACAACTGTTCACTGCTTATCTGGGATATTGTCGTTCATCTGTAAGAGCCGCGGACGAAAGTTCAGCGAACCGCAGTTCCCCATCGATGGCATCGCGACATGTTCGACTGCGATGTGCAACTCATGCGTTGCATGGGTTTGCACTTTGGTTTTGCTGGTCGCTTGCGAAAATTTGCCGCAGCTTCATCCAGGCTGCCTCAAACCCAAATTGCTCAGTGGGCCAAATGAGGACTTGCAGACCAACCCGGGGGCAGCATAGTGACCACTGAACCATGACGCTGATGCAACAGTGGCAGTGCCTGAATATTTCCTGCGAATTGTATCGTGAAATGTTGACAAATCATTTCTAGCCATTGCTACTTTCGATTAAAAGGAACTTGTTGACGAGAACTTTAAACACCAGTGAATAAGCTAAATAACATGAATGTTAAATATTTGAAGATTTGAAAAAGCATCTCGGGCCTTGCAAAACGCCCTCCTGGGCCGCATGCGGGCAGCGTGTTTGAGACCACTGGTTTAGTCGATTTCGAACACGTAGCCTGTTTGCAACTTCACAGAAAATGTCACTGTATAAACGACTTCGCACCTAACCAGTAAACGCTGAGAACAGTTGACAGCATGCTGAAACAATACACCCTACAAATTCAGCGTTGTTGTCTTTGTAAATTGAATGTTTAAAACCTCGTTTAATTTTTAACCCGTTCTCATCACAGGTAATGAGCCTCCAGAACTGTCGGTGTTCCTTTGAAGTTTTCAAATGTCGCAGGTTTCGTGTTGTCTGCTATTCATGAACTATCCCTTGTTGAAAGCTATATGACGCCTTCAAAAGCGTTCCATACCGAAAAGAGAGAGCTCTCTTTCTTCACTATACAATCATTTATAAGCACAAAAGAGGACGCTTACAATTGCACAAGAGACCACAAAAGCGCCTACGCATTTCTGGAAACACAAATCACAAAAGATATCATTTCTTGGTGTTTATATATCAAGCCCACCGTAAAAAAAGATTTACTACGGAAACATTACCAGTTGTATAATTATCGTAGGTTCTGTTGATGTAAAAGTTGTGCGTGGCTGACGCGTTGGCGGCTTTTAAAAAGCTATTGAAAAACACGCAAGGTTTTGTTCAATCCGAGCTGTGCGTTCAATACCTTGTTGTTAACAAGGCTGCTCGTTAGCGCCATCGTGCGACACTTCCGTCGAGTTGTCACTCGTTTGACGCGAACTTGAAAAAGCCAGTGCTTCCCAAACCAGCCATGCAGGTCAGTTGCGTCAATGCCGTTGCGCTTTCTTAGATATTCGGCGAGACCGGCGACACTGGCAAGCTGAAGCTGCATCAGAGCGAGAACATAAGGAACAAGTTCGAACGCGGAAGAACCGACCTTTTCAAACTCGAGGCAGTCGACATCGGCAAGATAAAACGCATCGTCATCGGTGAGTCGATGTTTGATCTCCCTGCGAACACGATACCGGGGAAAATCGCAATCGTTTCCAGCATGGCGCTCAATGTCGTCCGTAACCACACAGGAGACAATCAAAGTTAATTGACCTTGTTAGACAAAAAAGCTTTCTGGGAACACTGTAAAGTTCAATAAAATTTGTCCTTAGCTCACAACCTGTTGCGAATTTCTCGAAGAGGAGAACGCCCGGCTTGACCTTTCTTGCTTGCAGCCATGTTGTTGGACCTGTTACCTCTACTTTTTGCAATTTTTTCTCAGTAAGGTTTGTTGCTGGTCGGGATTGTTCTGTTCGGAAGTTGTTGTTTAAATTTTTGTAAGGAAACCACATCCGGGATTTCGTTGCCGAGGAAACCACATCCGGGATTTCGTTGCTCGATTGCTTTTTTACTTACTTTCGCAGCCGTTAGCAATGGATGATTTTCTGCTCGCCTTTTAATCTTGAACCGTATGACCAGGTCACGATGATAGCCTTCCCGCCGCTGGCTGGTTCCTGGACGGATTGGAAATCGACGTACCGTCCACTGGCTTGCATTACACATTTAATTGTCACAGGTAAACAAAAAATGAACTGTGCGCAGACATTGTTGCGATCGGAAAAGCCCGAGCGGCATGTGCGCAAAGCTTCGCACCGTGGCAGCAAGCAACAATGGAGTTCACGCGCCGCGATCACTCTTTTATTGCTTGTTCGCGCCACATATATATTGTTGTTCTTCGCGCACATCCCGTTCGTGGTGAATCACACATTCAACACAACGCCACCGGAGAGGTTGCAACAACATTTTACCTTAACTTAGGTAAAGGTTTTGTTTCTCGTCAGAAGCTATTCCGCCCAGACTGCTGTTTGTCTAGTAAATTCGCTTTTGACGTTTTTTTCTGGCAGCAATGTAAAAAATATAATTTATAGCTTTCTACGAGGTTATGGTCGCTTTTCATACGTGCCCCCGGTTTTGAGAACGGGTCCGCGAAAGATTAATGAAAAAAAGAATGAAGTCATCAATGCAAATTTATATATTTCCATTTGAGGTTCATGGCTGTGCCCGTAACAATCGAAAAATAGCAGTTTTTAGCTCCATTTGAAATTCGTGCTGCAATTGTTCCATAATCTGAGTACAAAAGCGCAACTTTTATGACAAGCGTTTTTCGATTGCCAGGCAACGGCCAAAACGCGATGTTTCGCCAGACTATCCGCAACCGAAACGCACTAATGACTTTGCGAATAGTAGCGAAGAAGTGAAAGCTGAACTTGTGGTTAAACATGGGTCAAGGGTCAGTGTAGTGTTAGCGTGATGTGGCGACTGATGCGCTTGTGCCCTGACATCTGAGTTTTCAAAGGTGGCTTGCATCCGACGAAGACGACGGAAAAACAGAGGTTGAACTCTACCCCACTCAAACGAGAACGCAAGACAAACGTAAATGGCTGTTTTTTACTTTAATTTCTTTCGTGTTTAAGTTTCTTTTTAAGTTTCTTTCGCGTTTTTAAGTGACTTAAAGCTTCTTGTGTTCGAAATAGCGCCCGTTCATTTTCAGCTTTTCCGGTTTTTTTACAGTGCTGCCGTACGAGATCACTGTAAAAACAGGCGACATACTGAACGCCGGCACCGACGCTAATGTCACTCTGCAGTTGTACGGTGAAGACGGAAAGTCGGAAGTTGTAAAACTGAGAAGTAGAACGGACAACTTCGAACGTGATGCCGTAGAAAAATTTAAGGTCAGATTCAACCTTGTGTTACTTCTTCAGGCGCTATCCAACTTCATCTTTGCCTGTCTTTTTTTGCAGAAATCGGATTGTGCTGTTTGCTATACTTGATATTCGCAATGTTTCTTTATTTCATAGCGTTTATTTTTGTTAAATTTTTCAGAGCTACCATTTAAGCAGGTCTTAAAAGTGATCAATTTTAATAAAAATACATTCATCACAACCTGGCCCACCAATCTCAGTCACAAGCACACCCCACATCTACTGCCAATAGCTGAACGCATCAGACATGTGCTATAGCAACACTTAGTTGGAACCAAAACACCCCACACTATGATCGGATTCTTTCAAAGTAACGTGGATAGTGTTGCAAGTTGGCGCCAGGTGCAGGCCTGTTTTGCTAAAGAATTAGTTGGACTGGTTCCTCCGACATTACTTCCGTTTTCGCAAATTGCAGCTTTGTCGTAGCAGTCGTCTCATATTTCCAACCTCCAATTGCTCGCTAAGGCGTAGGTTTTGATGCGGTTGTCGAAGCAGAGGCTTCAGCCACTTACTCAAAAATATGATGTAATTCACTCCATTGGTTCCTGCGTAACAGTTGTTGCCTCATTTGGAAAAGCTGGCCATTGACCAACATCGGGTGCCTCAAACTTCAATCAGCTAGCACGGATTTGTAGAGCTCTGGATCCAGTAGTGTTTTTATTTGGTGATGATAATTTTCTACGTTTACTCCCAGGACACATTTTGTTGCGATTTTGCGTAGATCAGATCTTTTTCGTTTATATGGGATAGTCTAGCCCAGTGGTTCTCAAACTTTTCTGCACGTTTTTCAAAGTGGGGGGGCACAAGTGCACGTTGAAAATAAATTATAGCAAATTTTGTGGATTGAATTGGCAACTGTGACGTCACAAGCATTGAAATATGACGTCATTACCTATACACCATATGAAAGTCTAAATTACACTATTTTAGACAAAACTACACCATTATGAAAACGTATCGGTGAACTACTTGAAATTCAAGTAGACTGTTGCAGGGACGACCCAGGTCATCAGCGTCATTCGGGCTAATCATACGACTTATTCTGACTGACTGAATAAAACCGTTCGACGCTTGCGTCACTGAAATTTCCATTTGCTTTCATTCTGGCTGGCATCATCGGTGCCCTGTGACGTTATGTTACCATGTAACAGTAAATGAGAAATTCTCATGATAACTTCTCCATTGTCGAGCAACGTATGCCATAGGGCAATGATAACACCACAGTGGCGGTTCTAAGGGTGGGCCATGGCCCCTCCCAGATTTTGGCTGGCCCCTGCTTGTCCCCCTCAGTTTTTTGCTTAACTTCACGTTCAAGTTCGTTTGATTGACATATACAGCAGATAACTTTCAGCCAGCAAAATTTTAAACGATTTGAAGACTTTCCGGCGACGGTTCTGACGATAATCACAGGCCTATGTTGGGTTTGATGGGGTTAATCATAGCAAATCAATCTTCATTACAGTGGAAAATCACCATGCAGGAGAGACATTTATGTTGGCTCCTCTGCTTTTTCCTTGGCCCCGCAATGCCCCCCACTTTTTTCATTCTAGAATCGCCACTGTAACACCAGTAAGTCATCCGCTTATTAGGCTCATTCACATTAGCCCGAATTTACCGTTCGTTTGAAATTACTCTCGAAATGGGAACTGTCCATTGGATTGAACTTCAAATCCAATGTTCTATACAAATCCATTGCTTCAAAAAAACATTCATATGAATTATGTTTCAAAAATGCTTCGCTGCATAGGACAGCCCGGACTCTAATGAATGAGCCCGAGTAAAGTGCGAGCGAACGAAGTTTTGAGAACGCCTACTACGAACGATATTGTTTTATCAGGTCACCTGCAACATGAACGCGAAAGGCCTGACATGGAACGAAAATATATGAACAGTGACAAGGCCCAAAGAAAAGAGCCCGATTTAAGAACTTAGTGAAGTGGGACCGTGCATGGTGGAACAAACATACAAAGCAAGCAAACTTGCGTTCTCCTATATAAATCGTAATCGAGAACTTGGGCGAAGCCCGAGGAGCCCGTATGTCGGAGCAACCTCTGGGCTGTTAAAAACACCATGAACACAGCTTAAAAAACATGCAACATGACACAGCATTAATACCTGTCTTAAACACATTCAAAATCACAACTTTTCTTCATCTTGAACACAAAAGTATCATGACTGAATAATCATTCTACAACTGCATTAGATGCCGGAATGCAAAGACAAGACAAAACACACGTAGCAACTAGCTAGTTGTCCGTAGGGATGCGAATTGTGTTGCCAGTGCAGAAATAAAATATAGCTATGTGGTGATATGTCACTTTGCTTCGCTCGTAAATTGCGCTTGGGCCGACCTTGAACAACCTCGCCTGATTGCCTGACTGCTGCCGCAACTGTGGCCGGTTGTTTCTGAACGTAGTCATTTCTGCTTACTTGCCGACTGATACGCACCGTTTCTAGATATATGCCGTTGTATTCACGCTGCCTGCTTTTTACATTCGCATCTGATTTGAGTGTAACAAAGCCTACATCTAGGCGCGACGGCGAGTTACGTGTCCCTACAAGCTATTTAGCGTTGCCAATACAAAAACAAAAACACAATTGAAATTGATCTGTCAAATATTTCATTTTGCGTATAAGATTCAGTAAAATTTCACTATTTGGAATGGTGTTAAAACGCTTGAAATTACCCAAAATTTTTAATGGTGTGGCACGAACTTTTCCTACGCACAAGCATATGGGTGTTTTGGCCCCCGTAGAAAAACGTTTGGAAGAATCCAGTAGTGCCCCCCTGGAAAAACTCCTTCCGAAGCCCATGCACACAAGCATGTAAAATGACATCATTTTTGTGAAAAATTGTGTTGTATCACACCATCTGGCAACACTGTTCAACAACACCAAGGCGGTAAGCAATCCATAGCCGGGTGACAGACTGTGCACGGTGTATTCTGCCAAACAATTGCGAAATCCTGCCAAATTACAAATAATATGTTAGAAATAATATCGGCAAAATACTGCCAAAATTCTGCAACGTTTTTTTCATTAAACGATATACTTTATCACTGGACCCAATACTAATTGCGTTACTTCAACTTAAGTTGTTAGGCAAAAAAGTGGGGGGCCTAGGCCCACGTGGTCCCCCCGGTTCCGCCACCTATGCCCCGTGGCCTAGCCCAACAGTTACTAATACATGCACTACAATATTGTTTGTGACGTAACAAACAGAACAGTCTTCATAATGTCATCACAATGGACGATTTAGTATAAAACTATTCAAATCAAATGTACTTTGAAAACACTGCAGCTGAGATTTGATCGGCCCTCTTAATTTTGTTTGATTTGTTGAAAAATGCCGTTTGCATTCCTTGCCTGATTTACAATGATTTTGAATTGGAGGCTTCATTGCTCCAGTAGACCCCAGGAGTTATTCATTGACCTCTTGGCCATTCGGTGGCCCCCATTCGACCCCGTGACTATTTATCGACCCTTGGATGGTCCAGTTGACCCCTGGGGGTCGATATCGACCACTTTGAGAACCACTGGTCTAGCCTGGCAGGAAATAGCCCAAGCAAGCAGAGCAAGAGTGACTTCATTTGAGAAATTGAAACGTAGCTTTCGTGGCGTCCATTTGCAGTACTTCTCATTTTTAACACTGGTATGCCGCCTTGTCAACGTTTGGGTTTTCTGTGTACATGGGAGGCACGTATTTCTCTGCCTAGAACAACTTGCATACAATTGAATGTCTAGTATCTGATCCGTCTACGAGGATCAAATGTCAGAGACATCAAATGTAGCCGTCGAAATGGAGCTCATATCTGCCCTTGTTCTGGGCTAAACTAACTGATTCAAGTAGAGCGTGTAAAGCTCGAATTAATTATCTTTTGAAGCGAGTAAACTAATTTGTGCAACCTCTACGGACAAAACATACTTCATTTTTTCGCTTGCCATGTTTGCACGTCACTTCGTTCACACGTCATAATCGTCTTACAGATCGAAGCTCGAGATGTGGGACCGATTACCAAGATCCGGATCGGACACGACGGCAAAGGAATCGGTTCCGGTTGGTTCCTCGATTCGGTCAAAATACAGAGGTTCGTGAAAAAGACGAGCAAGCGGAAAAAGCGTCGAAGAGGTTGGTGGCGCCACTGAACCTTTTTGTACAAAAGTGCCAAGGTAGCGAGTGATTTTTGCTCCAGCCCGGACACTGTTGCAACAGAGAATCGTACTTGTGTTATTTTTGCTTCACCCAGTGCTCTCCAGTCACTGCTGTTTGGCGCAAACCCACTATGTTGAAAACATTACAGCTTACATGCTCAGCACACTTTTACGATCTCCAGCAGTTGGCGTTTATCTGGCAATGCAATTTGAAATTGTAACGCATTCAGATTTTCGCAGTATTTTTAAGCCTTTCTGCATCAAACCTCACTTGTTTGTGAACAAACTGAATGCGGATGTTGTAAGTTTTTTTTCAGCAACACCTCAGACGTTTTATGATAAAATCACATTTTTTGGTCTTTATCGCCATTACTTTTCAAAAAATGCGTCACCGTTCATCAAGACAGCAATTTTCAAATTCTGACCGGTTCCGTAAACTTGTTTCAACGTCCAACAACTTCACTTCACTGAAGAGTTTGTGATATTTCTTGCCAGGGGCGGCAGGAGGTGATGCCAGCAGCGATGTAGAGACTTACTGGTTCGTGTGCAAGCGCTGGTTTGATCGGTCGGAGGACGACGGGCTGATAGTGCGAGAGCTGGTGCCCACTGACGAGTCAGGAAGACCAATCGACGACGCTTTGCAAGGTGCTCGACAAGCTCCTTTGGGGTTTTGTAGCCAACCTTCAGGAAAAGAAACTTGTCTCTTTTTCATGCTTGACACTGGGCGCATGGGAGTGGAGAGTATTTTCAACAAAACCGATTGTTGCGATCACAAACCAACCTCTCCTGGTTGTTAGGCAGTGTCGTTAAAATACAATTCTTTAACTTCGAAGCAGGCCTATAGGAGTTGAAATTAGGTATATTTAGAATGCAATGCACTGATGATGATAACAGGAGTGATCGAAACGTTTGTAATATGCCGTTTGTATCGTTCTCATTGGCCGTGAGTTTCATTATAAGGCTATTTAGGACTTCCGCTTTCCGTGTACCAAACTTAAGTTCAGTTCATGAAATAATTTTCCAATGTTTTCTGAACACTGGTTCTGTGTTTATTAGTCTTATGGTTGTCATATCTGATTCCCACCTGCTTTTTTTGAGGTGCATAACGAAGCGGTTTTTCAGTTTGCCATCTCGAATTTTTCAGTGTTCCTGTGTTTTTATAGCTTGTGAAATTTGAACTGCGGCAAATTGATGTGTGCAGCAAATTGATGTGTTATAGCACATCACAGTCGGGCAGTAGACGCAGAGCTCACCTTTTCAGCGCCAAAGCTCATCATTGCGTTTTCGCCACTGCAGCCTATCTCTGCGTGTTTCCCATATTTCTTATTTTAGCTGCTAATGCATTGACTTTTACAGAGTTAGAATACAACGTCAACGTCTTTACCGGCGACAAGTCCGGCGCCGGCACGGATTCCAACGTGTTCGTTATTCTCTATGGACAGAAGGGAGATAGCGGTACGTGGAAATCACTCTAGGGCAAAAAAGAATACGTTACAGGGTGGCTACAAGCTACTGTCTGGTTGTGTTTTCTTCTCCCAACGCTCTTCCCTCACGCCAGCGTTCATGATTTCCCAATGTTTATGTGCATTGCGCACCGCCACAACAAGTTACAGACCAGTGGTTTCAAACCTTTTTTCACTTAAACACCGTTGAGTACGTCAGGTTTATATTCCCACGTACGCCCAGCTTCTAAATTGTTTAGTTTGAGAAAATGCAATGTCTTGAATGTCTGACTTGGTAGAGAAATACTGATTTCATATTGGAAATCAGCGAAGTGATGTCATCCTAACAGTGCAGTTGTTAACTTTACCGACATGAAATTGTTGTTGACCAATACTATCATGCGAGGATACGACTTGCGGCTCCTCTGCTCGAATTTCGCGGACTTCTGGTTGGGGACCAGTGAGCTGCACAAAGCCCACTTCTCTTTCAGCTACTTGTACTTGGCGTAATGCAAATCCTATAGCTAGTGGCGTTGTTAAATCCTAATAGGCTGTTTAATGCCAGTTAGTTTTTCTCTGTTTAATAATTGTTTTTTTTATCTTACCGCCTGGCTTTGCCAACTTTTTCCCATACTACCTCCATGTAAAATTGCACATTTCTTCTGTACATGGTACTTTAGCTATAGCAAACCTACTTGTTGCCTAAAACTTTCCTTTAACTCTGTTTTAATCGATTTGCTTTGACTGCGATTTTTAAGTGAGATCTTGATCCTGGCGGCGATTTTTAACCAAGATTGGCTGTTTTCCAGCGAAGACTAAATTCCCGCAATCACCCTCAGTCGTTGGCGCAGCGTGAGCTAACCGCGCTCTGGCCTCTTTCGAAATAATTCGCGAAATGGTTCATAATCTCAAATCCAAACATTGCTAGTTACAGAACAACTTGGGCGCCCCTTTTTAATGGCCGTTTAAGATGTCGAAGAAATTTGTCCCCAAATAACTGTACAGTGACGCGACTGTCTCTGCTGTTAACGAGTAAAGAATTTTCGAGCTACCAGAAGCATTTCAGATGTTCGGGTGCGTGAAAGTTTGAAGATACCCCAAACGCTAAAGGTTGGTAGGTCAGCCTAGTTGTTGTGCGAGCCTTGATTATCGCTACCAATTAAGTGACGTGGCGTTCTGAGATAGCTAAGACCAAGCGAAGCTTTGAAACGGACTTTAAAAATTGCAGTGCATTGATAAACTTTCCAGAAGCAGTACAAGTTTAATTCCTATTCTTGATTATATTCAGACGCACGGTAAATGCACGCTGAGATAGGAATCTTTTGTTCGTAATGCCTTGCAGCAAAGCTAACGACAGCATTGATAATGATGAACACGAATCGAACAACTGCGTTCAACTGTAGACACTCCCAGAGACCGCCAGAAACGGGCGACCTGTCTCGTGCGTTGAGACCAGCCTGTTGTCATGCCGAAGTTAGTGCATGTGTAATGAGCACGTATATCATTTGAACTTCAAACATAAACATATATTTGCATGCGCTGATACGCGACCTTTGCGCAGTTGAGAATACACGAACCCCCCGAAGCACTCGGGCACCATCAAACTACTTTGTAGCCTTGGCTGACTTCCTATAGAATCGAAGCACTGCTGTCTGGAAGACTCATATAAAAGCGGATACTTGTGCAGTGTTCCTTGCCTTTCTGTTGAAACTGTCTCTGAACCTTTGGCATTCCCTGGTTTCACGGAAATTAGTTGTGACAAAATCTCAGTGCCATTCGAGATCTAACGCGTGACGTTTTTTCTCTTCCAGGTGAACGCAAGCTCGACAAGTCCGAGAACAGTTACAACAAGTTCGAACGAAACCAGATGGACACGTTCAAGGTCAAGGCTGCCGACCTGGGTCCGTTGAAAAAGGTCAGTCGGCGTTTGCGCGATTTTCGTGCTTTTTGTTTTGCTATCGAGCCATGGCAAGGTTTCTGCGTAAGGCGAACATGAATGAGCATTATTCAAAAGCAGCTGCAACAGATCGCATATCGCTTTTCCACCAGACAACCGCGTTACACGCTTTTGTTAAACGTTTCTAGTTAAAAATTCGCCATGACAACAGCGCGATCGGTTCCGCATGGTTCCTGGATCGAGTCGAGGTCAAGATTGGGGATCGAACTTTGGTGTTTCCATGCCAACGATGGCTGGCAACAGACGAGGACGACGGCCAGATCGAACGGACCCTCGTGCCCATGGACCAGGTAACGAGCCCGTGTATGTTCGTTAAGCTATTTCCATTTTTTCACAAACTGTTGCCTCGTGCCTGTTAGCATCACCGGCCATCAAGAACCCACTTGCGTCCCTCATTTGTTCCAACGCAGTACTGTTGTGCCAAAAACTGGGGTGGGGGACGCGCTGTTACCAAAAACGCATGTTTGGCTACAGTTCGCAAAGTTTTGAGCTTTTTTGTGGGAAATTTTATTGAAAACACGACATAACCGTCAACATGCTGGTGCTACATGGGAAGTACCCATTCCTCGAAAAAAAATTGGAAATAACGTTCCTGCACGTTTCCCCGGCAACACCCATTGTCCATGCCTGCAAGTGTACAGCGACTGCGCACTGAGAATTGCTCAACCGTAACGGTCCCTGCTCACGAGAATGAAGTTCGAAACTCCGGGGCTCTGCTTCGTGAAGGTTTAATGATTTTGCAACGCGAGCATGACACCCCCTTTTGTCGCCGGAAACGCACAAGCTTTACTTGAACCTGAATCTCCCCCTGCTCCAGATTGCTTCGGACTGGAGATTTAAGCTGAACAGCGGATCGATTCTGCCTGCGTTTTTTTTGTCACACGCACCAGGGTTAAGCTCTTTGCGCATAATGTAAGCCTCCCGACGATTGATTGGACATGTGCGACTACTGGTTGCCGGCGACATTGGTTAAATGGCGTTTATCAGCGTCAAGCTCTCCACTCCCATCAGCACATCGTCTCCATCTGCTTTTCTCACTGCAGGCAACTTACCAGCGTCTGCAGCAGCAGCAAAAGCAACAGCACAAATCCTTGAAACACAAAGCGTCCTCGGTCGCCTTGGAAACGAAGGCGCTGCTGACCACGTACGACGTAACCGTCAAAACAGGCGACGTCAGAAACGCGGGCACCGACGCAAACGTGTACATGATCATGTATGGCGAAAACGACGACTCGGGAATGATGTGAGTTGGACTGTAACGAACAAGTTTGTCTTTAAAAAATCGTCGTGACTACATGTTAGTTGCCCGAGGTTGGTTTTGCCGATGACAAGATGGGAATAAAGAGCAAAGCGGATCTGGCAGCAGTTTTCATCATGAACTGCGTGCGTTGTTCAACATGCTGACGTTTCCCCGAATAGTCGTAGCGCTGTTGTTCAACGATGATTGCAATCTGATTTGCTTTTTACGCAGAAACCTGAAGTCGTCCAAGACCTACAGGGATAAGTTTGAACGAAATCACGGCGACTTGTTTACTGTGGAAGCCGCCGACCTCGGCAACCTCAAGAAGATAAAGATTGGACACGACAACGCTGGATTATCGGCCGGTTGGTTAACTAGTTGCTGGGCGGTTTTTTATCCATAAAAATCATAAAAATCCAGTTAAACTGTGTTGTGTCGAACGAAGCTCTTTATTATGATACTCGAAGCAGTGGATGTACAGGTTAAAGCTGAAAAACGAAGATCTAAGACAGCTGCGAGTCGCATGCGGCTTACTCGAAGGTCTTGTCCGACCCTGTAAGTTTTTCATTATTGTGTGTGTACAATACAATGACAACCTGTCTTTATTTTGATAATCTTAAATTCGAAATTTTCAGTGCAACGGCCTTTAGTGCCTGTTCATCACATACTACGCACTGGTAGCTTTGCCACGTGTCCACCGACACCTCGGTGCAAAATTGATTTCCAGTTTTCTGATTTCTACTCATGTGTTCCTTTGCACTTAATTGATTCCTCACTATATCTTTGTTGCTCCATCAGCACTAAACTTGCCATCACAGTTTGGGAGTGATTAAAAGTACCATACAGTCGTTATTATTGCAGTTAGTATTCGAATGCTTTTAGTAAACTAAACTTTGGTTTGCTAAAATGAAAGTAAGTCGTTCAATGTGCGGCTCTCATAAACATAGTGACATACTTTCTGGCCCAGTAAGGCATTTCGGTTGAACATAGCTGGTTTAAGATTACAAAATAGTAGTTTTCAGTGATGTCTCGGTCCACTGTTTTTTCAGTGGGCTGTTGTTTCAAAAAAGTAAACGCAACTTTCATCTTTTTCAGAAAGAAAAATTTAATGGCCAGTTGTGTTTTAAAACTGTTTATTGTGCCACTTCTCAGGGTGGTACCTCGAATACGTGGAAGTGGACGCTCCTTCCATGGGAATGAAGTGGAAGTTTCCGTGCGGACGATGGTTGGCCACAGATCGCGACGACGGCTTGCTGGAGCGAGAGCTTTACCCTTCGTCGGACGAAACCGTCGGATACGCTGCCAAAGTGCCGTACGAAATAACAGGTTGCCGCAGAAAAGACTTACGTTACCTGTAGTTTTCTATTGCTGGCCGTCGTTCTTTGCTTCAAGTTTGCTTTCCCTTCTAGCACGCCCCGAGTGCCTGTACCCAGGAAAATATTTTCAAAAAGTTGCAAGTGTGACTTCAAAGTTCTTCTTAAACTTTTTTAATAGTAAAGTAAAGGTCTATGAGGTTTTAACAGTAAAGGTCTATGAATGGAATTCGTGCGATCTTTTAAACAGAGGTAGTAAGTAAGGAAATTTGCTGCAGAAAAATACGGTTAAGAATTGGTGAACAAGCTTTCCACGTACCATTGTAGGAACACCAGTGGCATTCCGGTGGACTTTTCATGACTTTTAAGACACTTGCTGTTGAAAATAATTTATCTCTCCAGGTTATCAAAAAGAACTCCACCTTTTCTGAGCAGGACTACACGTTTGATCTTTCAGAACAGGGGCGCACAACCTGCGGCCTTCAGTACAAATTGATGCGGCCGTGCACATGTAATTTAAAGTATTTGGTTGCGGTGGCCGTGCATCTCTTGAAAACCCTTTGTCTACTGTATGAGGATACTTCGTAGAAAGACGGTCAGACAGACTTGTGGAAGCAGGCTAGGATTAGTGTGTGGATGCAGAAAAGAAGCAATGCAAAAAATAAAAATTTCTTGAACTCACTGGCTGCAGTAATTCACAAATATAAACGTAATACGGCCGGCAACAGCAAAAACTTGTGCACACCTGTTTTAGAAGCACTGTACAATTCCTTTGCAAATGTTAATATTGGTGACATAGCACGAAATGCGTCAAAAAATACGTATTAACGTATTTTTCAAACTTTACAAAGTTTATACGAGCGATGTGAGCGGCGCGGGCAGTGATGCGAACGTCTTTGTGGTCTTGTACGGCCGAGATGGAAGCCAAACGGAACCAACCAGTCTCTGTCCAAAGAAGGACGAACGAAAGTCAAGATTCAACAAAAAATCTGTTGACACCGTGAGTATTCATACTTACCAGATATGTTTACGTTTCTTTAGCGGCGAAGTTGTTCAGTCAAATATATCTCTTCAGATGCAACACAGAAAATAAACAACAGGCGAAAGAAACGAAAGCCAATGTGAAACACTTTATCGTGATATTATGCGATAATCGAAACTAAAACACTAGATCAGTGGTTCCCAACCGGGGAGGAATTTCAACTCTATAGCTAAGTTGTTTATTCATGGCTGTTTCAATTAGTTATATCACTTTATATTTATAAGTTGTTTAGTGGCCAATCACACGATTTTGTTGACAAACTTTAGTGGCATTATTTGACAACAAATAGTTTTTGTCCCACTTTTATTAACCAAATTATTGTCGTCAACAAAGACCATTGTTCCAACTGTAGTTAATACTGGCCTATGAACCCAAACAGGTGAGGAATGAACGTTCCAAAATAAGCCAAGAGAGGAATGCATCAAAAAAGTTTGGGAACCACTGCACTAGATGCTAAAGTGAAACACAAGATCGAAGCTATTTTACCTTAAACATGACCAAAATATTAATAAGCGTTGATGTCTGTGGAACGTCAATATCCACAATACATACCTCCCACAGATGTTTTCATAGCCCGTGGTTGTTGTAAATAACCACAAAACCAAAAGAAAGCGTTGATTTGTAAAGATTCAGAAACGCATCTCACATTTCCACTTTTTGCAACTCTGGTGCAACAAGTGCCTGCGACATTTTTCGTGTTTTGCACGAACTGTCGATTGTCATAAAGCGTTTTGAAAAAGAAGCAGCAACTGGGATTTGCGGCGTCGTTTCTAGTTATGCGAAAATTAAGTTGAGCTCGCCTGTAGGCGATGCACTACGAAAGAACGGTATAGTTTATTGTGTGTGTGAGTTGGCACCCTCACGAGGGTTAATAGTAATCTGCACGAAGTATAACTGTTCTCAAAGGATACGGTCAGCAGTATGCGCAGGCATTGCTTGTGAAGCAATCAGACGCTGCTGTACAACGCTCCAAATAGATCTGAGCTCACACTATATCCTGTGTGAGGTTGTTGATTGAATGCAAATGTGCACAAACAGCGTTCTGAAGGTCGGGCATCTGGAGTCAGCTGTTCTGCAGACGTATACGTCGCATTTGCGAGAAAACTTCAGAAACCACATCCGAAACGTCCCACCGAGTATAAGGAATCAGAGTGTTCGCTTGCCCGTACGTTTTCTCACGTAACCTTTTCGCTCTCAGTTTGTGCTTGAACTTGACGATATCGGGGAGGTCATCGAGAAGCTACGCATTGGACACGACGGCAAAGGGTGGGGAGCAGGATGGCATCTCGACAAAGTCGAAATCAGGCGATTGCTGGACAGCAAGAAGGTGGGTCGGGCACGTTGCGTGTGCGGTTGTTGCGATGAAACTAAACGTTTCACTTCAATATTCGATGACCTGCGGTCCATGAGCTTGACTGTCCCGCGTAGCAACAATATCCAGATCGTATCAGAATCCAAAACTATATTTTATTGGGTTTGTTTTTTTTAAATGTGCAAGAAAAATTCCAAGAAAGCTGCATTTTAAAGCAAGATTTTGTTCTCAAGATCCGCAATTGAAATTGACGCCGCCTGCAATAATTGCTTGTCACCTGCGCTCGCGTTATGAGATCGAAACCGGGGTGATGGGGGGGCATAAAAAAAGTTCCATGAATCTGTCGCTTGTTCTAATAACCGAAAAATACTTCCGTCTGTGCCGAAAAAAGGTCGCAGTCTGCTTCTAAATCGCACCACGAAGGTTTCTCGTCTCAGCAAAAACGTTGTTGGTGCAGGGATCGGAGAAGTATCTCTTCCCGTGTGGCCGGTGGCTTGCTCGAGACGAAGACGATGGTGAGATCGTGCGCGAGCTGGTGCCGACCCAGCTGGTGACTGAGCGCCTGACCAAAAGCGGGCAACTGAAACGCACCGATTCCGAGCTGAAGGACACCTTGAAAAGTAAACTTTTTGTCTTCTTCTGCCCAGTATTTAGTTGCCTGACGTAGCACTGGTTTGTGGTTTGGTTGCACTTGACAAACTGGAGTCAAGCCATAAATCGAAGTGTCAATCATCTTACAGCCTGATTGGTGTATAAAAACGATTACGGTAAGTTTGCCAGCAAAAGCGAAATGCTTGAAACGAGAACTTCTCAACTTCTAGCTTTGCTGAATCCGATAGTTTGCTGTTAAACTCTTCTCGCTGACCTTGCTACGAACTGGTTCCATTGCTGAGTTAGGTCTTTGTCAAAGTAACCGTTCCGAAATTTCAGCAACAATGCGATCCGTCGCACGGGTGTGAGGAAGATCTCCTTCGTATCATTTCAAAGGTTTAGATGCAAATCGCGTTGAAGTTTTGTTTTATCCATTCGACTGACGGCACCGCAGTGCACACTGAGAAAGTTTTTTGCATCTGACATGTCGCCCTAGTTTGAGGTTGCGAACAAACTCACTGAGAGAAAACTTCGCGATAACGAAGATGTTTGCTGCGATATCCAATGAAGTGCTTTGTTAATGTGGATGATGAGTAGTTTTTTGTTTCGTTAACCAAGAGAACCTGTGAAAAAATTTTGCTCATGACCAAAACAGAGTGCTCCCTGGTTTTAAAACGGTCTGCTTAATCCTGCAAGCAAATTACTCTGCTTGAACTAGTTTGCTTGTAACAAATCCACAAAAATAGTGACAGCTTGATGTGCATTTCTCGTTTGTTTCGTTATTCCAAAATCAGGTTGGTTGTTTATAGAATAAATGCTTGTTGCGATCTCCATTGAGTGGGTGAGTAAAGAAAAAGTGCATTTCAAAAATTAGAAACACTGATTTGTTTTCCAATGAATAATATAACCTTGCACAGGCTTCATTCTTACCATCATTGCTCAGCAGGTTATGACGTTGCTGAAACGTCGCTCTGCTGGTCGAGTTTCGATGCTGAGTCATCATCGGACGAGAGTGCACTTCGCAAACAATATAAATGTGGCAAAAACAAGTATCAGACTAAACCGTCATCAGTGGCAGTTGGTACACGGCGGAAGAGAGCTGCGCTCAGGCGAAGTACAGCAGGAGGCGTAAGGGTTCCCACTGCAGATGAAGCAGCTACTGGGTATGAGTCGCGGGATGCGGACGACGAAGACGACAGTCGCCCGAGCACTATGTTCTTGGCCGCTTTGATGTCCGACAGCAGTTGCTCGGAGGAAAGTTACGAAATTCTCTATCGGCAAAATGCAAGAAATGTCGCGATTTCACCCGAATCCGCACGAGTAGAGTTTCGAGATGTCTCGTTCGCAAGAAACGTACGAGCGAGACACGACGCAAGTCACCACAAAAAGGAGAGTTATTTCGGGAAGATGGCGGCAACGAGCAGTGACGAATGCGGTGGCGATGCCAGCTCGACATTTGGAGAAACAGTTCGTATTAGTAATGACCCGGATGTTGGGGAGCAAGTGGAAGGACAGTCGTCAATACACACTTCTGAAGACCGTCATGAGATAGACGAAAATGCCTCCGTTGGAGGAAGTTCAAAAACCTCCCTGTCCATCACGAAAGAGGAAGTTGTTCTAGAAGCTGAAGATCACGTCTTACCTGAAGCAGAAGTGACGGAAAAGGTTTGTGAAGAGCGCGTGACTCCGGTTTTCACGACTGAAACACAAGTCAGCCTGACAGATGAAAGTTCAGTATCAAGCGGTGAAACTGCAAGCGTTGATGATGCCAAACCAGACAAAGATCCGGATGTTGGTTTGGATGACGAAGAGACGCTCGAAGGAAAGCAAGAGCGGACGGACAAGTGTCAATCGGATGTAACAGTTAGCGACCAGGAGGTCGTTATTCAGAATTCACACGCTTCTTCTGCAGCGGGCGAAGTCGCAGAGGAAGATGCCCGAAGGGTGCCATCAGTTGGCGAAGGTCGGAAGAGCAGCTCAGCTTCCGTACGCGATCAGGAATCTGCAGCAAGTGGCGAGCATGACTCAAGGCCGTCCTCTTCACTGAAGGATCCATGCACAAGCGATGAAGTAATTTGCAACGATCCTTCGCCGTCGGTGGAACCGAAGAACGGCGAAGTGTCCAGTGCTTCGCATTCTCGGCACGGTTCAAGTTGCTCTGACGAAACAGGAAGTGATGTAGAGTCCATACCCGAAGACATTATTGAATCGCAGGAAGGAAATGACGAGGCTGAAAACGAAGCCACAACCTTCTCCCTGGGTGAGATCGCAGAAAACATTTCTGGAGCAGTCGGTGACGCAACTGACCCTACACCTCCTGATCTGGATGTAGATGAATCGATGCCATTGACAAATCAAACTGATGTTGCCGGTGAGGCAGAAAGTGACGCGAAATCGGGAACGGAGGAAAGTGCAGCTGATAAGCAGAGCAATAGTGATGTTGCTGTAATGTCTGATGCATTCCCTGACTTGGTTGAGCGTCACGCTGATTCAATTGCAAACCAGTCGGAAAGTGAAAAACAGGAGCGAGAAAGTGCTTCAAAGTTTTCATCAGTCGCCGAAGAAGTTTCGTCTAAAAAAAAGGAAAGTACCGAGCGTTCTCTGGCAGAGAACATAGTCGAGGAAGCGACTGAGCATAGCGAGAAGTCTACTTCATCCGGTCATTTGATTGCGAGGGATGACCAATCGGAGGTAGATGTTTCGACTTCAGACGCAGCGACGCAGGGTGCTTTGATAGAAACCGAAGGCCTTGCTGGAGAAGTTGACACGCTTGATGCTCCGAAGAATACCTGCGAAGCTCAAGAAGCTGATGTGAAAAATGTGTGTCTTGCATCAATTTATTTGGCTGAGAAGGACGGTTTCTCCCATCTTGAGCATCAGGCTAAAGACTCAGAATCCGAAGATGGGGCATCAGCTTCGTCAGAGTCTTCGTCTCCGACATCATCATCGTCGTCATCATCAATATCGTCACACAAAACCTCTGACAAAGAAGCCGTTCTTCTACAACCGGGAACTGAAGGAAGTCGTTCAACGAAAGAGCTCTCGCAGGATAAAGAGGATGTGATTGGCGAACAAATTCTACCGTCTTCATATGATGCCTCGCTTGAAAACAACACCAGCTTCCATATAGATCCGTTCAAAGGTGCGACCTCCGCGCTAAGCACGGATCTTTCTGTTAATGCACGAAATGAACAAGACTTCCGCGAGACAGTTGTAAGCGATGCGGGATCGCCAGAGAACAAGGTTACTGAAGCAATTAAAAAAAGCGATGATGCCACCACGTCTGCTTTGATGCCTGCTACTGAATAACCATGGCTGCCATGTTGCTAATTCAGACTACTGCGTGTATTGTGTTTTGCTTAGAAATCCCACAAACGCTAGCTGCCTACAGAACTCTTCAACAGTGTTGCTTGATTTTTTGCTTGCACGCGTTCTGCTACAAAAGTCTATTTCGCGTCGCTACACAATGCGGTGTCGATTTCTATGGTTACGACTTTTGTGTGACATTCGTAACAGAAGGAGCTCGTCGACCTCTTGCACATCAGCTTTTGATCTGCCAAAAGTAATTTTACGATCGTCGAAATTTTGCCCAAACGTACCGTTCTGCAAAGGCTGCGAAACGTCGCATATCACGTAGTAATTAAAGACTGTGCCGACTTTGTGTTTAACTACATCCTGACACCCGACAGCAGCCTCCTGCCATCGCTCACAACGCCATACGCAAGTGTTCTTTCCTTCACAAACGCATATATGTGCTTTCCATAGAAACACACATGTTCCAGCGGTCTGGCAACAAAGCTCACGCTGTTTATGCACTTTCCGATTGTGTTCTGCTAGCGCTGTTCCAATTTTGTTTGTTTTTCACGCGAAGTAGCTTTTTGTTGTTTTTTCTGCAAAGTGATTGTTCTTCATCTGCCATGTTTTTAGCAACAGCTGTAAACAAAAGCCGCAATCAGCGAGTTGCCACTCACATTTTAAACACTAACAGCAGTTGGCTTGTCACATCCCTGTTGGTTTCAGTGACGAACCATTCAAGTGCTGAATCGCACACAGCCGTTTTCATCTTTTTCGTGTATGGGCGTAATAGGTTTGTTTTCTTTTTGTTGTGAACTACACACTCTCGATGAAATAATGTTCAGTGCTTTTGTCTGTAGGCATGCAGCGAAGACGTATCGTAGGTATCTCTTCCTTAGGTATTTCTTCGATCAATATGCACACCACCGGTTATCTTTTTTTTTCCTTCTATTTTGTCGAGTTCAGTCTTCCACGCGTGCAAGGAGAACAATGGATTTTTGCTGCATTCTCATGTTTCGAGTTTCACTTTGTTCTCGTGTTTTATGTTTTTTAACCAGAGAACATAACTTCGACCGCAGCACCATTGATAACTGAACACGTTTGTGCTGAGTCGGCGCCCAAGCGAAAATGTGATGTGAGCCGTAGTGGGCTGATTGTTTTTGCTGTGCATTTACTGTTTGGTTCTGCTGCTGTAGCTTCGCCGATATGCACTTAACCACTGCAATCCTCTGTTTCGTTCACAGTGCAGGCTTGGAAGGTTTTTAGTAAGTCGTTTTTAAGGAATGCTACTTTTTGTCGTCTGTTTTGGGACTTGACAGCAATTGTCGAAAGCGGATTTACCGGCCCATGGCCGCACAGGTGACATGTCTATTGTGCCATTCCGTCACTGTCTTTCACTGCCATTCTTGCACCATTTATTCATTATAACCGTATGTGTGTTTGCTCCGATGCAATACCGTTGTTCGTCGACGATTAATTTGCAGTCATGGACGCAGTCACTGCTATTTTCGTCCGAATCTCTTTCTTCTTTCCGCACACCCCACCCTTCCGGTGTTCTTTTGCAGCAGCGGGTGAGGTTTTCTGCTGAGGCAACTCATCTGCCTTTGCAAAAGAATAAGATCTACCCACACAACAGTTTCCCGCAGCTCTCCTCTGCTCCCTCATCTTTTTTCTGCGCAAGTTTTCAAAACATTCCAGCGTCTGATGTATGCTGATGACGTGCACACTTTAATTGTGCAAGTTATTTTTCTGCTGTCGGGCGATTAAATGGTTTCCGTGGAATCACCTGCATCGCACGAACTTGTTCTTGGCATGAGTTGCCGGCGAAGGTGGCGAACTGGTTTGGCGGAATCAATGCTTTACTTAATTCTGTTTTTTGCTGTGTGCATGATCATCTGTCGCAATTGAAAAGAGCTGGGTGCAAGTGCATTGCTCTGTTGTTTTTTTCTATCTGTTAACACTTTGTCATCAGCGATCTGTGTGTCATTCTTTTATCACTGCTTGCAAGCAATTCACTGCTATCCTTGTCTGTTGTTGCTCGAGCTGGTTCTAATGATGGCAGCAATGCCGTGTTTTGCCAGATCCCGTGCTTTTATTGGCAACAATAAAAGCGGAAACAGATCGGCCATTGTCACAGTGTTCATGCGTTCATTTAACCGAACATTTCGTGTCATTGCTGTGCAACCGTTGGAAGATATTTTGCCTCCAAGCGTTGAAAATCACTACTATGACCGCACAATGAAGTGATTCAAGTGTCACTGGCAGGAGTAGGATATTGACCATAATTTACCGCAGTGGTATTCAAATGGGGGTACGCAAAGGTGCCCCAAGGGGTACATTAATTTTTAAGTGTTTTCATAATGAAACTTTATCGTAAAAGTACAATAGTTACAAGTGCATTTCTAATTATTGTGCTCATTATCACAGTCAAGGCCTAATTGGTAGACAAAATATTGCTCAAATCTGGACGCCCGACATTTGAGAACCATTGTTATTGTTTCACACCCGACTGCGCTAAAACGAAACGCACAACATCCACAGGTCAGAAGTACCGCGTGCACGTGTTCACCGGCGACGTGTTCAGTGCTGGGACCGACGCCAACGTCTTCCTGACCATGTTTGGCGAGAACGGCGACTCCGGCGAGAGGAAGCTTCTGAAATCCGAGACGAACACGGACAAGTTCGAGCGCGGCAAAGTGAGAGCACGATTATCGTATTCGACGACGGTCTCGACAGTTGCGGTCAAAAAATAGCATACGTCAACACGCATTGTTAGTGAGCTGCAAAAGTGCGGCACTTGTCTTTTTAGGTTGTCGTTTTCACAAAGCTTTCGTAAACGGTAGGCTTTCTCCCGAAGTTTAATGATTTGTTGCTGTTCCGCTTTATCGCTGCCAATGCGTTTATTGTTTCCTGTTTAGATCTACCAATGCAATCATGGGCGTCGGAAGGGCAGGCGGAGCTTTGGGCCCCCACTGGATTTTTAAAATTTCATAAAAAAGGGTTGTTTTCTTAGTTTCGAGTGGGAACAAACAAATTTCACCACCTTTGGTCCCCCCTAGAAAAATTTTGGAAAAATCTCCTCGTGGCACCTCACTGGAAAAAATCCTTCCGACGCTCATGAATGCATATGGTTTTTGTTTTGAACGGCAACTTGCTTGGCTACGAATGCAAGACTTCATGGTCTTGTATCTGCTTTTTCACAGCCCGGCAAGACGCAGTGGACTGGTTGTTCATGCAAAAGTAGTCACCAAAGCTATACACTTTTAAGTTCTTGCAGGTCGCTTCGGGCTCATTATAATAATATAACCTTTTACATGGTCACTGATGTTTTTAACCGGTGCCCTCTCACATGAAATAAAAGGTTGGGAGCTTGCACGATCAAAAACTAAATCCGTTTCCAGGATTCGGCTGCGTTGCTAATATACACCACAGCATGTTTGCTAACATGCTCGTCGGAAGGGGGAAGGCAGAAGGGGTTCAAGCCCCCCCTGGATTTTGAAATTTTACTTTTTCCTATTAAAGTTTTAGCAAAAAGAGGTTGTTTGCTTAGTTTCGAGTGGGCAAAATGAAATCTCTCCATTTTTGGCCCCCCTGGAAAAAAACCTTCCGACGCCCATTCTTGCCAAGCTACACCTATGGCGTAAGAACGCAAGTGCAGGCCAAAGTTATTTTCCACGTGCGTGGTCATTCAGCGCACGCTGTACCTGCTTGCACTGACTGTCAGCAACTGTTGGCAGGAAGACATCTTTACCTTGGAAGCGGTCGATCTCGGCAAACTGTACAAGGTGCACATTCGGCACGACAACGCTTTGCTCAATCCGTCCTGGTTCTTGGACCGGGTCGAGGTCGAGGACATGGAAGCAACGCACGAGCGCTATGTTTTCCACTGCGAGAGGTGGCTGGCCAAGAACAAAGACGACAAAAAGATTTCCAGGTTTGCTCTTTTGCGCGACGAGTCTCTGCAAATCTGTATACTCCAATCCAGTGGTTCCCAAACTGTGGTGCGCGTGCCACTGCTAGTGGTACGCCAAGGCCTTCAAAGTGGTACGCGAGACCCTTCTGTTCTTCTACACAAAAATAATACATTCCGTTTTCACTTACCGGGTTCTGTTAATAAATTCCTGCATTTCTGTGTACTTCCCTTATTAGTTTCGAAAAATGGCCATTATAATTTCTCACAGCCATGTTGTTCATGCCGCATTTGCGTCAAGTCTGGTTTGCCAAACTTTTGAGCGAATGATATTGGGGAGATTGAGTTTTCCTGGAACAAGGTGTTTTCAAGGTGGTACGCGGTGAAAATACAGGGCCCACAAATGGTACACGATCAGAAAAAAGTTTGGGAACCTCTGCTCTAATCACTAGACCCTATATTACTGTATATTGAACGAAGACATGGCACTGGGACAGGTTGCGAAAACAAGTATAGCTTACCTGCAGCCTATCCTATCCAGTGGTGTATTGCTGCTGGAGCTCCGCTCCGCCACATCTACCAGTGAATGATGGGTCGTTGCCTGCAAAACAGACAGTCTCTACCTGTGCGGGGCAGTTGGTTTCTGCTGCTGGCACCTGTAAATGGAGCTAATTTTACGACAATCTCGGGCTAGTTTCGGGTAAAATTTATTCTCGTCTTTTCACGGGAAGAAGTTCTTCACCCGATTGACCAAACGAGCTGACCCGCGATAAGTTTCACTTCCGCCATTCGTCTTTAAGCGTGACGTCACGTCTTCACAACGAACCAATTTGTTTTTGTTCGGTGTAATATCAACGAGCTCGTTTGTGTTGTTTCATTATAGCAGTGCGCCCCCCGTATTTTCAGCGAACACAGGCGTGTGTGAATTTCGCGAAATGTGTTTTCGCAGGAGCTTGTACGTGGCGGGTTACGACGGAGAGACGTCGACCAAACGCAGCTTGCTGACGGCGAAAAGTGGAAGCAGCATCGGAAAGAGATCGATAATGTCTGACGCCATACCCGAGGGTCCAAGTCAGTAGTGCTGCGACTGACATTCTGCGTCTTGTTGGTTGCATTGTTGTTGTGTAGATTGATAAGTCAAGTACCTGTTTTACACGTGTTCTGCGTCCTGTGCAGCGATCCCATACAATGTGAGGATCCGGACCGGATCCGATCCTGGCAGTGGATGCGACGCAACCGCCTTCCTTAAAATATACGGCCCGGCCAAACGCGCCGGAGGTGAGAAAGTGACGAGGAGGTGAGCTGCGCATGCGCCGTGTGAAAAAGTTTCGACAGCGCAAACGAACTGCCGCAGTAAATAAGAAATAACGCCTCTGCGTATTTCGCACCGCGCTTTCGTGTGCTTGTTGGGCTTGAAGGTGTCTCACTACGCTGAATTAAAACAAGTGGTTGAAGTCGAATGAAACGCACGGCCTCGACGATGTTTTGAAATGGCGTCGTAACAAAGGATGTGTCGTGAAGTCCTTCGCGTTTTTTCCTCGGCGTCGATAAGAAAACCAAGGGGTGATTGGATGACGTGATGAAAAGCAGTAGAAGTTGTGAAAAAAGCAAAACATTTCAAAACCAAAGTTGCGGAGTCAAGAGGTAAAATGTCCGACTCAAACTCCAACCTTTACAAAATTTTCGACTCCGAGTCCTCAACATAACGTGAATGAAGTTTGGCTGTCAACAATTTTGTAGCAACTAGCAATCAATGGAAATCGTGGTACACAGCAATAACTTTCTGTTTCAATATAAGTTTCGAAAGAAATTGTGCAATTGCAACAGGCACGAATTAGGATTCCTAGCTTAGGAGTGCGATGTAAAAAATGATACAATTGGATTTCCGCAGTCGGAGTCGGATAAAAAAATCCGACTCCGACACCTAATGTTCTCAGGAAAAAAACTCCGACTGCTTGCTACTCCCATTCCGCAACCTGCATACTGTATGATGTGCGTTTAATATTTGCGTGTTTTGCTCAGAATCTTGCTCGAACCTCCTGGTAAGAAGTTCAAAAAAGGAACTGTAGAAACGTTTAATATAGAAGCAATCGACGTCGGCAAAGTGAAAAAGATTGAGGTGATTGCAGTTGCATTTTCGTACGCGACTGCGTGTTTTCTTAAACTTTGACCTTTCGTGGGTTTGCAAGGTAATTCGTCTAATATTTTTATCATTTAGCTTCAACTTACGAGTTTTAAATATGATCTCGTAAATCCTAAGGCAGTGATTCTTGTCCAATGGGTCATGACCTATGAGGTGAGTCACGGAAAGTCGACTCGGTAAAATGTAAAATATAACCTTCACGCTTTGTCATTTTTCATGTGTAACATTTGACAATGGTTTGGAATGAACTGGATTAAAGCACCATTTTTTCTGTAACCGTACAAAATGTTTGTGTACAAAACTGTATTGCTGAAACTCTTACCTAATAATCTTGCTTTTCCGCCTTTTCTCGGCATATCAACAATTGTTGTTTCAACTTTAATGCATCAATCAAAGCGAGGTACAAATTAGCTGTGTTCTACAATTGCCATCAATTTATGAGCAAATGTTTCTGGGGTCACGGTGTCATCATCCGGAGTGATAATGGGTCGCAGCAGGCCCGTAGGCACGGGCATTCGGGGCAGTGACTAGTAAAACAAAAATCTTGCCCCCCCAAAAAATGTATTTCCCCCCAAAACCTTAAAACCCGCCTAAGGGCCTGGTCACAGCAGGAAAAAGGTTAAGAATCACCGCTCTGATGTCACGGACACTGAACTCATTGTCATGGGCAGCAAACCTGTTGTCATGTGCGGTGCATCGCAGCACTTCCGGCACATAGGATGTTGACATCGAATAAGCATATTTTACCTGAGAACGTTCTAACTGTCTCGCCGATCGTACGAAGTAAAACTTTTGTCTCGCCGATCGCTTGAAGCAAAAAAGGCTTTTCTCCGTCGCACCAACCGGACTTTCCCATGTCTCTAGCGTTAGTGTAAACTCGTGCCACTGGGTCAGAAGGTATAATTCTCTCTGTTCGTTTTCACGCAGGTCGGTCACAATGGCGTCGACAGCAGTTGGTTCATCGAGGACATCGCCATCGACCAACCTACGCTCGGCAAGCACTACACCTTCCAGTGCAAGAAGTGGTTTGCCAGGTGAGACAGCGGTACTGCGGAGCCGGTCCGCTATCCAACAGTGAGATTTACCAGCGCGCTGCGGCATGCATGGACCCGGTGCTGGCGATACGAGAGAAGCTCCAATGCTGCTGTGAACGAGATGCTTGCCTGCTGGTCGCTAACGTGAAATCAAGAGCTGGAAATGCATTATTTAAAGGTTTTTTTTTTTGCTTTCACAGAGACAGAGACGATGGCCGAACCAGCCGCGAGTTCACCTTCGAAGACGCCGAACTGTTAAAGTACCAAGCTAAACTACCTTACCAAGTAACGCTTTATACTGGGGACAAGCCGCAAGCTGGGACAGGTGCTTTATGTTTTCGCGGATCTTGCCTTTATAAGTTGGCCCTAAAAATAATTTTTAGTAATTACTGTAATTACATCGACTTCAGCCTTGCTTTAGGTGAGGGTTCAACAGTTTTCAACACCGTTGTTCCTTTGTTGAAACTCCCGACAGATCCGGACGTGACATCACGGGCAGAGGTCAAGGGACCCCTGCCCGTGAGGTCGCGTCCGGATCCGTGATACCTTCGCAATACGATGCAAAGCACGGTTTATGCGACAGTCGATTCCAACATTAAAACTGTAGCCTCGTTTGTGCTGTCCAGCAAAAGCGGACGCGCGGTAATTTTAGTTTGTTTAATTGTGTTTTACACTCTTCACGCGGTATAATAGTTCGTGTCGACTTGGTCCGGATGTTTCCCTGACATACATTTTATCCGACATGTTTGAGGTTGTAGAGTATGACTGATGCCAATCGGGCAATCGAAGCTACAAAAGTCTTTGAGTTAAAAGTTTCATTCGGTATAGCTCGATTTACTGATCGTCGACAGGCCGGAGCAGACGCAATTAAATGCGTTTGAATGTTTTCATTTAAACTGTTTAAGTAACAGCAGCAATGACTCGTTCAGTGTTTCAAACCATGCAGCTACAGCGTCGATCAATATTTTTGACAACGTGCAGTACTGTGGCACAAATTAAAGGTTTGGCGCCGAAATCTTGAAACAGCGCCATCTTGTGCAGACTGCACTTTATCGCTCAATGTTTATGGCGCGCGAGGGAGCGTGCCGGACATCTTGGTTCGCAAAAACGAGGAGGAGGGCATCCTTCTGGAGAGAGGATCGGTCGACGTCGTTTATCTCGAGCTGGATGACGTAGAACCGCTGAAGATGGTCAGAATCTCGCACGACGGGAAAGGACAACGGCCGGACTGGTTTTGCGAAAAGGTTCTTTTATTTTGACAGTACAGTTTTAACGTGTTGCGTGCGGGTCGGGAACGAGCAAATGATGTCCGAATTTGTACTCAGAAAGGTTGTTTCATTCATCTGCGATCTAAATAAGTCTTTTCCTCATTCAAATCCAGAGCAATTATGCAGCCTTATACCGACAGCTGTTAATTTATGTAGCGCCGCCATGAGCGATCACCTTATAGTTTCTTCATTCTCAACAATAAGCCCCAACGCGAGAAATTTTAGCACTACATACATAAACCTGTAGTTGTATGCTTTAGTAAATGTAAAATGCTAGATGCTGGACAAACGCAAGTCTACGACTGATATCCTCAGCGTCCTGTTATGAAAATAGAGAAAAGAGCATGACGTTTCAAGTTAGTGAAATGTTGGTGACCTGTTATTGACTGAAATGTCACCGCGACTAACAGCTCATAATTAAAGGAAGTTTGAGGCAGCAATCCGGTCTATGCCAAATAATCGACTTTACGTCAAGTTTGTGGTCATCTTTCCATCTGACTCCCTATTCAATACGATATCGTTTCTGCAAGTTATTTTTGTGTTCTTTTTTCGAAAATGTTGGTACTATTATAAAAAACTACAAAATAAAATCAATTCTGGGTAAATTTGAAGTAACCAATCCGTTTGGGAAGCATCTGGATTTAACACCCAACGCATCCACCTTGCTGCGCTTTGTGGAAGGTTTTAGGATTGATATTTTCACGGTCAGTAATATAAATTAACAGGAAAGGCTTGCAACACGCTACTTTGAAAAAGCCGCTTCATACAGGCGTCTGCTGAAATCGTGGTTTGCGTGTTTAGTGTAAGAGTTTTTCAGTAGCGAATTAACAAACGCAACAATTGCTTCGGACCTCGCGGTTCTTTGTGCTGGACTTTTCTTTATTGTGTATTGAGAGTCTTCAGTACAGAAAGTCAGTACTTTGCAAAATTTGTCATAAGCACTTAAGCGAAAGTTTTCAATTGAATGCTTTTACATTTATTAATGTGATTTGCAATAAGAAGTATTTTGCAGTCATTTGCGAAAGTATAGACCACCCAAGCAATGAGGCCAAATTGCAGAAATTTCCAGATATTGCTTGATTGCATCGTTTTTCATATTATTACATCACACTGACCTCGTGCTCGGCGTTAATGGGCGGGCGTGAGGAAACGGTTCACGCGCGGCGTTGCCATTGACTCGACCGCAGTGCAGCATTCACTGCAAGAGCAGCCGCATGGGCCACGGCGGAAGCAAGCGCAGATGGGCGCCGCAGGCCACTCGTGACACTCCCGAAAGGAGCACAGAAACCGTACATGAATGAAGGCGAACTGAAAGGAATGACAAGTTCAACGTTTTTTTGTGTGTAAGTCACAAACATTACATTTATTCTTCAGATCGAGGTGCGCAACGTCGAGTCAGGCAAGATCACGGTGTTCCCCTGCGGCGCGTGGCTGTCGAAGGTGATGGGGGATCAACAGTTGTCTCGCGAGCTCTCGGCGTCGATCGGAGGCCGATCCGTGATGAAGAAAACGACTTATACTGTCAACGTGAAAACCAGCAATCTCAGATCAGCAGGGACTGGCGCCAACGTCTCGTGCATTTTGTTCGGTGAGCGTGGCAGGGAGGAATGTTTCAGCGAACTTTTTTCAATTTGTTTTCAAAGTCCCACCGTGTTGTTTTCTTCTTTCATGTTGTACGTTTCCACGCTTCGCTGGCTTCCATAGTGGGACGCCGGTTAATACGTGTTTCGAGCGTGCGACGCGAAGCATTGCTTGACAGCTGCCGTTTTTCTGTGCCTTTCACGGTGTGACGCTCTGTGCTTCCCTAGTTTTGTTTTGATGCTGAAAACATTTCCTCATGTTTTGTTTCACGTCGACTGCACTTCATGGACTTGGACGCGACTCAATTGCAGTTTCAAATCATCAGGCCTGTCTGCAGTGTCAAAAATATTATAAATTGCTTTCAGTGACCGTCTCCTGCAGACCGTCGTTTTGTCTTTACCATCCCTGTATCGCGCGTTGCAGGGTCATACGGCGACTCCGGCGAGCTGAAGCTGAAGGAATCAACCAGTCACAAGAACAAATTCGAACGCGACCACCTCGACGTGTTCAAGTTCGAGGACAAGCTTAGCCTGGGCGAGCTGCACAAACTGAGGGTGTGGCACGACTCAAAGGGGTTCAGCGCTGGTGAGTGCGAACGCGCCGATCTTTGTGACGCATTTGTTTTTGACCTAATCTTGAAGAGCGAGTTCGGTTGTGTGTGCTTTGCATTGTGTGTTGTGTGTGCTTTGCATGGTGTGTTGTGTGTGCTTTGCATTGTGCGCGGAATACTGGAAACTTTGTTTTCTGCTGGGAATTTGCGACAGCACAGCAAGGGCGTCGGGCAAGCCGAGATTTTTACATGGCCATGGATTGTTAGAAACCAATTGCATTGGTTACGAAACCAGGCGATGGTAAAGATTGCAAAAAATTTTCCAAAGCCTCGTTGTCGATTTCTCATGCGACAACGCGTCAAACGAAACTTTATGAGTCGTGAAATGTCGTATCAACCACCGACGTTCTTGTGCGACTTTTATCCAGTGATTTGTAAAACTACTGCTGTCAACGAAGGTTTCAGTGCCCGTGACTTTCTGCATGCAAGATGCGTGTTTGAGTGGTGGCATGTTTCAGTGATGGGATCAGACTTTGAGGTTTGTTGTGATAATTTGATAACAGTTTCTGAGTTTTTGTTGCAATTTGGAGACAGTTACTTCCTCGAAAGACCATTTGAAAGTCCTGTTTTTTTTGTGGTTTTTCAACTCTCCTACACACGATACTGGGGTGATCAGGCTCTCGCTTTGCCCACAGCCCTCCCAACGTCAAGTGTGGACTGCCCCTTTTCAACGTTGTTAGCTATAAAACGGGGTGTCAGTAATTCTCATTTCATTATGCGTTTCCCACTGTGCAGCTTTGAATCGCCTTCAAAATCAAGAATCAACTGAGAACACTTGATCCATGTTGTTTTTGTAGTCGATGTAAAGTTACTTTTTTTCGCTGAGACATTTCGGTCATTTGTCCCGTAATATTGTTAAAAGTTGCCGCAACAATTTTTTCGGTCATTTTAAAAAACTTCGGTCTATTACCGAAAAAATAAACGCAAACGTAAAGTAAAAATTGGAAAATAAAATTTTTCTGCGACACGCACTTGGGTACTGAATTTCCGAGGAGCATGCTCCATGCACTGTTTTGCTGGAAAGCTTGCTATCTATTTTTACCTTTTATACCATCTTCCACAGGCTGGCATCTGGAATATGTAGAGGTTGTCGATGAGTCCACGCAGCAAAAGTACATGTTCCCGTGCAATCGGTGGCTGGCTGACGACGAAGACGACAAGCAAATCATTCGAGAACTTTCTTGCAGCAACAACAACGATCCTGAAGGTTCGTCACGTCGAGCTTGTGCCAGCGCTTGAAAGGCTGCGTAGACTCGTGCGCTGTTTTGTAACAATCGTTGTTGTGCCGGCTGGTTTTGAACATCGCGGCCGATTAAAAGCTTTTTTCACCGATTGTTGCTTAAAAACTGTCGGTGAACAATTCCAAATGCAAGCAACCGCCGCGTGTGTTGCAAGTTTTTCTTTGGTTGTTTGCTGAAACGAAAGGTCCGGGCCATCTTCGTCAACAAGGCTTTCCACCCCTTGATTACCGACAAACTGATCGGCTGCTGCCTTGTAAACATCAATACTTGAAGCAGTGGCGTCTTGCTTGCAAACACATTGGAAGTATTCAGGTGTGTTAGCAAAATTTAATTTCGAATTTGCACAATATTCTCTTTAAAAAAAAAACAAGTGAAAAGCAAAAATAGGTAATCGGCCTTACTTTCCACCGAAAGTTAAAAAGCAACGTCCGCGCCATCATCATCCCCTCTTGCACGCCTATTATTGTGGATAACATGCCAAAATCAAAAATATATTATTGTTTAAAAGCTTTTTGATGGGAGGCGAGCACCTATAGGCACTACGCCACTGAGTCCAGTCGTTTTTTTCATGCAACATGTCTGCTGCGAGTACTGCTGAGCACGAAAATGTCGTCCTGACACGCATCGTTTGAACGTCTCTGTGGCCAGCTCATCAGTTCGCTAAGCCTTATTTCAAGCAACGGTGGGCTGCCTGACGACAGCATTAGCACGTCAAAGTTTGTCTGTACGACAGAAAACTTGGTTAACATAGATCTAACTTGAGAATCTTTGCTGACAAGTGTTGAACAAAAGCTTTTCAAGGGCCAAGCATCAGTAAAAACGACGTTAGTTCAGTTTTTTTCACCAGCTATTGGAGTGGTTATTATGACAACGCGTTACCATGTGTATGTTCTCATGGGTAAAGGATATTTTTCCAACACATTATGAAAGAGTCTAAACGTTTTTTGATCAAATTTTCAGTAAGTGCCACTCCAAGGGGAAAACAAACATACAAGGTGTCGGTCTCCACTTCGGATAAACGCGAAGCGGCGCCGTCTGGCGACGCGTGGATCGTGCTTCACGGAAAAGCCGGTGTCAAAACGAGAAAACTGAAACTGGAAAATTTCGGCAAACGACGCACTTTGACCCGAGGCGAGGTGTCGACCTTCGACCTCGAATCGAAAGATGTCGGAGCGCTGCAGGAAATAACCCTGGGTCTCGTCGGTGAGTAATGCCCGTTGGCGTTGCGGGCAACGATTGTTGTTGCGACTCTGACTTCGTTCAACTTAAATATCTGATTTTCGTTCAACTTTAACCCCTGATTTTCGTTGAACTTTAACCTCTGACTTTCGTTCAACTTTAACCTCTGACTTCGTTCAACTTTAACCTCTGACTTCGTTCAACTTTAACCTCTGACTTCATTCAACTTTAACTCTGACTTTCGTTCAACTTTAACCTCTGATTTTCGTTCAACTTTAACCTTTGATTTCGTTCAACTTTAACCTCTGGCTGTCGTTCAACTTTAACCTCTGACTTTCGTTCAACTTTAACCTCTGACTTTCGTTCAACTTTAACCTCTGACTTTCGTTCAACTTTAACCTCTGACTTTCG
>Ga0210059_1000819_pt1 | contig 43239 bp, 31 predicted proteins | sample Ectturendosymbi2_FD_188042 | JGI IMG/M metagenome (GOLD analysis project Ga0210059, IMG submission 188042) | Ecteinascidia turbinata endosymbiont from Florida, USA - Sample 2 (SPAdes) (version 2) | ecosystem: Host-associated > Tunicates > Ascidians > Unclassified | place: Key West, Florida... | reverse complement strand
CGATTGGATATGCACTGAATAAACAAGAATTCACAGATGCAATCTGCATGAGATATGGATGGAAGGTGAAAGGCATACCCACTCACTGTGCTTGTGGAGAGACAAACTCTGTGGATCACAGCCTCATATGCAAACTAGGTGGTTACACTTCAATGAGGCAGAACTCAGTGAGAGACTCTGAGGCACAGATAATGAGAGAGGTCTGTAGGGATGTTCAGACCGAACCCACACTTCTACCAATCAATGAAAATGACTATGAAAGAAAAGTCAACACTGCTGACAATGTAAGGTTGGATATCTCTGCTAGAGGACTGTGGAATAGCTGTGAGAAAACTTTCTTTGACATAAGGATCACACATCCTACCTCACAGTCATACTCTGGGAAGTCTTTAGCAGAGATCTAACATGAAAAAGAGAAGGATAAATACAACCAAAGAGTGATTGACATGGAGAAGTCTTCATTCAATCTCCTTGTCTTCACAACAACTGGAGGGATGGCACCAGAATGCAACAGAGTAAACAAAGGACTGGCAGAAAAAATAGCTGAAAAACACAGGGAGCCATATGCATCTGTCATAACATACATAAGGACAAAGCTCAGATTTGTTCTTTTGAGGAGCACCCTCGCTGCAATACGAGGATTTTGAGGCAAGCGAAGTGATGTTCACCTCCAAGACCTCACAGATATTGACTTCAGCTTAATTCCTTGGCGCACTGTCACATGAAGCTGAACGATGGTGTCAATGACATGACACCAGTTGCATTTGTGAAATAAATGGGTAGTTTACATAGATAAGCTATGACTTTTTGTGAAACTATACCTTAGAACGAAATAATTCTCTAACCTACTAAACGTATTTTGTTTTTCATGTACCGAACACTTATTGGAATAAATAATGATTACTGCTAATAATACTGTAACCTGTTGTTCACATCCTTTACTCTTCAACTTCATTCAGCGACACCATGCATCTGGTTGGGAACAACTCATCCATGCAACCGACCCCACTACGGTCTGTGGGTAAATCTACATTTCTTCACGATGTGCATTTATAAACATTGTGTTCTGCCCATGCTACTTGTTTTTGCTATGAAACGTTGTGCTAAAATACCTTGTGCTAAAAAAATGCCATAAATTGCATCCTTATTTTTTCCCTCAACTGTCGCATTTCGTTTATTCCTGATGATGGCTTACACATAAGCCGAAATGTCGAATAAAACAATGTTTTCGATTATTGTGGCTGTTTTATTTGTCACAAAATACCTTGCCCTCTGCCTCATAACCATTGTTGCTGCTCGCTTCCTTCGCCTATATGCTTGCCTCACCTGCTCATCTGTACAGGCCTCATCTCTTCACCCATTGCTTGCCCACCATCATCTGTGTTATGTTGATATCTATTGTTTTTTTGTTTTTTTGTTTGTTTGTTTTTTTATTTTTTTCTGATTTTTGTGATATGTTACATTTCTTTGTGACTCCATTTTGACTTGTTTGTGTACATATTTTCTCTTTCGTTTTTCATTTCCACTCATTCTGAACTCTGTTTGGTATATGATCATTACCTAACCCTACCATTTACCAATTAGGAAAACAAACACAGAACATGGTGAAGAAAATGTACAGATGAAAGCGCATGCCTATGTACACAGATGAGTATATCAAATTTAAGTGAAGGAATTTGGTATGGTTGAGAATGTTTAAACAAAATATGAAAATAAAAAAGTAACCAAAACTAATTGATGAGGTGCAAGAGAAAAACAAAGTAAAACAGAAAAAAACTATGGGGTGTGCTTTCATGCTGAAAAGAATGTAGTATACACAGGGAAGAAAAAGTGCGAAAAGTAAATACATATAAAAAATACACAGAACTAGAAAATACCAGAATTTACAGAATTTTGTTCTGGGTAAGTGAAATGTTGCAAAAGTTCATAATTGTGTATCTTTTTCATGTAAGAGGTGTTTTTTCAGTTTCCATTTAAAGGTAAACATGGTTGAAGACTTTATATTGTTTGGTATTGAAGACCACACTTTTGGGCCTACAAAGGTAAGGGAACATTTTCCTGAGGAAGAGTCAACTCTAGGTGAAAATATGTTGTTAAAGGTTGCTAGTCTTGTGGAGTGAGAATGAATTGAGCTGATTGGAATAAAATATTCATCAAAATGGTTTGGAAGCAGTTTGCTGTATTAAGAGTGCATGAATTTGCCTACTGATAAAGTATAAAGTTTGGGAAGGCATAAGATGTTTTAGTGCTGGAAAGGTTTTTTTAGAGATTCGGTGTTGGTTGGTTTTATTATTTTTATAGCTTTATTTTAGAGCTTAATGAGAGGCTGAATGGTTGCATCTGAAGCACGTCCCTAATTGAGGATTGAGTAATTAAGGTAGTGATGCATTAATGAGTTATAGACAACTTTCAGTACAGACTGTGTTGTATAATGTTTTAGTATGGATAGAACTTCACAAGCTCTTGAGTTTTCTCCTTTTGTGCATGAGGCTTCCAGTTTAGCTTCTTGTCAAGAAAAACACCTAGGCATTTCATGTTATCTTTAGGGGAAATGCTGTGATTATTTATATGAACTTTAAATGAAGTAGGATCGTGTTTTTGAGAATTTAGTGGCATAAAATTAGTCTTATTATAGTTAAAGAAAAAGTTTGCTGGCTCTCAGCCAGTGGTCAATTTTACATAGTTCAAGGTGAACAGTTGTGTGAAGAACATTAAAACAGGAGTTTGGCATGTGAAGATTAATATCATCAGCAAATAAAGTAGTATGAAAAGAAAAAGCTTTTGCGATATTGTTAATGTAGATAAGGAAAAGCAGAGGCAAAATAACACTATCCTGAGGGACTCTGTAAGATATCCTTTCGTATGAAGATTTAAATGCTCCTATTTTAGTGCACTGCATTCTATTCTGAAAAATAATTGGAAATAATTTATGAGACACTTCTTATACCATAGTGATGAAGTTTATCAAGTAAAATTTAATGGTCAGAGCAGTCAAATGCTTTTGGTAAATTAGTATAGAAACAAGAAACATGTAATTAATTTATTATCAAAGTTTCTGAGCAGTTCATCATAAATAGTTGTAATGGCTAGTTCCATTGAGTGATTTTCTTTGGAGCCGATTTGCAAAATACTCATTTTCAAACTTTTCAAAAAGGAAGTGACTACGAATACGCCTGGCCTGACGCAATTCCAATAAAAGGGTCAGTTTGTCATTCAAACAGCGTGGATCTTGTAGCCTAAGGATTATGCGTTACGGCTGCTATGCCAATTGTTTTCGGTTCAACTTTCACCTTGCCAACTTTTGTGTTTTTTTTCTTTACTTTTTTTCAGGCGTAGGTGTTATGTTTAGGGGGTAGTGTTAGGTTAGGGTTAGAGCTACAGTTAGGGTTTATCTTTTATGTTTAGTTCGTTTCTAGAAAGCCTACTGCACTCTTGTCAATCATTACTGTTACGTCACAGGTGGCGTATGAATAACTTTTCAAATTTCAAGATCCACAGGACAGGCATATCTGCAGTCACTGCCTTTTAGAAAATCCCTACGCAGGGTCAAAAGTTCCAATCTAGAGACAAAATCCCTAGTAAAAGTGAGAGCACTATTGGTGTACATTACTTCTAACATGCTAAACCCTACAGTACTGGCCGGAAGCTAAAGTTAGAAGTACAGGTGATTTTAGGCCTTTAGGCTTTGGAACACTGTTTGTTACACTTTGACATAGACTGCTTTGTTGACCAAAGTTTTTTATCACGTGTCTTACTTGTGCTTTTCCCCACACACACAGTAGCCCAGCATTATCATGGCTACTGGCTTGCCATAAGGATTCCTAAATATAACCAGGGCTCTCACATATGCAAGTACAAAATCCCTAGAACAGTACCAAAACATTCCAAAAAATCCCTAAATCTGTGGTGGTGCAGTACATACATAGGAGTAGGAGCAGGCAGAAATTTTGGGGTGCTAATGATCTTTGCGCGAATTCTCCCCAACTTGCCCAAAAAACTCCATAAAAAAGTGACCTACAAAAAAAAGTTTTTTTATGTTATTTTGGGTGCCATTTTGCTCATATTTTCAGGCGTTTGCTAAGATTTTCAAGGATTTTGTGAAGGTTTACTGAGATTTTTCCCAGATTTCCATGAATTTTTCCCAGATTTTCACCAAATTGAAACTGTTCATTCGCACCCCCACCTCCTACACCAGTGGTGCAGCACAAAATCTGAGTGCTGTGATAAATGTTAAAAATAGAACCAAATGTGATTTATTCTTTTGAATAAGTTCTAGGAAAAGTTTTTTTTTAGTCTTTTTTTTCTTGATTGCTGAACAAGCCTTTGTCCTAAACACTGGTGTACCCACTATGGACCCATCAACACCAGTTGTGAATTATCCCTCCTTTGGAAGTATACTCATATATTAAGCACTATCCCCAAATGGATTCATTTATTGAGGAACAATATGAATAATTGGCTCAATTTTCTGCAATGCTTGGGACTAGTAGAAAATGCAGCCATTGTCAGAGACCCAAGGAAAAAGCAAAAATTGAATGCAGCTCCTATAAACAGTTGTTCTCATATTGCTGCGCTGGTGTATCAGCAGGCGATAATGTTGTAGTGTCAGTAACTACCCCTTTCTACTGTAGCCTATGCTCGTCCACTGGCAGACAACAGACAAGATCACAAACTACAATTCGATGTCACCACTGCCACAGCCAAACAAACTCAGGGAGGAAGTTAACGACCCAATGCTCAAAATGTAACCGGTCCTTTCATCTTTCCTGACCAAAAATGTCTAAATATCAGGCTGAATCACTCACTGGTTGGTTTTGCAACACTTGTGACCCATAATTAACCCACCACATTCTTCAAGAACCTCAACCTCGAACACTCACCCACTTGATTCTCCTCCTTCGATGCTCTCATCCAATCCCTGAGATCCTGCAACCACCCCATCCAACGCATCCCCAAGGGAGCACGCCCCTCTTTCACCTTAGGACTGAGCAAACTCATCAATAGAGCCATATCTTCAAACGCACTACTGGACTGGCAGCGTCTACTATGCTTCCCCCTCTCTGTCCTGTCATCAGGTTCAGAACCCAAGGGAATTTCCCTGACCAGTTCCATAATGTCAAGAATCAACACATACCTGGAATCTGACAGCCTCCCGAAACCTGAAGTCTCTCCCAGACACGCAACCACACAACCGAACAATGCCCACAGGGACCCAGCCACAAATATAAAAAGTCTGGTGAACCAAAAACTATCTGACTTCAACATCAAAGGTGCCTTACAAATACTGTCAGGTGATAGCTCTTTTGTTAACCTTAGCTAAGAATCCCTTGATATCCTTCAACAAAAACACCCCCAGGCCCCACCTGATCTTGCGCTGCCCCCTTCCCCAAGCGCTACCACTCCACCAACATACTTCAGTCAAAAACAAATACAGGCTGCAATCTCTTCCTTCCCCCATGGTTCCGGGGCAGGCCCAGAAGGACTGAGACCTCAACATTTGAAAGATTGCATATCAATCTCTGTAGGTGATGCCAGCACTTCCCTCCTCACCAGCCTAGCCGAATTAGTTAACCACCTCATGAATGATCATCTGCCAACTGCTCTCCAGCCTTTCATCTATGGTGCACAACTACACGGACTGCACAAAAACAATGGAGACCTGAGACCTATTGCTGTAGGGTGCACCTACCGACGCCTGGTTGCAAAAGTCTGCTTGAGACCTTAAATCTCAATGCTGTGTGAGTTACTCCAACCCTCCCAGCTTGGGGAAGGCATCCCCCGGGGCTGTGAAGCCGCTGTCCATGCCACACGCTCTTTCATAGCACAAACGCAAGGTCAAAAAGTTTTACTAAAACTTGATGTTAAAAATGCCTTCAACAGCATTCGCCAAGACACAGTTCTTCAAGCAGCCCAAACACACCTCCCAGAAATCTATCCTTTCATTTGGGACTGTTATTCTTCAAAAACATCTCTCTTTCATGGAGATTTCCGCCTTGACTCAGCCACTGGGGTGCAACAAGGGCCCCTCTCGGCCCAGCTCTTTTTGCCCTCGCCATTCACGGAGTTACATCCGAGGTCAAATCAGACCTAAATGTTTGGTACCTTGATGACAGATGTATCAGTGGTGACCTGCAGATCATGTTTAGTAACGCTGCCATCATTAAGAACGGACTATCCTCAGTTGGCCTAGAAATAAATAACTCTCAATGTGAGCTGCTCATAGTCAACAACACAACCAGCCAAGGGTGGTCCGAAACAATTAAGTTTTGCCAGGAGGAATTCCCATCCATCTCAATCCTTGCTCCCAATCTATGGCAGTTATTAGGATCCCCTCTGCATCAGGATTCCACCCCTCTGCATCAGGATTCCACCCCACTACATCTAGTAGAGGCAAAAACTAAAATGCTTGGCAACATCATTGACAACCTTGAGCTAATACAGCCACATCAAGCATTTTTCATATTGAAAAATTGCCTCTCAATCCCCAAGCTCATATACCTACTGTGAAGTGCACCATGCTTCAAGTGAAAAAAGGAACTGGAGGTGTTCGACACAGCCTTAAAAACGAACATGGAAAAAATATGCAATGTGTCCTTTGGAGAAGAAAACTGGTCACAAGCATCCCTACTAATCAGACATGCAGGCCTGGGCCTCCGTTCTGCGGCAGACCTATCCCTGCCATGTTTCCTGTCCTCGTCTCATGCCTGTAAAGGCCTCGTCAACCGTTTACTTCCCTCTCTCAACCTGGAAATCCCTTATGGGGATGTAAACGCAATTGACGACTGGTCCAAACACCATGATTCATCACCACTAGAAAAGGGAACACAAGCAGCCTGGGATGACCTCGCCTGCAGGGATACACTCAATTCCCTGCTAAACACCAATAACCCTTGGAAGCACTGTCGGTTACTTGCTGCACAAGAGAGTCACACTGCCGCCTGGTCAGAAGCGTTCCCAATTGCCAGTGTTGGAAACTTGCTCAGTCCTGATGAGCTCCGTATTGCAATCGCCCTCTGAACTGGTGCCAAAATCCTTGAAAGCTCAAGATGCCGCTGTGGCAAAGTAGTTCATGAGCTAGGGCTCCATGGCCTCTCCTGTACTAAAAATGCAGGCCGCTTCCCAAGGCACTCAGCCATAACTCCATCCTCAAGACAAGAGATCATTGACCCGCATTGGTCTCCTCTCTACCTTGGAGCCCGCGGGCCTGACTAACGATAGAAGGAGGCCGGATGGCCTGACTTTGGGCCCCTGGTACAGAGGCCTGAGCCTGGTGTGGGACGCAACAGTTGTGGACACTTTTGCTCAGGGCCACTATAAAGACTGCCAGATAGGCCGGCCACAAAAGCTGAGGCTGCAAAATGGCAAAAATATCAGGACCTCCAAAGCAATTACCACTTACAACCAGTGGCAATTGAGACCACTGGCGTGTATGGCAAGTCCACTGCCCCTTTTTTGAGTGGTCTTGCGAAAAAACTTGTTGGTGTGTCTGGCGACCCGAGGGAGTGCCAGTGGCTCCACCAGCGTCTGTCCCTGGCCGTGGTCAGGGGAAATGCTGCCAGCATATTGGCCTGTGTGCGAGTTTGATCTTACTTTACGTGTTCTTTTTCTAGCAGCTACTTTTAACGTACTGATGACCATCACTGCCTACCACTTGCCCCTGTATCAATGTGTAGTTTTTGCCTTCCGAATCCTCGTTCTTTCTGTAAGATTCATTTTCCCTCAGTTGTGCAGTGTTACCTTGTGCATTGGTTAAATATCTTGTTAATCGCATGGCCTATGATGAGAGTACAGCGTGGTTTCGTGTTCAACATTGCTTGAAACCTCTGAGGTTTTATGTGAAAAAAAAAACAAAAAAAAACCTGAAAATAGTTCAGATTTCACACATTTTCATACTTTTCCGAAAATCCCCAAAAAGGGCCAAAAGTTCCGATCTAGGGACAAAATCCCTAAGAGTGAGAGCACTGAATTTAATTGTATTGTTGTTACTGACATACTGGGATACTGTACTTTTCATACGTATGCCAGCAAAAATTCTAAGCAGGGGTTTTCAACAAGGGGCCGCTAGGTGTCGTGAACCGTTTTTGGAGGTTTGCGAGTAGAAATTGTATTTACTTTTACACAGCTGTAGTACATTTGCTTTATTCGTGATTTAAAAGGGGGTCGCTGGGTTATGGTGGCTTGCTATAATGGGTCGCACTCGTAGTACAAAAAAGATTGAAAACCGCTGCACACACCAGAGGTGATCACGGAGGCGGAGTGCCGGAGTGGACTCCGGCCGGAGCGCCGGAGTCTACGATTTTCGCCGGACAGGAATCGGAAGTTTTAACAAAAACCGGACCAGGAGCAGGAGCGAACATTTTTAATTTTTTGCAGGAGCCGGATAATAGCTTTTGTTAAATTTAAATTTTCTGAATAATAGCTTTTATTAAATTTAAATTTTCTCTGACAGGCTAATTGTTAGATTAAGTATTGGCTCTGTACTCTTGCTAAATTGGGATAGTGAAAATTCAGTGCAGGCTGGTCGGGATGATTGAGGGTGACACACTGAAGGGGTCTGTTCTTCCTGGTGCATAGCCATTAGCCAGCGCAATGCTCAACTGCATTATCACAGGAATGTTTTTTTGATTTTGTGGATACGTTAGTTGCTGAAAGTTTTAAGTTAACCTGTGCTGTGTTGTAAGCGGTGTTCACAATTTTTTTAGTGAAATGTACAAGATAACAACAGTGTGTACCTTTACAATGCCACAATTCTATTTGAATAAGTGTTTTCGTTAATGTATATCTTGTTGTAGAGATGGGATGGTCCGCTAAAATGGCCGTTAACGGTAGGTTTTCATGGCCCAGTTAACCGCCCTAGCACGTTTGCTTTTTCGTGGGTACCGCTGCAGCCCGCCAACTTTTGTGGATGTTGAAGAAATTTCTTTTCCGTGACGTCAGATGTCGTTAGCATCGCCCTCTGGGGGAATTTGTGTCGGACCTTAGTTTGTCGATTTCGGAGAATCGGAGCTCTGTGACTGACTTGTGAGTGAGTGTGAGGCGTGGTTGCCAGGTTGGCTTTTTTGACGCCAAATTTGGGAAATTTGGCTTTTTTCATAAGCAGTTGGCGTCAAGAAAAACTTTTTGGCTTTTTCTTATCAATATTTGGCTTTTTTTGGAGGCAGTTGGCACATACTATCAGGCTGGTGTTTTGGCTTAAATGTCTTGCTGAAAATTGTTATTAGCTAGGCGTTTTTCAACAGTGCTTGGTGTATTTTCTCAAAAGTTATCTGGAAACCCATAAAAGAATATAAAGTTGCAGCATATCTGGCAACCGAAAATGCCAAAGGTTCGAGTGGAAACACTTAGAAAATGTGGAAGATCTCAAGATTTGGAATTGATACTGTAGAGTGTAAAGGTACAATGCTACAACTTTATTCTTCTAAAATGTCCTACAAGTAACAAAACAATTTTAAATTTTATGTGTATTTAGGAATTTGGCTTTTTTCACCCATTTTCGCTTTTTTTCAGACATGACTTAACTTTTTTTCTTAAGAGATATCTGGAATTGGAAACCTGGCGTGAGGTGAGCGAGCAATGCATGATCTGATGTGACATCAGACAGAAACAAAGTACCACAAGACACAATAAAAAAACAACCATACAGTAACATCATACATGCGGAAGACATCGTACATGCAGTGGGAACACTGCAGACATGTGCGGGACTGGAATTGGGCATAGAAGCAGCAATACATGCTGTAAGGAAAAGTTTTGAAGAGGACAACAGTAAATGCCTGCTGTTAGTGGATGCAGACAATGCCTTTCACAAACTCAACAGAAAAGTCAGTCTAGAAAATATCAAAAGACTGTGTCCCCCCTTGTACACATACCTGTACAACAGCTACAACACACCTGCCATGCTTTATCTGGAAAATGGTGACCACATACTGTCACAGGAGGGTGTGACGCAAGGAGACAATACAGCTATGGCAATGTATGCCCTATCCACACGATCACTGATACAAGCATTGAGCAATGAAACTGCAAATGATGAAGTGAAACAGGTATGGTATGCAGATGATAGCTCTGCAGTCGGATCACTGGCAGGAGTGAAAAAATGGTAGGAATACCTACAGGCCAATGGACCAGACTTTGGGTACTGCCCAAAGCCTGCAAAGACAATCCTCCTAATAAAAGACAGCAGCAAGCCACATAAAAAATCTTGTAAGATGGAATCAAAATCACAGACCAAGGTGAATGCTTCCTTGGATCAGTAATTGGGACAGATTCATTCAGGGAACAATACATTAAAAGCAAAGTTGAGAGTTAGATAAAAGACCTTCAATCACTCTCAAAACATGCACAAGATGACCCTCAAGCAGCATACTCAGCATTCACCAAAGGTGTATCTTCCAGATGGACCCATTTGCAAAGAACAGTGCCTGATGCGAGTGAATTATTTGAACCACTTGAAAACGTCATCGGAGATCAATTGATTCCTGCTCTTGTTGGACGAGAAGTTAGTGATGCCGAAGATAAATACTTACTCTTCCTTTCAGGCATGGTGGGCTAGGTCTGACAGATCCTTGGCAAACTGCCAAACTTGAGTAGCACCCTTGCTGCAATACGAGGATTTCGAGGCAAGCGAAGTGATGTTCACCTCCAAGACCTCACGGACATTGACTTCAGCCATATCCCTAGGCCCACAGTCACATGAAGCTGAATGACGGTGTCAATGACATGACACCAGTTACATTTGTGAAATAAATGGGTAGTCTACATAGATAAGCTATGACTTTTTATGAAACTATACCTTAGAATTAAATAATTCTATAACATACTAAACCCCGTTTTTTGTTGTTTTGTTTTGTTTTTCATATACTTGATACTTATTGAAATCAATAATGATTATGTACTGTTAATAATACTGTAACCTGCTCACATCCTTTACTCTTCAACTTCATTCGGTGACACCATGCATCTGGTTGGGAACAACTCATCCATGCAACCCACCCAATTATGGTCTGTGGTAAATCTACATTTCTTCATGATGTGTATTTATAAACATTGTTTTCCGCCCATGCTACTTGTTTTTGCTATGAAATGTTGTACTAAAATGCCTTGCCCTCTGCCTCATAACCATTATTGCTGCTTACTTTCTTCACCTATATGCTTGCCTCATCTGTACATGCCTCATCTCTTCACCCACTGCTTGCCCACCATCATCTGTGTTATGTTGATGTCTATTGCGTTTTTTTCTATGATTGTTTTGCTTACCTTCCATACAGTAAGAAAGTAGCCTACAGAATGAAAATAAAATAAAAAAACACAATAAACATCAACATAACACAGATGATGTTGCTGGGCAACCAATGGGTGATGACTGAAGAGTTGTTACATGTACAGATGAGCATGTGAAGGAAGCGAGCAGCAAAGGGTTATGAGGCAGATAGCAATACATTTTGACACATTTCATTACAGAAACAAGTGACAAGGACAGAAAACAATGTTTATACATACAAATCATGAAGAAATGTAAATTTATCCACAGACCATAGTGGGGTCAGTTGCATGGATACAGTAATAAGTTCCCAACCAGATGCATGGTGTCATCAAATGAGGTCAACTTGAAGAGACAAGGGTATGTACAGGTTACAGTAATATTATCAGCAAACATTATTGCAATAAATGTTAGGTACATGAAAAACAAAATATGTTTAGTAAGTAAAAGAAATATTTAGTTCTAAGGTAGAGTTTCACAAAAAGTCACGACTTATATGAAGTAACCACTTATTTAATAGATATAACTGGTATACATGTCATTGACACCATTGTTCAGCTTTATATGATTGTGGGCCTAGGATTTAAGCTGAAGTCAATGTCCGTGAGGTCCTGTAGGTGGGCATCACTTCGCTTTCCTCGAAATCCTCATATTGCAGCAAGGGTGCTACTCAAAAGGGCAAATCTGAGCTTTGTCCTTATATATGTTATGACAGATGCATGTGGCTCCTTGTATTTTTCAGCTATTTTTTCTGCCAGTCTTTTGTTGACTCTGTTGCATTCTGGTGCCATCCCTCTAGTTGTTATGAAGACAAGGAGATTGAATGAAGACTTTACAATGTCAATCACTCTTTGGTTGTATTTATCCTTCTCATTTTCATGTTAGATATCTGCTAAAGACTTCCCAGAATAAGAATGTGAGGTAGGATGTGTGATTCTTATGTCAAAGAAAGTTTTCTCACAGCTATTCCACAGTCCTTTTGCCGAGATGTCCAACCTTACATTGTCAGCAGTGTTGACTTTTCTTTCATAGTCATTTTCATTGATTGGCAGAAGTGTGGGTTCAGTCTGAACATCCCTACAGACCTCTCATTATCTGTGCCTCAGAGTCTCTCACTGAGTTGTGCCTCATTGGAGTGTAACCACCTAGTTTGCGAATGAGGCTGTGATCCACAGAGGTTATCTCTCCACAAGCACAGTGAGTGGGTATGCCTTTCACCTTCCATCCATATCTCATGCAGATTGCATCTGTGAATTTTTGTTTATTTGATGCATATCCAACCGCTTTGATTGGCAAGGCTAACAGCCAAGAAGATGCTCCTTTTTCCATTGCTCCTTTTATGAGTTGTTGTGACTAGGAGGTCAGTTCCTTTAATAGTTCATCAAGGCTGTTTTGGCATTTTGTGTTCTTCTCTTGTCATATTCTGTTTCTTGTGTGCATGATATATAGCTGGTCTAAGGGGTTGTAATCAACATCGAGTTTTTGAGTGTAGATTTTGTTTGTTCGTTTATCAGTGATCTGAGTAGAGTGTTTGTATTCTGTCTTGGCGTTTTGCCAAAGATCTGTCAGACCTAGCCCACCATGCCTGAGAGGTAGAGCTAGTATTTGTCTTTCTGCATCACTTTCCTCTTGTCCTATGAGAGTGGGAGTCAATTGATCTGTGATGGTGTTTTCCAGTGGTTTGAATAATTCACTCATATCTGGCACTGTTCTTTGGAAATGGGTCCATCTGGAGTATAATCCTTTGGTGAACACTGAGTAGGCTTTTGGCATTCTTCTTTTCTAAGAAACCAAGCTCTGCGATGGTACCACCTTTCTACTCAGTGACTTTGTCTTTCTACCTGAAGGTGTATGCAATGGACTTGCCTATGCATACCAACAAAACTCCATTTGTACTGTCACCCTTCTGGATTCCACCACCTTTACTACAGATGACAGGCAACTCCAGATCTTGCAAATTCATGATCCTAGACTTCACAAGCCTCTCACATTGGTCAACCTATATGTTAGAGGTGGCTCAGCAGTTGATTCCTGTCAGTGGGATTTCTTGCGGAACCTCTCTGACACCGATGAGAACCTTATAGTTGTCAGAGATTTCACTGCATGTCACTTTTCTTGGGCAGTGCCGGGGTCAACCCCAATGGCAGAGGTCTTGCTGAAGCTCTTTTAGATCTTGACCTGCATCTTCTCAACACAGGCTTGCAGAATGTCCAGGCGACTCTGACTCTTGCATTGATCTTACCCTCTGTAGCAGTGATCTCCAAAGCAGGTTAACTTGGAAGCTCGGCAGTCACGTGGACAGCGATCATCTACTGTGTGAGGTGCACTGCCGAGTCAGATATGCCAATCCTCTTTTCTAGTACAAACATCCATATGATCGGTGTAGCAAAGGAAACACAGTCTGGAATGCCATCTGTAAATTCGCCAAGAGCAGACGTACACCTAGACTGCTGCGTAACGGGGCATCCTCATGGTGGAATGATGAGGTTGACTTGGTCGGGACACACAAAAAGAGAGCACATCGCTCTTATGACAGAGCTTGGGTGACTGTCAACCCTGACTTGGTAGTGGCTGCCAGAATAGATAAGAACTGAGCCTCAGCTGTAGACAGAAGAGCAGCCTCCAAGGCATACAATGACGGATGGGATACTCTGTGTAAGAAGGCCAATCTCTCCACAGCTGATTTCTGGCATTTCCATCATAGTCTGGATAAGCGCCTTCCTTCACCGAGACTGCTCCTCTATGATGACAACGACATCCCCCTTGTCACCGATCAGCAGCAAGGTGAAGCATTCTTGTACCACTTCATTCAGCAGTCCAATCACTGTGATTTGAAAGAACGGCAGCACCTACTTGGTCAACTTAAAGTCATACGACTAGTGCTCCACAGCCCATCATTGTTGCTGAGGTTACAGAGGTCATCAGGTCAAGCAAAGATGGCTCATTGGGTCCTGACTGTTTCAAGGTTGATGACCACAAGCATCTCCCAGACAACACCATAGCAGAGCTCACAGATCTCTACAACAACAGTCTCCACTGTGGGAAAGTACTGGAGGTGTGGATTGATGCCTTTATTGGGCCTGTACCCAAGCCAGCTAAGGACCAAAAATGTCTTAAGGGCCACAGGATCATTGTGGTGCAGAATGTGATTGGCAAAATTCCGGAAAAGATAGCAGCCAGATGATTTACCCGCCATATTGAATGTGTCCTCCCACCAGGTATGGGTGCCTACCGACCTCACAGAGAGACCTGGATCAATCCAGCCATGGTGCCGGCAAACATCTGGGATGGCTTTGAGGAAAGGGACAACACCTTGTTGGCCGCACTTGACTTGGAGGATGCCTACAACCACGTCGACTACCCATCTTGGCTGATCGCACTGATATGTTACTTCAGCATAGCCAAGGTTATGTTAGCACAATTGCTTTTTTAATCATGCTATTGTGAGCACTTTGCTGTGAGTGAACATTGCATGAACACAGTTTGCAAGTGAACATATTTTGTTTTGCCCTGAGGAAGCCCACTTGAATGGGTGGGCGAAACGTCGGCTAAAAATAAAAATCGCCAGAAGAACTAATTTATCTGCATGATATTATTTTGTGTTGAAAACAAAAGCTTGTGGAAAAGTTCTTCAACTTATTGTGTATTTTTTGTCAGGATACTTTGTTGTTTAATGTTACTTGTACAATAGAATTATCACAGATTTTGTGCTGTTGCATTTTTTCTGGTATGTCTTGTGAACTTCTTCATTGTTATAACAAAGCATGTGGAGTGAAGTTTTCACCGGACAACAACAAAGATGGTATGGTGTGAACGTTTTATTGTTAATAAAACATAGTTTTGTCGTTCAGCATGAGTGTAGTTGGTACTGTATAGTGTCTTAGGGCCCATGGCTCTACCAATTCATCAGAATTCTTGTTTCGTTATTAAAATGTAATTTACTTGCACTTTTTGCTAATTGTAATCGGTTTGCTTTTTTACTGAGTTGCAAATTGTACAAAACTATGTGTCTTAAATCATTTATTTGCAGTCTCAAACCTTAGTTAAGGACCTGTTTTTTATTCATGTTGTGAAGTATGTGCAACCACTTAAAAATGTTTGGACAGTGACTTTTGACATAATGCTACTGCATCTTCCTAGGCACTGTATAGATTATTTGACATGTTATTTTTTACTTACAATAGAAACCCTGAAAAACCTGCTCTCATAAATAGTGTGAACTTAAAATTTCATGAAAAATTTTTTTGGCATTTTTCAATCCTAAATTTAGTTGTGAGTGTGTTAAGATGTTCTGATTTTTCCATGCATTATTGTTGACCAAAAATAGATTTTATACAAAAACCTACACTATTCTGTTTATAACTATATATTGCTTTTATATCTTATCTCTTCCTTTGTTTTTGGTTCATTCAACAAATTTTTGCTTGCAATGAAAACGGTTTTTTTAAATACCTGATATTATTTCATTTAAGTCATTGGCTTTTACTTATTGCTTTGTATATTCCCACTGTTTTAGTAGTAGCACATGCTGTACCATCAATGTTTGTAATGCAAAATATGTTGCAAGTACATTTTGACAATGACTGATCATAAAGACTGGATAGCCTTCATTCATCAAGAAATATGTGGTAATTACCAGAGATGTAGTTGAGGCCTAAACTTCAAAACCAAGACTTCATCAAAAAATCCAAGACTTGAGACGTGAAGTTCAAGATTGAGACTTGAAATTTGTACATAATGCTGAAAGGTTTCCAGAAATCTTCACAAAAATGTCATCACCACTTAAAAGTTGGGCTCTTTTTAAATTTCAAGTATTTTTCCTATCTTCTTTGTTTTTTCTTACGTGCACATACAGCAAACAAAAAACATGTTAAATTGCAGAAATTTTGCTAAGCCATATCATTGTAGTGTTCAAAGTCTCAATGCAATAGGCTTGTTACTGAGACCTGCAGCTTCAAGACCAAGATTCGCAAAAAGGGTCTCGAGACTCAGTCACTGATATAATTTACACTGATAACACTACCATACATTCAGCCAATCGTTATGCTTTAGTTTTGACAGTTGCTTACATTTCCTACAGGTCACGGTGTCTAATCAAATTGTCAATCAAAGACCTCCTTGTGTAACTGGTAAATCAATCCTGGGACACCTAGTTGCTTTCACAAATTAACTACCTGAAGTTATTTTAAGGCTCACTGTGTATGAAGTGACATGTTGATATTTATAAAGCTTGATTTGGCTCCTGGGGAAAATGCATTTATTTCTTTTCTAGACTCATGCCAACACCATCCAGGTGTCCCTGTATTTCATGACGCGTTGAAAGGGTGGTCGTGTTGCAAGAAAAGGACAACAGACTTTACTGAATTCCTAAAAATCCCGGTAAGTTTTTGTGGTTGGCTGCTGTGGTGTTGTGAGCCACTTACATGTTCAACGATTCTTCAATTTCATGTTTCTTAAATATGTGCGCTGTTTGTAGACGTAAACGAGTTGCTTTCTTAGCAATCAATGTATCTTGTTCATCGTAGTGCTGAGCACTGTCAAGTTTAAATTCTTGCACACCAGTAAAAATGTTTAGGGATGTACGTTTGGAAAGCACAATCCCAAAAAACCTGCGGAAGAAATAAAGCCTGTGGTTGATTCGAAGAAAGCAGCAAATAATCAAGAGTCGGTCGTTGCGGAACATGCGCCATCACCAGTGCCTGTGGTTAAAGACGCGCCGCTCGAAAGACCAAGGTAGACAATTTGATGATACTCTCCCACAGCAGTGACGTTCTATGTGATGCAAGCGTAAAAAGAAAGAAGCGTCTTGTCTGTGTGCAGTGTCTGCTTTCCACAACAGGGTAGGTATCGACAGCCCAAGTGCCAGGAAATAAGAAATATGTCGAACGTAGAACGAATTACAAAGATAGCTGAATAATACGTTTTGTTCCCAGGTGCATCATTCGTTCACTTCAGTGCTGCATTTTTATGCGAAAATTTTGCAAAGTCGTTGGTTGACTTTTAGACAAAAATCTTGGCCTTTCGGTAAATGCAATGTTGTACTTAATCAAGCAAGCATAAATTAAATGATATTTTATGTAGATATCATGGATAATGAGCATAGCTACTATACTTTTGTGAGAGACATCATGTGGAAAAGAACACTGTGTTGATCCACAACTTCGTTATAAAAAAACTTTGAACACGCGCTGATTCAAGGCATGGCCTCTAAAGTTTACAGTACTCACAAAATCGAAAACATATTTTTTAAATTTTCGGGGCGTGCATGCCTGGGTTTAAATTTCAGGGCGTGTATCCCAGAAAAAATTTGGTGCTTCGTACCCCTTGTTTCAGTGCTTCGTACCCCCGGTTAAGAACCACTGATCTAAACAATGTAAGATCGTAGTGTCCAGTTTTTTTTAGGGCTTGATTTTGTTGACCGCAAAGACATTTTGAGAGACCGCAACTATTTCATCCGAATACTAAGATGGTCATAAAGCGAAGGTTTTAGTGTATTTTGGTGGTGGTTATGCAGAGGGGTTCTACTGTATGTCGGGAGACCGCTGGAAAAATTTAACTGGTCGATTCGGTCTCTCAAAACACCTTTAAAAGCACTGTAGTGTGTGTCGTTCTTGGCTGTAAGAGAATGCTTTATACAATTTTAAAGCTCTGGTAATAGTATAGAATGTGAAAACATTTGCAGCAACGGCACTCAGATCCACTGAAACTATAACAGCTGCACCTTAGTAAAGATCCACTGAAACTATAACAGCTGCACCTTAGTAAAGGATATATTTCGTACTCAGTTTAAACTACACTAGTACTGGTGGCTCGTCAAACCGGTGATGTCATTTCACGTTGAGGAATCGCGTTGACAACTAACTACCATGAATGTGAGTCGTAAAGATGTTTTTTACTTACAAGTGCATTGGTTGAGGTGTAATGGCTCACACATTATGAATGTTTTCCAGTTATTGAACAATGAGCACATAACTTACTCATTCCTGTTGTTTTTGTTTCAGTGAGGACGAAGTTTTGGAAAAATTATCCGTTAAAACTTCATCATATGACGCAACAAAAGTAAAGGCAGTTGAGACAAATGTCGAGACCGGCATCAAAGTGGGAACATCGTGTTGCAATGCTGGTTGTAATGCAGTAAGTACCGCAATGTCGAACACTACGTGAAGTGAATTGCACCACAGACGGTACCTGTGTTTTTTCTAAAAACTCACCAAGTACCCCAAGCAGTGATAGGGTCGCTGCACTTGCCACTGGTACGCGATGCAGCGACAGCGCAACAGAGACACCTGGCAGGCATTCGCCCCGTCGGACAGCAGAAGTGTCGTTTCTATAAAAAAGTTAACCAACAAAGCTCTATCGGTGTTGACTCCAATCAGATTTATTGCAGAGTGTCAAGACCTAAAATCCAACAAAAAGTTTCAACTGAAGCTTTTGCTCAGAGTTGTGCAGAACATGTAGAAACGACAATCATTTTTCAATAGAGATTTAATGCTATGGAGCATTTGAACTGGCAACATACGTAAGCGCGAAGTGTTGCGTAGCACTTATCAGTTGTTCTCATGTTCCCTGTGCAAAAATGTAACAATGCGTCTTGTCGCCGAAAATGACCCACACAACACTTGTTTCCTTTGTTCACCACAGTTCGTTTCCTCAACTCATTACACGTTCTGCTGCCTTCTCTTCCTTGATCAGGACGAGCGATTTCAAGTAGCATTGCATGGTTTAAAAGCCAACGTTTGAACCGGTGTCACTCACTTTTTGCGCTTGCTGGAAACTCCGTATTAACTCTGCATAACGTTCCTAGGCATTCACCGGTGGTGCTGAGGACAAATCCGTTTGTATCTATCATCCTGGAATCGCAATCTTTCATGAAGGGTAAGTGCGAAACACCAACATTTTCGTTTTAGCGACAACATTCTGAAGTTAGGTTGGTCCGTTGGCGGCCAGGCCAGGCCTGGCCTGCGTGGTGCCGGCCAACGGTTGTCTTCGCAGCTGTAGTGAGTCCTTAATTTGCCTGAAATGCGGTCGAAAACACACTTCTTCGAAAAACGTTTCTAAAAATTTGCTTCGTTTGTTTTCTTCGGAGTGTTTGCGGCGAGGTTTGCTGATACTGTGAGGTCATAATTGATCTTACATGGACGAGACAGTGCTGAGCACAAATCAAGACGCACAAGATCCAGACCAAAATGTGTTCGTAGAAGTCAAGAAAACAGTGTTTGCAAAAAACTGACCATTCAAACGCTTGCTTCGGGGCATTTCGGTTCATAACACTAGTGCTGGTGAAGAATAACTGCTGAGGTTTGGGAGTAAGAAACGATTAACGAGATATTCGTTCACTAAGTATCTCTGGCTGCTCGAGCAGCGCTCAACATAGTTTCTGGGTTCAGTGTCATGAGCCATTGAACGGACGAATTAAGTCACTGTATTGTTTTTGACTGAGCGTGGAAATGACAAGACACCTTATGATGCTGTTGCAATAGTGAAGCTATAATAAGTTACTCAATTTGTTATTTCAATGATGTCTTTTGTTATTGCAGAAATAGAGAAGTAGCTTAATTTATTTTCTTAGTTTGTGGCTCGTTACGTAGGTTTAAAAAATTTATGCTCCGTTTTTACACCAGCTCAGGATCTTATAATGTAACTTCAACTCATCAGTGTTTTGTAACGAACTTTATGATATGTTGTGGTGCGAGAGTCTCTGGGAATTAATGACTTTGAGCACAGGTGTAGGAGCAGGCAAATTTTTGGTGGTGCGAAGGATTTTTTCCCAAATTTCCCCAAACCTGCCCGAAAACCACACCAAAGAAAATGACCTCAAAAAAAAACAAAACACGACTGCATTTCTTTTCATGTTGTGCGCTTTTTCTCAAATCAAAGCACTTCAAGCACCATTTTTGCCCAAACTTCACGTAACTTGCCCGAAAATACTTATATAAAAACATGACCTTCAAAAAAAACGTCTGCCCTTTTATTTTGGGTGCCATTTTTGTAATATCAAACCGCATACAGTGATTTTGCGAAAAAGTTCTCACACATTTTACCCAAATTTCCACAGATTTTCGGACTTTCATCAAATCAAACCTTTTGGGGGTGTGCTTGAACTCCCCCCCCTCCTACACCAGTGTCTTTGGGCTGCGGACTATCCTGTTCTTTTTTTATCTCTGAACAAACCAGTTTCTGTTGCCAGCATGAAGTATTGGTCGTGCTGCCAGAGGAAGACCAGCGACTTCACCGCATTCCTTGATCAACAAGGGTGTGGCAGGGGCTCGCACGTGTGGAAAGCGAAAGAAGAATCGAAAACAAAGTGTCGCTACGACTTCCACCAGACAGGGCCGAACGCAGTTCTGTCAATCTTCGCCAAACGCGTGAACGCCGAAACATCAACATTCGAAGCGAACCGCGTGCTGGTCAGTCACTTGCTTGATATCAGCGAAACTTCAATTGTTTCGTCGTCGAATAATTTAAACAAAAGGTAACCTTGCGCTTGAATATTCATCCCCATTTCCGACATACATCGATTCCTGGTGCGGGGGAATGGCGGTTCCGATGACAGCGTGTTCAAGTTTGCGGTAGGAATGTTTGGTTTGCCAGGGATGGACTGATGATAATTTGTATCAGTCATCAATAAAGTTGAAAAAGGATTGCGCTGTGATTGCAATTCTCCATTTTATTCGTTTCTAAACCAAGCAAAAAGCGCAAAGCTGCCATAGTAGCCATGTCCGAGCACCAAGAATTTGCTTTCATCATGGTTAACGCAACGGACATTTTCGAAAACATGTTTGGTCGTCGATCGTTGTAAAAATTCACAGTGCAGAAGAACAAATCGTGCAAGAAGCTGACCGTTATCTGTTACAAACACAGCTAAAGCACTTTCCTGCGATGAAACTTTAATGCATTGTTTTGCAGTTAAAGATTGGCTTGGATTTTGAAAACGGAAAGCACTTCGATCTACATTTACGATTATTTGGTGTAAGTGGTTGCTGTGTTGTATGTAAGTGGATAATGTGTTGTGTGTAAGTGGTTGCTGTGTTGTGTGTGGTTGTTTTAGCAGCAGACGTTTCATTCGCGTTTGATGACAAAAAGCGTAGGCCGTGGACACAAGGGCCCAGTTTAAATGAAGCGCCCAGTTCGGCACTAACTGGCAACACCGTGGTCTCAAACCAGTGTTGCCACTCTGTTGTTACGGAAAAGTATTAGATTTCATGATAAAAAACAATAGATCCACATAAAAACACTAAATCCACAAAAAAACACTAGATTACAAAAGCAAACTTACACACAGCGAAAATGCGTTACAATGCCAACCACAGATAGTGTGCAACTCATTGTAAACCAGAGACAAAGAAAACGGGAGATAGCAGCAACGCTTGTGTTTGTTTGTGCAGGTCACTGAAACTTTTAACGGATGACCATGTGACTTCGCAGCGGTTTAACTCAAAACATATTATATCGTTTTGTAATTTAAGATTAAGTAGAATTTTTAGCAAATTACAGTTGCACTAAACCAAAAGGTTTCAATTACAGTTACAAGTACACAAAATTATGCAATTATTTACATTCAGCTCACTCATAAAAAAAACACTAGATCTAGTGGAAAAACACTAGGAGTGGTATCACTGCTGCTGATTTCTGCCGTTTCTCTGAACGAACTTAAACAAATATACTTCTATCAGTATTTACGTTTGTGGTGAATGTAAGGTTCAGCTCAGAAATAATTATCGGCAAACGTGATCCGCTAGATTTTCAGCTTCGCAACATGAAGCACCAAGCGGAAGACTACCTGGAATGTGAATCTGCCCTACGTCACACCAAACTTACCCCCCCATCATCGATTTAACTACAGCAGGAGCATCCTGGCATGCTGCGAACTCACACTGTCGCTGAAGTTCGGCACAAGCGACAACGCGGCCTCGAAATCTTCGCTGACAAGTGCATTGACGGTCTGCTGGTCCTGACGTGTTGCAGAGCCAACTAAAATACACGATTGCGAAGTCTTAAAGATTGTTTAATGGCCAGCTGGCCATCGGTGAAGCTGCGCAACCTGCTCAAGGCCGGCTTAACTGAACCTAGCTTTGCTGGCTCGTGTAAAAGTCATTGGGAAAGAATGGTTTGTTATGTTGGTCGTGATAACGAATAATGCGTTTAAAAAATGAGTAAAACCGAAACGCAGAATATAAATCGCAACAAGCTACGCATTTAGCTTTTTACTATAGATACTTGGTCTTGTCCAAAGAGGGTTGGAGGCGAATTCCCGATGCCTCCGTCATGTCACCCTGCAGTTGAAGATGTCGCAGACTTATAATTTTAAAGTTAAACACCATTCCCGTTCCTCCCTGAAGTTTTCCTTGTTTTTTTTCAACAATTACGCAAAGAATCCAGAAATTTGAGTGTAAGTGATCCTGAGATAGCTCGTGTTGCGTTGAAGTCAGATCTGTTATAAATTTGGATTCTTCATGCGACGATCTTTCATTTAGAGATGGGTCAAAAATGGAGTATCAGAAATCATGTTCTAAAACGTCTAAAACAGGCATTATGCTAAACAAAGCATATAAGTTGTGCGACGAATATTTGTCAAGACAGTGTTTATCTTATTCAGGGAGTGTAAGAGCCAGCCGGTAATGAATCGCTTGTCGTAAATACTTCTACCAGTGGTGCCAACGATTTTTTGCACATACCCGCCTAATTACTCTAATATCCTGATTGCCCCCCATGTGGGGGTATATAAATCTTGTGATTTAGTCAACCCGCTTAAGAACTCCCTGAAGAAGATTAAAACGCCAGTACCTTAGTTCAAGCAAGCTTTGGACTCGGACCTCGTCAGGCGACTTCAGAGCTCTTCTTAAAAATCAAATCCCCTCCTCCCCCGGAAGCTACTGTTCTAAACGGTCGTTATGTAGTTACGTCATACGTAACGCCTGCATAATGCGTTGCTAGGTGATCGACCCGTCCCGAACGAAAGTCACGATCTCGATGACGAAAGCGGAAGTGTCAATGCGTAAAGTCGGTGTGATGAAATGGAAAAACGCCGGCGAAGAGATTGACTGTGACGTAGATGCCGCGCAACCCGACCGTGACCAGGCCGTTTCGCCTGCGACGGTAACGAACAATGGAAAAGACAATGACAGCGACAGCGATTTAGATGGTATTGATGACGTCACGTTCGACTGACAGTGACTTGCTGACCTTTTCTGCTGCGCATGCGCGACTCAATCATTATTCGTTCACACTGTTTGCTGCTTCATGACGAGATCTGCGCTGGGGGGGATCGTCCATCCGCCAAATGATGCGCAGACAGGAATCTGCAGGGCCGTCGCCAGCGGGGGGGCCAGTGGCGCCCGGTCCCCCGTTTCACGTTTGGCCCCATGGTTGCTGCATACGTCCAAGACAGTATTTTTAAAATGTTCCCCCCTGCTGGTTTTTACCCCCCTCCTGCTGCTAAATCCTGGCGACGGACCTGGGAAACTGTACAAGCAAAGCAAACTTGTAACCGGGATGGAATTTTCTACAAACTTACTTTAAGATGGCGTGAAGTAAGAGATTCATCCCAAAGCTTTTCGTCTGACCCTCTTCAAGGGACATCGTCTGAATGAAGTGAAGATACAACCGAACTGGATTATATACAGAAAAGAAGAGATCTCATTGGTTAAAGCAGTGGCCAATAAGAAAGGGTTTAGGAGATAAGAAAGGCGAGTTGTCGTTGGATGAAACTTCGTCGAAACGTAATTCGAACTTCGTTGAAACAGTCAGCCAATGACAAGTTTAAGAGATCTTTAAGGAGTAAACGAATTCTTTTTGTTTACAGAGAAGAGGATTCAGAGATTTGGTGAAAGTCGCTTCCAGGGCGGAGAGATGACATGGAGTGCGAGCGAGGGCAGATAATTTGTCCTTATTGTAATGTAAGGCGCATTGGGCGTTGTCAAGGAGTTGATCAACTCCACTATCAAACAAACTTCAACTTACTCGAACCCGGTCCACACAGTGAAAAAATGCCCAGTCTACTTACACATTCCATGGATCGGAAACATTTCGTCGAAGTTCGAAAAGCAGATCACGTCTGCCGTGAAGCGCTGCTTCATTTCCGTCGAACCACGTGTTGTTTTTACGACCCGACAGCTCTTACCAGCAACAAAGAAAGACGTGCTACCTTCCCATCATCAAAAAAACGTAATCTACCAATTTGTGTGCCACTGTGACAGTCGGTACATTGGTCGCACGCCTCAGCGCTTAGAAGAGCGAATCAAACAACACATTCCAATGTCGACTGCCAATCCTCCCACTCCACACATCCGTCAAAGTCCTCCCCGCCCTGGTAAGGACACCAGTCCCCAACAATTTCACGAACCCGCCATCGGTCAATATCTTGACAACGCCCAATGTACCTTACATTACAACCAAGACAAATTCTCTGTTCTTGCTCGAGCTCGCACTCCATGTCATCTCTCTGCCCTGGAAGCGACTTTCATCAAATCTCTGAATCCTCTTCTCTGTAAACAAAAATAATTCGTCTACTCCTTGAAGATCTCTTAAACTTGTCATTGGCTGACTGTTTCAACGTTTCGACGAAGTTCGCATTACGTTTCGACGAAGTTTCAACCAATGACAACTCGCCTTTTCTTATCTCCTAAAACCCTTATTGGCCGCTGCTTTAACCAATGAGATCTCTTCTTTTCTGTATATAATCCAGTTCGGTTGTATCTCCACTTCATTCAGACGATGTCCCTTGAAGAGTGTCAGACGAAAAGCTTTGGGATGAATCTCTTACTTCACGCCATCTTCGAGTTCTGTACCGCCAAACGTCTTTTCAAAATTTACTTTGCTCTGTTTTCGTTTCTCCTGCTCAAAACTTTCCTTTCCCTGTTTTTTTCTCAAGACTTGTGTCATCTTGCGACTCGCATGACGTGGCAAACCGCGTTTAAATCACGTCAGAGTGACGTCGGCCAGACGTTTTTCTTTAAATCGTTTTATTTTGAAATGTTACGAGAAAACTTCCCCCTCCCTAATATCTATTGCCACAAACTCGTTCGTATTGCCCAACAGAGATTTCACGAATACTTGAACCAGCGCTGGTCTCGTGCCCAGACATCGATGAAGCTGAGAGCGTGCTTCGCTTTGCATGTGTGTTGGTGGCAAATTCTTTGCGGAAAAAACTTGCGATGAAAATGTGTTTTTTATATCACCACATCGATTAAAATCACCCTGGAACAAGTGACATCGCCACCCACTCCATCCCACTGGTCCATCCTGTGTTTGGTGTCTACTGGTGCTTCTTCACAGTGACGTAATAAAGCGTGCTGACGTGTTGCTTTACTGTGCTTTCTCTAAGCTGTTGCCAAATGCAAGTTTCTTAGCACTGGCTAAGTTTATGAAGCTCTAGGAAGGTCAGGATTTTAGAATTGCAAATTTACTGCTCATTGTAACTAGCCACAGTTCGTGTGTGTTTCTTTCTATTCTTGTTTTCGAGTGCCAACATTTCGCCAGTAAGATTTGTCTTTCAGTTTACAGAACTGAAGATGCGTTGAAAAACGCGAAACTAGTTTCCCTGTGAAATAAATTGCGTTTGATATACTTACGCTACTTTTGCTGCTTAAAACTGAAAAGAGATCCGGGCAAGTTCTAATCATCGCAGAAGTATGAAGCATTGAGCAGAAACAAGCAGGCAGATTCCTCAGAAGCTCGCCGTGAGGCTGAGTTGGATCTGTTGTACCCATCAAAAATACACCTTTAGGCTCCATGGGTTCTAACTGCAGTTCTAAAATTTCAACTTTTGAAACACTAGTTTGAATTTGCAATCAGATGTCTGACAATTATTGTGATTGAGGTTTGACAAGATGAACACTGCACATAAAACTATCCCTTGAAATTTAGCAAATTCAATATAGCTGCAAGACAATTTAATGTCATCTTTCGGCTACAACCTCAGGGGAAACTGCCAACATTGTTCAGGATAACTCTGAAATGGGAAGTTGTCCTATGCCTTAACAAAAAATATACGCTATGTTCCATGCATGTGGCTTGTTCCTCGTTAATATAACCCTTTCTCATCATTAGGACAGTGGGGTACCTAACTAGAAAACCACATGATCGGCTATATTAGGTACCCCGGGAGAGACGCAAACATGATTAAAGTCAGCATTGCCACTCTCATATTTTGCATTTATACACCAACACAGGCCCGTAACCAGCTTGGGACGAGTTTTGCGACAGTGGCACAATTTTTTTGAACTTTGTCCAAAAGTTGTAAACTATGTCCAAAGCATTTTTCCAGGGGGGGGGGGGGGTGACGAAAAATTTTTGCATACTTTCAGTCTTCGTTACGGGCCTGCACCATCATTAGCGGTGAAATGCTCGTTGCTCCCATCCAGTGTCCCGCTATATGGCAATGCTATGTGCTGACGCCAGAGGTAACCGACAGAGATGAGTGGACTGTGATATTTTACAATGCAGATCCAGTCCTGAATTTTTAAAACTCAGCCCAAGACCAACCCTATTCCAAAAAATTTAAAAACTGGGAAGTCCAAAAAGTTAATAAAAGACAGCTTTTCAACAAAAATAGCCATAAATCTATTCCATTAACTCAGTCCAAATCCGGTCCTGATCCTAAATTTCTGGAACGATTTGTGACAGCCAGGAGATGGCGCCACATGTAAATATAGTAGTCGCCGGTAGGTGGCGCCCATAAGTAACAAGTCAATCTGATAGTCACCACAAGCGAATGATCGTAATTTACTTATCCCTGTATAATGATGTGCAAACTAGAAACAGTGAAGTGAACTCAGTGAGGGGAACTCTATTGTTACTGGTTGCTTTTCTGTTAGTTAATTGCTCCGAATATGTCCTCTTTCTCTTGCCTCTGTAGTTCAAGGCGATGCAGACACTATTGCAATATAACGAAAGATGCGATTGGTTAATTTAAGGTAAACGGTCCAAATAAACGATAACTTCCCTTCCGCATATAGCTATCCATCTGGCAGATAGCCCATATACCAGGAGTGGGCAATTAATTTGGCTCGGGGGCAACTTTCAGAAGGCTGCGTATAGCGGAGGGCTTCTAATGGAAATGAAGCAAGTCTCGGTTCCAGTTAGCTCGGCACTAACGTTTACTGTGATGAGTTGGAGGATATTTCAGATTTGAAGATTTTCTTGAATGCTTCCGCGGGCCACTGAAAACGTTGTGGCGGGCCACATGTGGCCCGTTGGTCCCTATTTGCCCACCCCTGCCGTATACTATCCCGGTGGATTATATCTAAGACGCTTGTGCTGCAACTCTTTCAGTCATGACTTTTGCCTTAATAAGATCTTGAAAATAATCCTAAAACTTGCTAGTTGTAGTAGACTAGCAAGTTCCACGCCCGCACCATGTTTTACGTAATTTTAAACAGAGAAAGTTTCACGCCCAGCCATGAACTTCGTCATCAAACCTTTGAAATGGCAGTTTCTTACTCGGTGTTCAATTTCACCTGACAAAGAACCTACACCAACGCATGACCGACTGCCACTGCAGAACGCCGATGTAAGCCAATATTGTTATCATTCAATTGTAGAACACATACTATTTTGTGTAACAGCTCTACTGATGAATCCAGACGTTAGCCGCTTATCAAGTGAATCGTTAAGTTTTGCAGCATGTTTCTGCACAAATCCGTAACATTTTGTTTTGGACCAGCTTAGAGCAGTTCCATCAGAGTTGCGCAGGGTTTCCCAGGGTCTTGGCTTATGCGTAAATTCATCTCTGGTTGTGCTTTGCTGAATTCTGTCTGATGTTCAAATTATTCGCTTTTGTCAATTTCTTCTCCACTTGAAACGCCTTCAATGTAATATAGGTTTATGCGAATAGGGTTGGCTGAGTAGTTGACCCACAAGGTCTTTTGCCAATTCTTTGTGTTTCAAGTATGTAGTTCACATCAATTTTCAGGATCTCTTCAGTCCTCGTTTATTTTACTCACGCTACTTTGATGAACATGTAATTGTTTTTTCCCTTTGTATTTTGTTCTTCTTATCGCACTTCCACTATTTCGCGGTTTGAGTCCCAAAATTGTTTTCGATTGATTGCTTCTAAGAATAAAACCGACAACTGGATACAAAATCTAATGCTGGCTTGGTAACCAGTTAACAACGATAGTATAATATGCATCGTTAAAATATGCAAGTATATGCTGTTTTTAAAAATTTACCACTTTAGCTCTTATTCAGGGGACAACGTCCCCCCCGTGCTCCAACGCCCCAGGGAGAGCTTTGCAGCAACATATGGCCACTTTTTAGTAGCTTGCCAAGCTCTGGTTGTCTCGGTAAGTCACAATAAACTTCGACAAAACATAAATAAAAGTGCTTTATTGCACGGCTTCGCTTCAACGACGATGCTGCAGTGGAAAACAGTCTGCTTCTCGCTTCACACGTTCACTGTCCCGAAGAAAAACAAGTTATAGTTCAACAGGGTCGGAATCGTTAGTAACTAATACGTAGCAGTTCTACATGTCGTAGAACATTTGCTGCTTCACGACTGAACCGTGACCAATGAACAGTTGCACTACCGCAAATAATTATAACGCAACAATCGAAGCCTGTGCTTGTGGGAGTGTCTGGGAGACGTTTCTCGTTAGTTAAGACAGAAGGTACCCCGGTAGTTTCATCCTCATAAAAACACGGCTCATTCCAAAACTGATAAGCACCGATATTCCGCCAATGAACATGAGGAGTGTGCGGTTTAGCTTCGGGATGTTCGGCGCGTTTGACTTGTCGAGTACAATGAACCCGATGCCGCCCAGCGTGAACAAAAACGCTGAGGCGAGACCTTCCATGATGTACTGACCGTTGACCCTGTTACAAAAAAGACGACACGTACACGACGACGGCCATTTTAACTTCAAGATAAAAATAACGTGTGAGTGGTACACATTGCAAAGCTCGTCGCTCTAAATTTTTAAGAAATCTTTTATAACTACGCAGATTCATTGCAGGTCAGAAGATAAGAGTAGTGTTGTCACATCAAATTTTTGTGTAGTTAGTTACCTCATTTATTACAATAACCTCAGCTATTTTCCAAAATGTATCCTACCACTGTTAACTATGCAGGGCAAGAAGTCATTACTATGATGTACTTTTTCAAAGTGAAATCATCACCACAACAAGACCATTTTAACGTCTTTTTTATTAGAATAGCGTTGGTACCAAAAACAGAGCAATGTGTGTCCCATGTGGACAACACGAGTGGAGTCTAACTTAATCCTTCGCTTGTAACAATCTTTACAACCCGTTATTGCTACATACGAGAAAAGCCAGCTTGATAACCAGCAAACAATGAAAATAACGAATACTATTAGCACAAAGAAGTTCTCAAATTTCAGTCCTCATTTATGGGATTATTGATTTTATGTGGAGAAAATCATCATATTGTGCGGGCTTAGGTCCTTCATAACTTCCCATCAATTTTTGTTATGTTGCTATTCATCAGCCCTAACCTAAACTTATTGCATAAAATCATGCACTTTTTTGTAATTCCTAACTTGTTTTCAAACTTTCACACCTTCAAGCAAACCTATACTAAGCACATGGAAGTCTCAACAACATTAATACACTTCAATTGGAGACTTACCTATACGCCAAAAAAGCAACTGGTTTGGCATTTCCTTTATCGTCTACAGTTTGTCCAACACTTGGAGGCTCAACAATTACGTCATAAATGACACCTGAAGATGACAAGCATGTGCAATGAGTAGCAACAATAATGACAAAAGTGCACAGAATCACCAGTATTACCAAACTTCAAGAAAATGCACCAACAACAAGAAAGGGTTATAAGGGCAGTAAACTACGCCATCACTGCTGCCTACAATAAATATGGGTACATAATATTAATGCTGGTATATCTGTACAACACAAGTTCAACTTTATTTAGTTTAAAAACTGTAGAAATCAACCAATGAAACAATCCACAAGTGTCGGAGATAGAAAGCCAATTATGATTCTGACATTTGTGGATATAAACAACCAGTAATTATAAAATCTGAACTACACATGATAACAAGTGGAAGTTTACAAGTGTTAGCAGCAAGTTTAAGTAGGAATGATACAGGCCAACACCTGCAACCATGCAAGGTTTCATATTTAAACACAATTGATGATAGTCCACCAAAATTGTGGTTTAGCTGATGGCATAGCTATTGAGTTGAGTACTGTTGCAATCTTTTGGTTGGTGCTGCGTTGAATGTGTGATTCATCACGAACAGGATATGTGCATAGAATAACCCATATACATGTGGCGCAAACAAGCAATAATAGAGTGATTTTGTCGGGTGATCTCTATTGTTGATTGCTGCCACAGTGTCAAGCTTTGCACTCTTGTCACTCGTACTTTCTGATTGCAACAGTACCATTGGACATGAAATTGCCAGCTTTCAAAGTTAATAGCAAAACGTAACGTTAGGGATAATCATATTCTGCCATAAAAAATACAACTGATATCTTAAAAAAGCTTCCCAACTTACCAGCAGTAACCATGAAGTAAGAAAACATGACACATGCAAAAACAAACATGGCTGATGGTTGATGGAACCAACTGGGTCTCTTTAATTTGAGGTTGGGAACAACAAGAATTTTAAATGGTATACGGAAAAGTGCTTCCATTTTAAATGCTTTCAATAAGATCTTGGAGATCAATACCAACAAAGAAGTTCATACAACTACTCCACAATTATTCTCATCCCTCTGCAACTTAAATTGTAGAAAATCATTATCTTTGAGCAGTGATAGGAGGCTGCATCATGCATGTGTTGGAAATCTTTGAAAGACTAAATTCCAAATCATTGGACTACGATCTTTTGTCCATCTTTTGTAACCCTAACATTAAAAGTTGTTAGGCAACAGTGATATAAGTAAAATCAACTCTTTCAACTTCGTTCTAGGCAAAGCATAAATGATTCCAATTTTATTTAAACAAAAGTTGTTGGGGCTTTGATTACAAAATTTCCAACTTTCATTTTCTTTATGCAACATCTGCTTTTCCAAGATGATGTAGCTTAATACAACATCCTTTCTAAGTTCAGACAAAATCATTTTCTGTCTACATCTTCATACAAGCTACATTTCTGTGATAAGATGTAAATTTTTGATTTATAATCACTTGATCAATTTATATAAAATGCAAAAAATTCAGAGTAGCAATGGCTATTTTTTGTACTCCATGTTGCCAGTTACAAAGAGCTCACGATTAAGCATGAACAATGTTAGTGCTCATAAACACATTTAGAAGCAGAGAAAACCACCACTGGATGTACTTCGGCATATTTTTATGAAGTATAATTAGATCTTCATTGTAAAAGATACATGATAACCTAATAGCCAAAATCAATGAAAATCTATGCTTGACAAAGTGTAGTGTAAGTGATAAAAGCAAAAAGCAATCTTAAGGATGAAAAAACAGAAGAAAACAATATCATTTTTAAAAATTACCTTAATTCTTAAAAATCAGTGTTAACTATTCACGAGTCAAGCATGGCTGGAACTATAATCTTTCAGTGTGATTTTCATGACTAGATGACTGCTTCCAGTAACATAAGAATTGTTATCTAATATCCCTATGTGATGTTGCTTAAAGTCATGCACTGTTTCCATTAAAGTCATGCACTGCTGGCAATCAGTGCTGCCACTCTGTTGATACGGAAAAGTATTTGATTTCATGATAAAAAAACACTATATTACAAAAGCAAACTTACACACAGCAAAAATGCCCAGAAAATCCATTGCAATGCCAACCATAGATATTGTGCAACTCATTGTAATTGTATTGTAAACCAGAGACAAAGAAAACGGAAGATAGCAGCAACGCTTGTGTTTGTTTGTACAGGTCACTGAAACTTTTAACAGATGACCATGTGACTTTGCACCAGTTTAACTAAAAACATATATCGTTTTGTAATTTAAGATTAAGTAGAATTTTTAGCAAATTACAGTTGCACTAAATCAAAAGGTCTCAATTACAGTCATGGGCCCAATTTTGTTGGAAAATGTGGGGAGACAGCTTGGTGTGAAACCAATATAGTCATCTGGTCTATGCAGAAGTGATGTTTTATATACACAGATTCCCAATCTTATTTTTTAGATGTGATTTAAGAGCAACACTAATCACACTTTGACCTTGCAGATGATTCACATATTAACACGTATAGAGCCGGCCTACGTTATATTCATACTTTGATTTCGGCTTAAAAAACAGCAATTTTCAGTTGCCTTACCAAGGCCCTAGCTCCTCCGCCGATTGCGCTACAGAGCTGTTCAATGGCTCAAAGGGATCGACCAGTCTAGTAGATTGCACTCGAAAAAAAATTTTTTGCCTGGGGGGTGCTGGTTTTCTGTGAGTGACGTCATAAGTGGAGGCATTTAGGCCACCTTGGCCCACTTTGCCTGGCCCTGGGCGCCAACCGTTAGGTGGTAGTATTTCGCTGAAGTTTTTACTGGAAACTAAGCTACAATCCGAGTCTTTTGATACTTTGGATGACCTGCTGGGGTTTCGGGTTCAAAAGTTATGATGTAAGTTAGTAAAAATATTTGACTAATTAGCTAATTAGTTAATTAGATAATTAATTTGTTTATATTAGATTGTAACTTTTGAACTAGAAACGCTAGAAAGTCGATCGAAGGCTCAAAAGACTCGGACTCGAGTCTAGTTTCCAATGAAAACTTTAGCGAAACACTTTGGCCTAGTGGTTGGGCCTTAGGCCAGGCAACATAAGCCAAAATGACCTTAAAACTACTTCACTTATGACATCACTCACAAAAAACCCGCACCCCCCAGGCAAAAATTGTTTTTTCGAGTGCAATCTACTAGACTGGCCGATCCGTTTGAGCCGCTGAACAGCTCTCTAGCGCAATCGGCGGAAGAGCTAGGGCGTTGGTAAGGCAACCGAAAACTGCTGCTTTTTTGCGAAAATCGCCAAAACCACCCAGATGCCAAGGAGTTAATAAATCTGCCTCAATACCAAGTGTTTTTGGATTTGATAAACACCACAATAAAAATATGCACGTACAAAAAGCACAATCATTTTCATACATTGTATGGTATTTATTAATGAGACATTGCAAACAACTGATACAGATGAATCCAGTTTTAAGCAAAAAGCCAATTTGTTGAGCTTTTTTATGCATTTAACCGGAATATTTGATTATTAGCACACAAAGTCACATATGCCAGTAGACAACCATTAGCATCTGATTATAATATGAGAATCCATGTACAGTGGTAACAAGGTGTTAATTACAAGGGTTTTCCTACTCTTTTCTCATTTAGTTTGCACCTATTCTCTTTCCCCACACAAAAATGCTCTGCAAGTGTGATGGTACTGTTGTTGCTTTGCTAATCACTAGTAATTGAATTGTTAAATAGCCAAGTATGAAACAAAACTTAATCATGCTCCACAAAGAAATGAAAATAAATTTATCCATTTTTATATTTGCACACATTTTCAGAATGGTTATATCACCACATGGTCAGAAGATCAAGTTATAACTTTCAGCCAAAATGTTTAAATCAGCATTGCTGGTTTAACCTCCAGTGATGAATTGCAGATTAAACTAATTAGATGGCAGCTTTGTTAACTAATTCACCAAGCAAAACAAAAAAGAAATTATACAATTCTTACAACACTACTTTTGCATTCATGAGTTCATTGTCTGATCAAGGAAAAATATACAGCAGCTTTCAGAGATAAAATTGTTCACAACTGCATTATGCAATCCAAAGCAGGCAGAAAAATATTTGCTGCAAGTGTGGGCAACATTCCCCAACTTATACAGAAGATTACTATGTCACACACACAGTATGCACATTGAAGATCATGTGCCAAATTGGGGTCGCAAATGTAATTTTGGGGTCACGAAATGTAATTTTGGGGTCGCGAAATGTAATTTTGGGGTCGCGAAACAAACTTGCTTGACGAATCACATATAACAATTTATGTAAACTTCACAAGGAAATTAAAAGCAGGTCTGCAGTGAATGGATTTCTACTGCTTTTTTAGGGGCAATGTTGTGCTTTGTGCTGTCAGCTGTTTACTAGGATGTCTGCTGAGTTCTCAAATGATAATACTAATCAACCAAGCACAAATTACACGTTGCTATGTCATGATTGTTTTAACCTACTGACCAATATTGACCTTATTGCATTCATTCTGACCCAGAAGGAATGCTGTTTAGAACTCTAGGGCTAGTCTAGGGGCTGGGCAAGCTGCTTTAAGAGCACACCAAGTAGTTTTAGACTGAAGTTGAAAGCTTGATGCAGTACACAGTTTCGGCACCTTGGATTTTGGTTCAGGAAAAATTGCATCCACAAACCAATGAACCGTACATAATTGATATTTTAGGAGGCCACACACTTGCCATGTCCACGAGTTTGCGGAGTTATTAAACGACAAAAGTTTGCAACTAGAATTTTCATAATAGAGTTTATGTCATTTTTGGATATGCTCAGTCCTTTCTGATCTAGCCATTCATAAACTCTTTGACTTTTGCACAAGATATTTGTGTGAAGCGGTATTCTCAAAATTGATAATCATGAAGTCTAAAAACAGATCCTTTTAGAAAAATGTTAAGAATTTCCTTTGTCCTGCATTGTCTTGTATCAGTCCATGAATGGATGATCTGTATAAAAATTATCAAGTGCATCCATCCCATTGGTTGTACTTGAAATTTCTGTAAACTGAAATGTATGTTTATTTTTTTCACCTTACTGTTGCTATTACATGGTAGTTTCATTACTGTATAGTTGCTTTCCTGAATTGTGTGCATTTGTATGATTTCACCATGGACAAAAATGCTTCTTGAGATTTATGATGAAACGTTTACACATATCATTAACATCTAGGCTATCCATCGAAGGGTTGCATAAAAAATCGTTTTATAAAATGAGGTCGCAGAACAAAAAAGTTTGAGCATTCTGATGCAACAACTTTCAATTTGTTTCATTTGATGACTGTTGGTTTGCTACACACTGCAGGATTTCAGAATTCAAAATTTTCAGACCAAGGGATTTTTAGAACTTCAAGAAACTCTTTTATATCCCAAAGTTCTAGAAATCTGTGTTTGGCATAAGCTGCCACATATCAGCATTGTGAGGTAACAAGTATGTGGACAGAAGTAGATTTAGGCAGTAAAGTTGCAGATATTTGTCCAACATGGATTTTAAAAGACTTATCCAATAGGCAATATCATACCTTTACAAAATTATACAAACAGCTCCTCTTTCAAACATACTTTTTATTGCTTCCTGGTAGAATATACACATTTGCTTCATTTGAACTATGCAGTATTTTGGTTTTTGTCATTGATTGGTTGTATGTTGTGGCGCTGTTTGCTGCAGTTTGGATGTTTGTGCTGCTCTTGTACTCGGTCTCTTGTATATCTTGTGTTTTTCTTTGTGTGTTTTTCATTTTGCTTTTTTTGAATAATAATTTCATAATGCTGGTATTGCCTTTGTTGGCTAGTAGACCTTGTGGTCAATTCGCCAATCCTCATAATCTTTTTGTTGAACAAAGACATGCATTAACATCGTGAAAAAATACAATTGATTGATTGTTTGATAATCACATGTTCCAGTTAAACACATAAGTTTGGAAAATTCGCTATGCGATCAACTGGATTTGTCTGTAATTCCATCTAACCTTTGGATGAACTATCAAACTATTGCATTATTTTCTTAGTTTTTAAAAACACTACAAGCTTTTTCACCTGTGACATTTTAGTATTTGCCTGTAACTTAACACCTTTGAGCTGGCCGAGTTAATAAATTGCCCATATATTGGCCAAGTCTTTGCAACTCCATAACTTGTCAGTCGATTGTGCTAGCAAGCTGTTCAAACCCTGTGGGGTAGGTTTACCAAGGTTATCGGCCCCCAACCACAGGAGAGAAGTATTTTGCTCAAGGTTTTATTGGGAACTAAGCTAGAATCTGAGTGTTTTGAGCTTTTGCCTGGCTTTCTAACATTTTTGGTTCAAAAGTTATGGCCTAGAAACAACAAATTAATTAATTACCTAATTACAAGATTAATTAATTATTGTGTTGTTTACAGGCTATAACATTTAAACCAGAAATGCTAGAAAGTCAATCAAAGGCTCAAAAGACTCGGATTCTAGCTTAGATTCCAATAAAAACTTAAGCGAAATTCTTCCACCTAGCAGTTCGGGCCTTGGGCTAGACAACCTGAGCCAGAATGGCCAAAAACCTACCCAACTTATGACAGCACTCACAAAAAACCTAAAACCCAAAACCAAAAAAATTTTTTTCGCTGCAGACTAGAAGACTTGCTGCATCTTTTAAGGGTTTGATCAGTTCTTTAGCATAATCGGTGGACGAGTTATGGAGTTGCAAATTGATAGCCTTCCAAATGGCTCATGTGGGTCCTAAAGGTAAAAACAGCCTAGAGCCAATGGTGTTAAGTTTGTCAGTTTCAGAATGGGGATCAAAAGAAGAATAAGGTAAAAGTGAAGATACTGTGCAATGACAAATATAAGACAGTGGTTCCCAACTCTTCTCTGCCCATGTACCCCTTCAGCATTTCAACAGGTGAGCATGTACCCCTAAAATTTCTTATGACAAAATATCTGATCATGACTAATAGATACATTTTAACAATAAGCTGCATTTTAGTAAATAATATTCATTGGCATGTGCATAAATACTTGGAAATAAATGATATATACATAATGTTAGCAACATTAACTGTAGCCCTTCAGATAAGCAAATGTACCATGTACCCCAGGTTGGGACCCTGGTCTAAGAGCAAAAAAGCATATCAATGTTCTATGCTTTTTCTAAAATAGAAAAATTATTAACCTCATCAACAACTTCACTGCTCACATTGTAACATGATCATTTCAAGCTGCTGAGCCAATACGCATATGTATGCTGCATCATATTTAGTCTTTGCATGATGCTGTGCTGAGCTGCATGCATATATATAGGTTTGTCTATTGTGGAAGGAATCATGTAGTTTCTTGTGGGTTTCACAACTGCCACAATAAACTGAAGTCCCTTTCAACTATCTATGTTGTGCTTTGTAGTTATCGCAAAAACTCTGTGCCTGTCAGCTGGTTGGCAGTTGCACATTATGCAGTGCTTAAAATTCATCCATTTTGAGCTGGCATGTTTAGTGTAAGATTTCAGCCTAGTTTGAAATAAAGTTGCCTGGAATGAGGATTTAGGCACAGCTAAAGATAGAAACTCTTATATGCCCTACAAAGCTGTTACTCTAATTGGTGATGATCTCATCCATGAAATCCTCCAAAACTTTCTCTGTTGCCTCTGAATCTGTGTTGCTTGTGCAAGTGTGAAAAGGTGTCAGAGTAATTTTTTGTTGATGAAGAAGGTCATCCAACTTTTAGAGTTGGTAATTTTCTCACAGTCCCATCACCAGTCATGTGGTCTTCTTTTAGACATAGCAGCAAACACAACTGTGATGCAATAAGACTTGGGAGGCAATTATAATGCTAAACTAGGATTGAGAACTTGAGGCACAAGGACTGCTCTAATGTTGTTGCAACCTCTCCATTGGCGTTGTGTTGATTGTGAATCACCACGAACGGGATGTGCGCGAAGGACAACAATACAAATATGTGGCACAAACAAGCAATAATGGAGTGATTGCGGTGTGTGAACTCTATTGTTGCTATTGCCACAGTGCGAAGCTTTGTGCATATGCCGCTCGGGCTCTCCGATCACAACACTGTGTGGTCACACCTAACTGTGAAACACAGTTTTCTGAGCACACATGTTGCGATAATGAAAGCAACGCACTTGTCAAAAACAGCACAAATTGGGTACTTTGAGCTTTACATATTGCTACCACAAAATACCTGTAATAGCATGGCTGTGGAGCCACAACCCAAGAAATTTTCGATGATTGGAGCTGGAGTCTTAAATAAAGCTGTTGATTCCAGAGCCCTGGTTTGTGGGGGCAGATGATTTAACTTCTTGCAGGGCAAGCATGGGTTGCCATATGTCATATGGGGCAGTGGCAATAACAAATTGTTTGGAGCTAAGCAGAATACTGATAGCAACTGGGAAAGTTCGACTAAATAGCAGTATGGTTCTCTTGTGCGTAGACAACCCTTTTTGTATGGGTCAGGTGTACTAAACCAAGCATTGAGCTTTGTAAGTAAAATCATCCCAGGCTGATTATGTCTGCTTGTTCTTGTAACAGAAACACCTCTCATGCATGAAAAACACACACAGTTATTAGTAACATATCATATCACTTTAGTAAGAACAAAATGCTGTTTTAATTGGTTTTAGCAATTTGAATAAGTTGTTGTTCTCTTGGTTGCTCTTTTGCATGATGGCTTTTTTATCGTTTCTGTTTATTAGCAGGGTCATATGCAATAACCAATCAATGTATATTTACCTTTTTTGTTTGTTGTTCTTTCCGGTGCACATCCCATTTCTACACATAAAATTACACTGCATAGTCTTTGTTTTATTCTTTGTACCTCACCATTTGTTTTTCAAACTTTGTTTAAAATTTTTTTGAACACACTAAATTTCCTTAATTAAACTAGATCCACTCCTTTGTGTACATAGACATGCTCTGTTTATCTGTAATTTTTTCTTACTATGTTCTGTGTTTGTTTGTCTGTTTTTCTGAGTGTGCTTATTTTATTTCAAACTGTTGTTTTCTAACTGTTGTCTACAAGTGATAAACAGCTTGGTTAACTAGATCACCGCCATGTTCCTTCACCAATCCTATGTGGCACAATGACAATCTTTTCAAGTATGTACTTTCCACGATGGGTGTAAGCAAGGAATCGATCAGCAAATTTTTAATAGGAAATCGATTTCATGTAAAATTACACATCCTCAGTCCTTATTCAAATAGAATATTTCATCTCAGTCCTATTTCAAATGGAATAAGTCATTAAAAAACACCCAATTCCAAAAACCAAAAATGTAATTTTTCAGTGCAGACTCGAAAAAGTTTGAGGGTTTGAACACCTCTGGAGCACAATTGACTAGCGAGTTATGGAGTTGCAAAAATAAGTAACGGCTCATGCAAGATTTCTTGGTATGATATATTTGTACACTGGCAGCGAACGTGTTAAGGACTTTGAAATAGTTTTGATAAAACATACCTCATTACAAGGATTTCTCATCCTAGCTTAGTCTTATTCCAGCTTATCCCTTTCACAAATCTAATAAATGAGAAAGATAAGAAACATGTATGTAACAAAAGAGCCATTGGCAAAAAAAATCGTTAATCTTTTGTGTTCACAAAAAGTGTTTACATCTGTGCTAATACACAAGTATGTATCCTCAATTAGAAACTCAATAGGAAATTCAGCATTTGTTTACTTGTTTAGATTTTCAAAGTAACAGCATTAGCATTTATACATTTTCTGGTTTACTCTGTCTCATTTACTTTAGTACATTACTCCCAACCCGTACAACAAATTTTCTGAAGACCTGATATATTTTAATAGAAAATAAAGAGATTAGTTAAAGTAAGTAAAACAAAGAGGAAAATAAAGACAATAATGCAAAAAAGGAAGCAAACAATGTCAACAAAAAAACGATGCACAAATAAGTAAGAACAGCAAATGAGGATGCCTAGGACTTTACACAATTTAGGATGCTGGCAGCATTGCCTCGGACCACAGCAAAAGACAAGTGTTGGTGCAGACAGTGGTGATCTTATCCTACCAGTGTGATGTTTCTTAGCAAGGGTGTTAAGGAAGGGGACAATTTTCACACCATACCCAACAGAGGTTTTAAGGGCCACTTGTTGTAAAATGCAATTAGGGTGTATAAGTACTTGGCACAGTATTTCTTGATTTTTGCTATTTCAGTTTGTTCTGCTGCATAGTCAGGCTGAATGGCACTGCCCTGATAGTGATAAAAGTGTCCATAAATGTTGCATCCCACACCAAACAGCAGCCTTTATGCCAAGGGATAATCACCTGCCATCAGGTCTCTTGCCATCTGACACAAGGGATGTTGATGCAGTTTAGGGATTAATGAATGATGTTGCTGATGTTAGAATGTAGTGCAGGGGTCTCCAAACTACGGCCCGCAAAGCCATTTCATCCAGCCCGCAAAGCCATTTTGTCAATGATTAAAAAATAATGTACAGCATACTAACGAAAAATTTGTTGATTTGGTAGAATATAACATATTCCGCAACAATCACATTGCATAAGACGTCCTGGCCCTTAACATGTTCTGTAATACCTTATGTGGCCCTCAGACAAAAAAGTTTGGAGACTCCTGAAGTAGTGCGATGACTGGCAGTACCGTATTTTTTTAATATAAGTAGCATTTTGTGTACTAAAAATTCACCCATAAAGTCAGGTGCAACCAATACACAAGGTGCAACATGCACATGTGCACTGCTACTGTGCGCGTGTTATCTAAATGGCACTTTGCACCTTCATATGTACATGCATGTGCGCTGCTACTGTGCACGTGTCATTTAGACAGCACTTTGCACCTTCCTGTGTGTGCATATGGGATGACAGCTCTGATGATGAAGGTGATCAAGTAGAAGAGAGCTTGCCACTATCATGGGATACTGATGAGGATGTACCAAAAGAAGACTAGGACAAACTATTTGAGGACAGTAAATGCAGCAACTTTGATGGTGTTTAAGTTTTTGTTATATGATTTTGATGAATATATGCTGTTTAAAAAATATTGTACCATTTGATCACGTCAAATATGAAGGTGCGACTTATACTCGAATACGGTTATTCTGTAGAGCGGGCCATGAAGTCTCCATTCATCCACACCATTACTGAAATGGCATTTAGCATTGGTACAAATTTTGACCGTGACCTAGAGGGCTATAGCACAACTAAGTTCAATGTGATGGAGTAGGTTACTAACTTAGTGGACTGGAAAAACTCCAGACCAGACAAGCAGTGTGCTTTGAAAATGACGTTTTCAGTCTGACTATGAACCAAGTATTATTCTTGCGGAACAAGAAAACCACAGAATTGGAATGGTACATTTATTAATTGTGCTATATGATTAACACGGCACTGTGTGTACCAGAAAATACTGTAGCTACAATGACAATAGAGGAGCACCAAAAATGCCTTTTATGCATAATAAATAAATGACCTATATTTGTGAGCATAGCTGTATAACTAGAATTTTTTTTCACTGATACATTTCAGTCATTTGTTTGAAATACAGTAGAACTTGTCTAATTCGTTATCGTTAATTCGTCACTTTTTCAACAGTCCCGGCAGAATCCCTATTTTTTGTGTACATTTCCGTTCGTTCAATTCGTCAATTTGCTTAATTCGTCACCTCTTTCTATCCCTGAACAGCGTTTTCTTCGTCTAATTTGTTATTTGCAGTTTCGTTTTAGATGTCTAAGCAGCTAGTACGTGTAGGAATTCAAACAAATTAAGGATCTTTATCTGAGAATTGTTGCACCTTGCAATTTGTTTATCGAATTTATACACGAGGTGCGAAGCGCGACCCGACTCCCCATTGTGAGAACGCGGAAAAGTTTGTTAAATATTTGAAAGGTGCTTGATTGAATGGAAGAGTCCAGATAGAGCAGAGGAATTAATTGTTGTATTCAAGCATAACATCATAAACTTGTATTTTACTGCAAATAAGAGCACTATGTATGCCTACAAATTGCTATGATAAAGTATACGAACTTCCATGATAGGGTTTTCACCAGTTTGTGTAATTTGTCACTTCGCCTTATTCGTCACTTTTTTCTAATCCCCTCGAGGTGACGAATTAGGCAAATTCTACTGTATTATAATATCTTTGTGCTGCTAGATTTTTTCATGCAAATTGCATACTGTGGTTGTTTCTAAATTTTGCTTTGGAGCAATACTCTAACAGCAGTTGTCAAAGGTACATGTGTCAAATGTCTATTCTGTGTGTTGCTTATGCATGCTAAGTCTATGTAAAACATTAAGTATATCAAAATAATGTTCAATGACCCCAATCACAGTTAGACAACTAAGTCAAATCTAATACAAAACAGGAAACACAAATGTAAATCATTTATAATGCAACAAAAATGAAATGGAGCAATGAAAAACCATTAACATTAAGAAATATATAAAAAAAAATTGACAAATAAACAGATGGAGAAGTAAGCCATGCACATAGGAGATAGAAATGAGTGGCAATGCGCATTAGGCATTTAATTAAAAGCAAACTATAGTACTGTGTATTAGTTTGATAGTGTCAAAACGATTGTAGTATGATATAAGTACATCTGGTTTTGCGCAACATATAAAATGCTGAGTTGATGACAATAGCAGTACAGCGAACTTGGTCGAGTGGAAAATGTCCAATAGCTTAGCTGGAGTAGCCCTAGACTACTGGTTGGTTTCTTCATATTTATTGTATCACATTTATTGTATTCTATTTATTGTATTCTATTTGAATAATTCTATTTGAAAACACATTGCATTCTATTTGAAAACACATTTATTGTATTTGAATAAGTTTCAGAAATATTGTAGGCCTATTATAATGGAGATTTTAGCTAAAGCTACTTGTCTGAAAGGCCGCTGGGGCATCCAGGATGAATAAATGTGGAGTGTGTCAGGAAATTGTTTTCAACAAACAGGAGGCCCTACAGTGTGATGGAGAGTGCACAAAATGGTACCACTGCATATGTGTCGGAATGTCGAGTGGACAACATGAGACATTTCGTGACGACTATGATAGACATAACATGTTGCAATGGCTATGCGATAGCTGCAAGGAGCAGAATAAGGAAACCACCCAAAGTGAAATGCCTATCACATGGGGCAAGATGAAAGACTTAAAGAAAATCAAAAAAAGTCTTGATTCGGCATATCAAAAAATTGTAAAATGGAAAAAAAACTATATACGAATCCCAAGAGGAAAAGCTGGAAAAACACTAATTGCAGAGGTGACACGTCTTATAAGACTCTTTAACAGCAGTAAAAGATGGGAGTCAGTAGCGATACACATGCTTCAAGTACTTCTGCCACTAATA